>Ga0182011_10004797_pt1 | contig 10779 bp, 9 predicted proteins | sample 711E1DmetaG_FD_120481 | JGI IMG/M metagenome (GOLD analysis project Ga0182011, IMG submission 120481) | Permafrost microbial communities from Stordalen Mire, Sweden - 711E1D metaG | ecosystem: Environmental > Terrestrial > Soil > Wetlands > Permafrost | place: Sweden: Stordalen | collected...
GCGGGCGATCATCGGTCGCAAGCGACCTTCCTACTGCATGATCCCGCCTGAGTTGCCATCCCGGCAGATTCATCCAACGGCATTCCCTCCCTTGAACGCCACCGGATGCGGCCAGGATGGCAGCCGGGCTTTCCCGTGGCAAATTCACCTCACCCGGCCGTTGCCCCAACCCTTGAATTCTGGTATGATCGGCTTTCCGCCTCTTCATGCGTAAACCCTTTCACTGCGCGGCCATCGATCTCGGTGCGACCAGCGGTCGCGTCATCGTCGGAACGTGGGCCGATCATCGACTCGAGCTCACCGAGGTTCACCGATTTTCCAACGCGTTCCAGTCGCTGGGCACGCACGACTATTGGAATCTGCCCGGCCTCTGGTCCGAAGTGCAAACGGGCCTCCGCCAGGCTGTCACCCAGTTCCCCGGGCTCGCATCCGTGGGCGTCGACACCTGGGGAGTCGATTATGTGCTCCTCAACCAGGCGGGCCGGCTCGTGTTTCCCACGCATGCCTACCGCGATGCCCGCACCCAGCCCGGTCTGAGGCGCCTGGCAGGCGCCCCGGCCGACCTCGCCCGGATCTACGCGGCCACAGGCATTCCAAACGTTTTCTACAACTCCAGCCTGCAGCTCGCCGAGGTCGTCGCCAGCTGCCCGGAGATCCGGAGGCTGACGACACGGTGCCTCTTTCTCCCCGACTATTTCAATTATCTCCTCTCGGGGCGGATGGAAAACGAGTTGACCATCGCCAGCAGCACCCAGCTCCTTGATGTGCACGCGGCGGATTGGTCGCACACCGCGCTGCGTCACTTCCGCATCCCCGCGCGGTGGTTTTCCCGGCCCGTCCTCGCCGGCACGCTGCTCGGCCCAGTCGTCGGCCTGCCGGAGCTCGAGGGCACGCAGGTCGTCGTCGTCCCCGGGCATGACACCGCCGCCGCCTACGACGCAATGCCCGCTGATCCCGACGGCGGAGATCTCTTTCTCAGCTCGGGCACGTGGTCGCTAGTCGGCTTCGAAAGCGATCGGCCCGTGCTCGGCCCGGAGGCGCTCGCCGCTCGCGTTGCCAACGAACGCACGGGCGACGGACGCTACCGGCCGCTGACCAACGTCATCGGTTTCTGGCTGCTCGAAGGCGTGCTGAAGTCCTTCCCGGATCGTCCCCAGAAGGAGCAGGATCGGGCGCGCCTCAATGCCGCCGCCGCCGCCCGGCCCGCGCCGAAACAGCTGCTCGACACGGCCGATCCCGTCTTCTCGAACCCGCCATCGATGCGCGCCGCCATTGACGCACAGCTCAGGAAAAAGGGCGCGCGTCCGCCGAAGGATCTCGCCGGCTACCTGCGCCTCATCTGTGACTCGCTCGGTCAGGGCCACGCGAACGCCAAGGCGGACTTCGAGCGAATGACCGGACGGAAATTCAAGCGCATCCTCGTCGTGGGCGGCGGCTCGCGCAACCCGCTCATGTGCCAGGCCACCGCCGACGCCGCCGGAATCCCGGTGATTTCGTACCGCCTCGAAGGCGCCGCCGTCGGCAACCTGGCCCGCCAACTGATCGCCCTCGGCGCCGTGGAGGATCTCGCGACGTTTCGCGCCTGCCTCGGCCACCACTTGGAAAAAAACGTCTACCCACCGCGCGCCTGATTGTTTATCTTGTCGTCTCACCGCCATGCCTTCGTCCAAACAAATTTCCGCCGCCTACCGTCTCGCCCGTTCCGACTACACCGACGTTGGCGTCGACACCGAAGCCGCCATTAAACAGGCCCTCTCGATTCCAATTTCCCTGCACTGTTGGCAGGCTGATGACGTCCGCGGCCTCGAAACGCCCCGCGACGGCCTCGATTCCGGCGGCATCATGGCCACCGGCAGCCATTTTGGCCGCGCCCGCAACGGCGACGAAATGCGCGCCGACCTCGATGTCGTACTCAAGCTCCTGCCCGGCCGGCAGCGGGTCAACCTCCACGCATTCTATGCCGAAACCGGCACCGAGGTCGTCGATCGCGACGAGCTCGAGCCGGCGCATTTCGCCAACTGGCTCGGCTGGGCCCAGGCGCGCAAGATCGGCCTGGACTTCAACCCGACCTACTTCGCCCACCCCAAGGCTGCCTCGGGCTTCACGCTGGCGCATGCGGACAAGTCGATTCGCCGGTTCTGGATCGACCACGGCCGGTCCTGCCGCCGCATCGCGCAGTACTTCGCCAAAAAACTCGGCTCGCCCTGCGTGATCAACCACTGGATTCCCGACGGTGCCAAGGACGCCCCGGCCGATCGCTGGGCCCCGCGCGAGCGGCTCGTCGAATCGTTCGACGCCATCTTCGCCGACCGTTCGATCAACCGGAAGCTCTGCATCGACGCCGTCGAGGGCAAGCTCTTCGGCCTCGGCAGCGAGGACTATGTCGTCGGCTCGCAGGAGTTCTACTCCGGCTACGCGCAGAGCCGCGGCCTCGTGCTCTGCCTCGATCTCGGCCACTATCATCCGACCGAGTCCGTCGCCGACAAGGTGTCCGCGCTGATGCAGTTTCATCCGCGCGTCCTCCTGCACACGAGCCGGCCGGTCCGCTGGGACAGCGACCACGTCGTCATCCTCGACGATGCCGTTCGCAATCTCTTCCTGGAGATCGCCCGGGGCGACGCCTGGGACCGCGTGTTCGTCGCGCTCGATTTCTTCGACGCCTCGATCAACCGCCTCGGGGCCTATCTCGTCGGAGCCCGCGCCACCCGGCAAGCCATCCTCCTCGGCCTGCTCGATCCGTCGGAGCGCCTCCGCGCCGCCGAGTCCGCCGGTTGCGGGCATGAGCGACTTGCCTTGATGGAGCTGGCCAAGTCGCTCCCGTGGGGCGCCGTGTGGAATGAGTTGTGCGCCCGCAGCGGCGTGCCGGCGGGCGCCGGCTGGCTCGCCGAAGTCGCCCGCTACGAGCGCGACGTGCTGGCGAAACGTTGATGCAAGCGGATCGCCAGCTTCCCGGCGCCGGCCGACGCGTGCAGCTCATGGCGACGTGCCTGTGCGACGCCTTCTACGCCGACACCGCGCGCGCCACGGTCGAGGTGCTCGAACACCTCGGCTGCATCGTGGAGTTTCCCTCGGACCAGACCTGCTGCGGCCAGCCCGCCTTCAACGGGGGCGACTGGGCCGCCTCGCGCAAGGTGGTCCGCCACGCCCTCCGCACCTTCGCCGGCGAGCTTCCCGTGGTTGTGCCGTCGGCTTCGTGCGCCGCGATGCTGTTTCACGGCACGCTCCTGGCCTTTGAGCGCGAGCCAGATCTTCCGGCGGTGCGGCAACTCGGCCGCCGCACGTGGGAGCTGGCCGACTTTATCGTCAACGCCCTCGGCGTCAGAACCTGGCCTGGCCGCTACGACGCGCGGCTCGCGTTTCACCGTTCCTGCCACGCCCGTGGCACAGAGACCGGCGCAGCGGCCGTCGCACTGCTGTCGTCGATCGCCGGCGTCACGGTCGTGCCCGTGGGGGAAGCCGAGCAGTGTTGCGGTTTCGGTGGCACCTTCTCGGTCGCCTTCCCCAACATCTCGGCCAGCATGGGCGCGCTCAAGCTCGACCACGTCCGCGCCGCCCAGCCCGATCTCCTGGTGGCCGTCGACATGAGCTGCATGATGCACCTCGGCGGCCTCGCCGAAAAGGAAGGCCGACCCATCAAAACGCAACATCTCGCCCAGGTGCTCCGCGATGCGCTCATGAACCGCGGGCAACCCTGATCCGGCCATGGCCAGGCAACTCATCGACCAGTTCGCAGCGAAAGTGCCCGCCGACAAGCGGGCTGCGGTCTACCTCGGCACCAAGACCACCCACGAGAAGCGCACCCAGATGCTGCTCGACCAGTTCGCCGATCCCGACCGACTCCGCCAGCTGGCCGGCGAGATCAAGCAGCACGTTCTGGAGAACCTCGACACCTACCTTCCGCAGGTCGAGGCGAAGTTGACGGCCAACGGTGCCCGCGTGCACTGGGCCGCCACGGGCGAGGAGGCCTGCGCCACCGTGTTGCAAATCATGCAGGCCCGCGGGGCGACGAAAATGGTCAAGGCCAAGACCATGGTCAGCGAGGAGATCGGGCTGGCCGGCTATCTGGAGAAACACGGCATCGAGGCACTGGAGACCGACCTCGGCGAGTTCATCGTCCAGATTGACCACGACCACCCCAGCCACCTCGTCCGCCCGATCATCCACAAAAACCGCCGCGAGATCGCCCAAAGCTTCGAGCGCGAAGGTCTCGGCGTCTACAACGACGATCCCGCCACCATCACGCGCCGCGCCCGCCAGTATCTGCGCCACAAATACATGGCGGCCGACGTCGGCCTGACCGGCGCCAATTTCGTCTCCGCCGAAAGCGGCCGGCTCCTGGTCGTCACCAACGAGGGCAACTCCCGGTTCTCGCTGGCCGCGCCTCGCTGTCACATCGCCCTGGTCGGCATCGAGAAATTGGTGCCGCGCGACCGCGATCTCGGGCTCTTCCTCAATCTGCTCGCCCGCTCCGCCACCGCGCAATCGCTCACCGTCTACACCGAGTTTATTTCCGGTCCGAAGCTGCCCACGCAACCGGACGGCCCGGAGGAGATGCACGTCATCTTCGTCGACAACCACCGCACCGAGGTCCTCGCCAGCGACTGCCGCGAGATCCTCCGCTGCATCCGCTGCGGCGCCTGCCTCAACGTCTGCCCGGTCTACCGCCAGGTCAGCGGCCACGCTTACCGCAGCGTCTATCCGGGCCCCCTCGGCGCCGTGCTCTCCCCGCTCCTCGCCGGCGGTCACTTCGCCGACCAGGCCGACCTGCCCAAGGCCTCCTCGCTCTGCGGCGCCTGCCAGGAAGTCTGCCCGGTCAACATCCCCATCCCCGACTTGCTGCTGCGCTTGCGCGACAAGGCCAAACGCGAGCACGCGACCCTGGCCGCCGCCGGCACGCCCCCGATGGGCGCCTGGGCGATTCTCGCCTCGCAACCCGTGGTGTGGAAGGCGGCCCTCGCGGTCGGCCAGATCATGGATTACCTGCCGCTCGGCTTGATCCCCGTCCCGGCGCTGCGGGCGTGGACAGCCCGGCGCACCCTGCCCGGCTGGCGCGGCGGCGAGTTCAGGAAATGGTTGAAAAACCGAAACAAGTCATGAGCGACTCCCGCGAGCAGATTCTTAACCGCGTCCGCGCCGCCCTGGCCCCGCTGCTCCAACGCGCGCCGCTGCCCGAGTGGGAGCGCGAGCTGGTCGATCTGCGCGGGACCCGCAACTCCACTGATCTGTGGGCGCTCTTTGCCGAGCGGTTGAAGGCCGTCAACGGCACGCCGCTCACCACGGTTGCGGAGCTCGTCGCGTTGCTCGAATCCAACGGCTGGCGCCACGGCTACTGCGATCCCGCCCTCTGGCCGAGGCTGCGCGAGGCGTTTTCCACGGCCTTCACGGTCGAGACGGACTTCGACCGCCGCCGGATCGACGACTACCAGTTCGGCATCACCGCCGCCACGGGCGCCATCGCGGAGACCGGCACCGTGATCCTGTCGGATCGCGACACGTCCCGGCGCCTCGGCGCGCTCGCGCCGTGGGTGCACATCGCCACCGTGCGTCGCGACCAGATCTTCGCCGACTTGACTGCCGCCGTCGCCGCCCTGCCCGTGGATCCCAATGTCATCTGGGTCACCGGCCCGTCCAAGACCGCCGATGTCGAGGGGATCCTGATCGAAGGCGTCCACGGTCCCGGCCGGCAGATTACCCTCCTCATGGCCGGCTGAGGCCGATGGGAGCCCAATGGTCCGATCTCTTTCAATCTTGCCAGACTGGACGCGCCATAACTTCGTTTTCCCAATGAAACTCCATTATTCCCCAAGTCCCGCCGAGACGAACACGCTCGGGACCGAAGCGTTGCGCGAACAGTTTCTGATCACCGGGCTTTCTCAGCGTGGCCAAGTGACGGCGCACTACACCGACCTCGACCGGATGATCGTCGGCATCGCCGCGCCAGCATCGACTCCGCTAACTTTGCCTGACGCCAAGGAGACCGGCACCGCCTTCTTCCTGGAGCGCCGGGAGATCGGCATCCTCAACCTTGGGGCACCGGGTGCAATCCGCGTCGGCGGGGAGCGCTATTCGCTGAACACGCTCGACTGCCTGTACATCGGTCTCGGTGAACGCGAAGTCGCGTTTGAGAACGGCGCCGCAGGGGGAGCGGAGTTCTATTTCATCAGCACGCCGGCGCATGCGAAATACCCGACGAAGCTCGCCACCCGGGCGCAGGCGGAGATCCAGGAGCTCGGGGATGCCGCGCTCGCCAACCGTCGTCGCATCTGCCGGTACATCCACCAGAAGGGAATCCAAAGCTGCCAGCTCGTGATGGGTTTCACTGAGTTCGAGCCCGGCAGTGTCTGGAACACGATGCCGCCGCACACCCACAGCCGTCGCACCGAGATCTACCTGTATTTCGATCTGGGTCCGCAGATCGTCGTCCACCTCATGGGCGAGCCGCGGGCAACACGCCATCTGATCGTTCGCGACCGTGAGGTCGTGCTATCGCCCGCGTGGTCGATCCACGCCGGCGCCGGCACGGGCAACTATCGCTTCTGTTGGGCGATGGGCGGCGACAACCAGGTTTTTCACGACATGGATTCGGCGCCGATCAGCGAACTGCGTTGAAACGGCCGCTGGATTCTGACTGGACGACAGGACCCGGACTCGTTCCATCCGCCCGGGCCGGATCTAATCCCCCACCTATTCCTGAATACTATGAGCTCAATCATCGATCGTTTTAGACTCGACGGCAAAGTCGCCGTTGTCACGGGTGCCGCCCGCGGGCTGGGGCAAGGCATGGCGCTCGCGCTCGCCGAGGCTGGCGCGGACATTGTCGCCGTGGATATTCTGCCGGCAGACGACACGGTGAAGCAGGTGCAGGCCCTTGGCCGCCGGGCAGTCGCCGTCGCCGGGAACCTCGGCGACCGGGCCGCGATTCCCGTGGTGATCGCGCAGGCTCGGACGCACTTCGATCATCTGGACATTCTCGTGAACTGCGCGGGGATCATCCGCCGGGCGGACTTCCTCGAATTCTCCGAGAAGGACTGGGATGACGTGATGGGCATCAACATCGATGCGGTCTTTTTCATGAGCCAGTGTTTCGTGCGTGACGTCGTGGCCCGCGGCGGCAAGGGGAAAATCATCAACATCGCCTCGATGCTGTCTTTCCAAGGGGGCACTCGCGTCCCGTCGTACACCTGTTCGAAAAGCGCGGTCCAGGGTCTGACCCGCCTGATGGCGAACGAGCTCGCCGCCAAGGGCATCAACGCCAATGCGATTGCGCCGGGTTACATGGCGACGGACAACACCGCGCCGCTGCGGGCGGACACCAACCGCGCGAACGCGATTCTCGAGCGAATTCCGGCGGGGCGGTGGGGCATGCCCGATGACCTCAAAGGTGCGGTGGTTTTTCTGGCCTCCGAGGCGTCCGACTACGTCAACGGCTCCACGCTGGCAGTCGATGGCGGCTGGCTGGCGCGATAAGATTCACGCCTGAGCCGGAACCATGCTCTCGACCGCAAGGCGGGGTCTGGAGACCTCGCCCGACAATGCGGCACCTGATGGCTCGCCTCCTGCCGTGGATTCTTTACACCTCTCCCCATGACGCTGACGATCAAGCCGGCCGAACAATGCACGTTTGACCAGATCTCCCTCGGCGAAATCATGCTCCGGCTCGACCCGGGCGAGGGCCGGGTGCGCACCACCCGGCATTTCACGGTTTGGGAAGGCGGCGGCGAATACAACACCTCGCGCGGGCTCCGGAAATGTTTCGGTCTGCGAACCGCGGTGTGCACGGCCCTCGTCGACAACGAGGTGGGCCACCTCGTCGAGGATCTCGTGATGCAGGGCGGCGTCGCCACGGATTTCATCCGGTGGCGCGAGGACGACGGCAGCGGACGCACCGTCCGCAACGGCCTGAATTTCACCGAGCGCGGCTTCGGACTCCGCGGCGCGGTCGGCGTATCGGATCGCGGCCACACCGCCGTCAGCCAGCTCCAGCCCGGCGACTTCGACTGGGACCACATTTTTGGCCGGCTCGGCGTGCGCTGGTTCCACACCGGCGGGATCTTCGCCGCGCTGTCCGAGACCACCGCCCGCCTGGCCCTGGAGGCCGTTCAGGCGGCCAAACGGAATGGAACGGTCGTGAGTTATGATCTCAACTACCGGCCCTCACTCTGGAAGGGCATCGGCGGACTGCCAAGGGCGCAGGAGGTCAACCGCGAAATCGCCCGGCACGTTGATGTCATGATCGGAAACGAGGAGGATTTCACCGCCTGTCTCGGCTTCCCGGTTGAGGGTCTTGACCACAACATCGCGAACATCGAGACGGAGGCGTTCAAGCGGATGATCCAAAAAGCCGCCGCCGAGTTTCCCAACTTCAAGGTCGCCGCCACCACTCTGCGCCAGGTGATCACTGCAACGAAGAACGACTGGAGCGCGATTCTCTGGCACGACGGCCGGTTCTATGAAAGCCGGAAATACCCGGGGCTGGAGATCCTCGACCGCGTGGGCGGCGGCGACAGCTTCGCGTCGGGCCTGCAGTTTGGGTTCCTCCAATTCAACGATCCGCAAAAGGCGGTCGACTACGGCGCGGCACACGGCGCGCTCGTCTCAACCACGCCGGGCGACACCTCGATGGCCTCCCGCCGGGAGGTGGAAAAAACGATGGGCGGCGGCACCGCCCGCGTGGTGCGCTGAGCCAATCCTCCCCATCGAGCGTTGAGGAACGATCAGAATTCGGGTTCCCTCGGCGCCGGTTAACCATCAAATTTTCAACCAATGCAGACCGCAGACGCACTCGCGAGAATCAAGACGGAAAAAATCGTCGCCATCATCCGCGCCGATAGCTCCAACGGGCTGCTCGATTGCGCCCGGGCGCTGGCCGCCGGCGGGCTCACCAGCATCGAGCTGACGATGACCACGCCAGGCGCCATCGCCATGCTCGAGCAGGCCGCGGCCGAATTCCCGGATTTCCTGTTCGGCCTCGGCACCGTGCTCGACGCCGAGACCACGCGGGCGGGCATCCTGGCCGGTGCGAAGTTCATCGTCACTCCCGCCCTGCGGCCCGACGTCATCACCATGTGCCGGCGTTATCGCGTGCCGGTGTTCGCCGGCGCGCTCACTCCGACCGAGATCCTCAGTGCGTGGGAGACGGGCGCCGACGCCGTAAAAGTTTTCCCCGCCGAGTTTTTCGGCCCGGCCTACATCAAATCGGTGAAGGCCCCCCTGCCCCAGATCGATCTCGTGCCCACTGGTGGAGTGACGCCCGACACCATCGGCGAATTCCTGAAGGCCGGCGCCACCGCATGTGCCGCCGGCAGCGCGCTGGTCGACGGGAAATCGCTCAAGGAGAAGAATTGGGCGGCGATCACGGCGAAAGCAAAGACCTTTGTAAAGGCCGTCGCCGCCGCGTCCGCGAGCGACAAGCGATAGAGGCTGTCCGAAAGTCTGGAGAGAACCGTAGGGGCGCAGGCTTGCTGCGCCTATTTCGGAGGGCGCGACAAGTTCGCGCCTCAATCGTTCCTTCTCCAATTTTTCTTTCCGCGGCGGAAAGAAACTGGTGGACTCTACTGGGCTCGAACCAGCGACCTCTTCCATGTCAAGGAAGCGCTCTAACCAACTGAGCTAAGAGTCCGAAAAGAGCTGGAATAAGCATCATTCCACGCCCCCAGGCGCAAGCATAAATCCAGATAGCTCTTGGCTGTTTCGCAACTGCATTTAGAGTGACATCAGGTTTTTCGGAGAAATGCACCACATCCGTCTGGGATTTTCTAATTTCGCCTGGCTGGCCTTGGGAGCCTGCGCCTGCTCTTCCCTGTTTGCGTCCACTTCGCTGTCCGGCGCGCCGGCCGACAACGGAGCCGGCGTATCCGACCCGCTCGTCGAACGGGTGCGCATCGCGGCGTTGTCGATGCAGCGCAAATCCTGGGAGCAGGGGGTCCTGGCCCAGGCTTTTCTGGAGGAAGGCCGCGATGATCTGGTGGTGGCGATGGCGCGCGCCAGCCTGATTTATCTTTCCAAGGAAGGCGTGCCGGCAGCGCTGGAGGGCGCGCCGGTGGATCCGTTGATGGCGGGCGAAGCCGTGGCGCGCGCGGCACAACTGACCGGCGATCCGGGACTGCACAAGGCGCTGGAACAGTCGCTCGCCTACGTCCTCAAGCGGGCGCCGCGGGCGGTCGACGGCACGATCTTCCATGCCGGCGAGACGATCTGGTCGGATAGCTTTCACACCACCCCGCCTTTCCTTGCCTTCACCGGACACCCCGGCGAAGCCCTCCTCCAGATCGATGGCCACTGGCGCCGGTTGTGGAATCCCCGGAAACAACTCCTGGCGCACATCTGGGATGAGAAATCGCAGCGGTTGACGGACCCGGCTGCCTGGGGCGGAGGCAACGGCTGGGCCGCCGCCGGGCTGGCGCGCGTCATCCGGGCGTGGCCGGAAAATCGCGCCACCGCCAGGGCGCGCTTGACGGGAGATCTCCGAAACGTAATCGACGGCTGCCTCGCGCACCAACGGGCTGACGGCCTGTTCTACAATGTCGTCGACGATCCCCATTCGTTCGTGGAAACCAATCTCGCACAGATGCTCGCCTTCGCCATCTACGAAAGTGTTCGCGGAGGCTGGCTCCCGGCGGATTATCTTCCGGCGGCCGACCGGATGCGCGCCGCAGCGCGCGGCAAGGTGGATCGCGATGGCTTCGTCCAGGGAGTGGCCGGCGCGCCGACCTTTGACCGCCCTGGAGTTTCGCCCGAAGGGCAGGCTTTCTTCCTGATGATGGAAGCCGCCGCCCGGAA
>Ga0182011_10004798_pt1 | contig 10778 bp, 15 predicted proteins | sample 711E1DmetaG_FD_120481 | JGI IMG/M metagenome (GOLD analysis project Ga0182011, IMG submission 120481) | Permafrost microbial communities from Stordalen Mire, Sweden - 711E1D metaG | ecosystem: Environmental > Terrestrial > Soil > Wetlands > Permafrost | place: Sweden: Stordalen | collected...
CCCAAGGCCGGCGATACGGACGCGTAGCAACCCGTCGGAGTCTTCACCGTTCCCGCTCCCGTCCCCGTTCCCGTCCCCGCTCCCGCTCCCGTCCCCGTTCCCGTTCCCGTTCCCGTTCCCGTACCCGTTCCCGTCCCCGTACCCGTTTTTAGCAATACAATTCAGAGTATCGTAATTATTTTTTATAGATGTGTTTGCCATTTCAAATCCTCGCAATCAATTTGAGCTATAACCGCGTCGATTGGAATCCTTGTAGTTGCGCATTTGTCTAATTTTGTTCCACTTAACGGACCGCTGGTTAACTCACCTAGTCCTTTTGTTGTTCCCCAAACTCTAAGCACATTACATCTTTCAATTATTAATTTACGTTCTTCTTTGTCTTCGTGCGTATAACCAATGAAAATCCAACCTCGCGGAGCGATTACTATTTGTACGCTTGATGCAACCGGAGGATTGCTTGCGTCCATTCCCTCATCAAAAGCAGCTTCCAGCGCCGCTTTTAAACTAATTTCACAATTCACTACGCTGTTGATTAATTCTGTTGTATTCATAAAATTCTCCTAATTAAAAAATTAAATATCAAGGTTTTCTTGCTCTGATTCGTCTACAAAATCTTGTTCAATCATTTCATTTTTTGCATATTCTGCAGTAATTACCCCTTCCTTTATTAATTCCTCTGCTACTTTTTTCCTTGCTGCAGGCGCTTTTCTCACTGCCTTTTCTTCTTTAGGTTGTTCTACTACTTCGCTTTTAACTTCTGCTTTCGCCAACAACTCGGTTACCGCCTTTGCGTTACTTCCCTGCGCGGTTACTCGCTGTTGTACCCCATCGCTAACATCTTCCCATTCTTCCACGGTAGTCATGCCGAGAATCGCATCAGGTGCGTACAATCTAATTAGTTGTGTCGCTGTTCGATATGCGAGCATTTGCCCTGGTTGAGATTTCCACACTGGCTTACCTGTCCAACCTGCAGCATGAGCCTCTTTGAGAGTCATAGTCTTGCTGACATATTGGCCATTCGCGTGCAGTTTCGCGCTTGCGGTTACGGAAAGATCATCGCCCGCGCCGGTCTCGGCAAAGATAATTCCACCATCAAATACTCCGCTTCTATTAGCTAGTGATATGCATAACTTTGCAGATAATCCGGGGTTTCCATTTACTATATATACATTTTGAAGGCATAAAAGAAAATCAATATTCAAGCGCATGGCCATATGTATAGCAATAAAGCAATTATTTGGATTATTTTTAAAATCTTTTGGAACAAGATCGCTTTTTGCAAATGTATTTGCAATTCTTCCAATCTGTTCATATCTTGCTATGTCAAAATAGTTCTCGTATCCCTGCGGTATTGCCACGCTACTTTGTTCGATTTTAACTAATTCATTCATTATTTTTGTTCCTTTGCTATTTCTATAACTGCATTAACCATTGCGTACAATGCAGCTAATGATTGCGCTATTGCTATTTGTGCATGCACTGAAGCTACTTCACGATGTGAAGCGGGTGAACTGGGTTTATTTAATTCAAGTTCCGCTTGTTCGATGTTATTATTAATCATTGACAATACTTTGTCACTTGCTTTGTTCATACTACAAACTCCTCATTATCGCGCTTTGTAAATGCCCATCGCGGAGGTTTAAGTTCTACGATATCCTCGCTGTACGCGGGATACTTGTTATCTTTAATACACTGCGCTAATATTTGCAACGCTTTTTTGTATTGTTGCCGACCTATTTCGATATAATCATTATCTAAAACATACACGCCAACTGCAAAAGGCGGCTCTTTTTCAACTGCCACAAATACGAACACTTTTGCATCGATGTTATTTGCTTTTAAGCCATCAACATACATCGCAGCTTGTATGTGATAATCCATATTGAAAATTGTTTTGGCAAATTCTTCCGGTGAGGCGTCTAAACAACTTTTTAAGTCTGGAATAATACCGCTCGGCAAACAATAGTCGGGCCTTATCTTGCATTCAATGCCCGTTTCTTCATCAATCCAAAAAACCGATTGTTCAGCAATGCCCCCGCTCAAAAGTGCGCCTGCACTTTTATGACCTTTGATTGCCATATTCATTTTTGAAATTTGGATCATTTCATCGGTTTTGATTATCTCGACACCACGCGCATTTGCTGCAGCTTCGGTCGCCTTGCCCTCTTTTGTACGTCGATCGATGTCAGCAACCAAAAATTCATCTTCGAATAGCATCGGCTCTAAAACTATCGTGTGAAACGCTGATCCGAGAATTATCGCCCTGGTCGCGGGTTCTTTGTTTTCTTTCCTGCTTTGCGCGTGTGCGGGCGATTTGAGCAGATCAACCAGGTAGCTTCGACTAATCGCTGGATGCGCCTGATACTCTGCCATTGTGAGTTTTTCAATTACCATTTTTATTCCTTTCTAAGTGCCCATCCAAAATTTTGATTATCAGTTTGACGAATGATACATCTTCATGCGCAGCAACGATTTTGAGCTTGTGCCTCATATCGACTGGCATCATGATTTTTATCCCGATTTTTTCAACTTTTGCCGCTGGCATCTTGGCTTTTGTCATTATATCTCCTTTTGTGGTTCGTGCCCTATTGCACCTTTTTACCTTTACTGCTAAAAGGGCATCAAGTCAACCTCGAACGGAGTTTTTATGCAACCATTTTTGTATTTTAAAGATTTGAATAAGCTATACAGCAACACGGTTTTGGCGAAGAAATTGGGCATTTCTCGGAGTTGTGTTTACAAGTATTCGTGTGGGCATTTGGTGCAAAATGCTGAAACATTCAAAGCTATTGTCAAATTTCACGCTTCGCACAATGGCAATTTTGATGGCACCAAAATCAGGATGTTTGAAATTAACCGAAAAAAGGGGCATGGCGCTGCGTGCCATATGGCACCGATAGCAAATTTGCCTTGACAAAAAACCCCAGCTAGTGAGCCGGGGCAAAAGGAAAGACCGATGCCTAAAACAAAACCCCACAGAATAAACTGCGAGGCCGCTTTTTAGGAGTTATCTATGCAGTGAGAATCCTATCACACTGTTGGTTTTTTCCAAACTGCAGATATGATTTTGCCTTCGGACACTAGAAATTCAACTGCAAACTCAATCCATGCATCTTTTGGCGCAGCTTTCCATTCTGCAGGTATTCCGGCGATCCCGGTGACTGCAGCAATCAATTCTGGCTGTAGGTTTTGAGCAACCTCAGTGCCGATGACTAGTAGCTTTTGCCACCAATTAGATTTGTCTTGCAGATGAGCAATTACGATTTCCTCAACATGCCCAACAAACGCTACAAATTCTTCTGACTCTTTGAGCGCAGCAATCAATGCGGTTTTTGTTTCTTCTGCAAATGCCGCTTTTTTATCAAATTCAACCATGATTATTTTTCTCCATTTTAAAATAGTTAAAATTGTCCGCACCATGCGAACAATAAAGGATAACATTGTGGGTGTTCTTTTCCACAACAAGAATATAGCACTTAAAATCATCGTCACGCAATCAGATCGCAATTCAGGGTTGCCGTGCATGAGTTTCTTCTTTTTTCGCCATAACCATTGTGAGCCTATTTATTGCTGCATTTAATCTGTCCCCAAGGGTTATGATTTGAAAATCATGCCTTGCTATTTTTTCTTTTTGATAGCCTAAAGCCTGATTTATTAATGCCAACTGTATATTAGTTTCCTTTTGTTGCTTGATCCAATCACTGACTTTTGAAAAAATAATCTTGAGCATTACGCAAATAATAGCAACCAATCCGCTGATTATATATGACAATGTTTTGATTATTATTGGGTCACTTATTTCCGCTTGCATTGTCAGACTCCTTTTGGGCAATGCGAGCGTCTTGCTCTGCAGCTTCCGTGTCGTAACTGGTTTTCATATCATATGACTTTGATGCCGAGTTCGACAGTTTATTCTTTTGCGCTTCCCACGCAGCTAACTTTGCGTCTTTGATTTTCTGATCTTTGTTGAACCAATTGACCCAAAGTTTTACAAGCGGATCAAGGAAAGATAATATCGCGAAAAATGCTGTCATATTAATCTCCTATTTAATTCTCAAGATAACCACGAACCACAAGGCGAAATATTTGTTTTGATTTCAAGCCAACCATTCGATAATAACAATCACCGGGTTGCGAAAGCCAGTAACACCAAATCGCAGTGCATTTCATTGGCGCACAGCCTGGCTTTGCTATTGCGTCAACCTCCTCTGCTACTTGAACAAGATTCAAAAAGCCCCGCTCTTTTTTGTCAATTGGCGCTTGGCATATTGACGACCCTTTTGCTTCGGTAGTTACTCCGTTGCACGTAGAAAATGCCTTCATGTTTTCTTTGTCTACGAAGTCGATTTCGGCACTTTTTAATGTTCCGTCTTTGTTAAGCGCGTCGACGTACATCAAACAAAACCCTTCTTCCAAATGTGATCTTTGGGAATAAATCCACTCATAAATCCCTGATGGTGGATTAACAATGTCCGGTACGCTGCGAGCGCATGTTTTGATTTTTAAGATCGAGGTATTTTTGGGAAGATTGAATTTGATAGTTGTCGGCACCTTGAATGGCACTGATGCCGTTCCGGTATAATTAATCCCATCAATTGAAAACTGAAGGTCAGCGAGCCCGATATAATCCCAGTCAGCAATTGTTTGTGGCGTCAGTGGCGCTGGCTTCATGTCGTCAGACCACGCCAAAGTTGATGTACACGCGGTCAAAAAAAAGCTGCAAATCAAAATCAATAAGGCTTTCATAATTTCTCCGCGCATGATCTGCTCATAAATATTTGCTCTAATTTGAGAGACTGCTTGAATGATGTTGGTATGATTTCCTGCAGACCCATTACCTGTGAGCTTTTTACCAGATCAATACCCGATAATTGATACGCTGTCGCAACGAGTTCTGAGCAATGTATCTTTCCGATAATTACTTCGAAAGGCTTTGAAATCGTATAAAGCAAATCGATCATTTCTTGCCTCGCTCAAAATTGGGTTTGCTTGAGCTTATCATATCGCTCAAATCATAATAACGAGTTGAGTCAAGGTTTTTACTTATAAACTTTCAAAAGCGCCCAACCCGTTATCGTACTAGGTTTTTTAAAAAGTATTCCTCTTTTTTCTGATTCAATCACGCGCTCATAATCGATATCTTCGCAAAGCATTTTCCCGTTTACAATCACATCCAAATGATCGTGCGCATCGAATTTCAGTGTCGGTAGCAATCCCTCGACCCGTTCTTTCCATGAAAATTTTTCAACGAAAATTTTGCTTCGCGCCATAAGTCGAGGAATTGGAACACTCATAAATTCTCCGCTAATAATGCATCATGTTTTATTGATGCATTATGTATTTATTACGAGAAATACAGCACTTGGATTTTGTCTCCGGCAGCAAGAGTCATGTCATCCATGCCCAAAGCATCCCATCCAATAGTTAATCCCATATTTGAAATCGTAAAATCAATACCAAATGCTTGAGGCAATCCGCCCAGTGGGAAAAGCACAGTTTTACCAGTGTGAGTTGCACCAACTGCGCTTGGGAGATCAAATGCTTTTGCAGTTACCTCATCGGACGTGAGCGTATGAAGCGCCGAGTGAGGAGTAACCAAAGCAGTTGTGTCAGCCTTTAATGCAAGCGCATCATAAACAGCATTTTGCGATGGAGCAACATTGGTTATTCCGTTATTAATTGCATCCATAACTGCGGCGTTGCGAGCAAGATCAACGCTGAACCAACGATTAGTAGCCGGCACTTCATCTTCGCCATTTGTTAATATTGTTACAGTTATACTTGGACAAGTTGTACTTGCATCAACAACTGTTCCGCCTGTTTGATTGGTACATGTAACCTCATTGCCTGATCTGCTAGTTGATATATATGCAGATGCACCCGCAAGTGCTGTAACAGTTATGGATGCCATAACTATATCACTGCTCTCTTTTACATACTGCACAGGAATGCATAAATATCCGGGAACAGATGATTGAATATTGGTGTGATAATACTGCAACATGACATTTTGTGTTGGCGTATTGATTATTACAACTTTATCTTCGCCAAAGTCTCCGTTAACGTCAGCTTCGAATGCTAGTTTGCTAACTTCTGCAATTGCTGCAGATACCGCAACTTCTTGTACATCATCAGTGTGAAGAACAACCGCGCCAGCTTTTCCATTAACAGAAACAATGAGATCTGTTCCAGGGCATTTTTCAAAATAAGTTCCGTCAAAAATTATTGCGTCGCCAACTGCAAATCCTTCAATTCCTTTGCTGCCGCCAAGATCTTTGTCTCCCGCGACTGACACTTGATAAAACCAACCGGATTTCAAGCTTTCGCCACCAGCAAATTCGCCACCAATTGGCGTGTCAATAATTGAAGATCCACCAGATGTAACTATTGCGCTAAATCCAAGAGTAGCGGCATTTGTTAATATATAGTCATACAAATCATTCCAAGTCGTGGTTCCAATATCGTACGTCACTGTAAACACAGTGTCAACAGGAACGATTGCTAAAGACCCGGTAACTTCGCTGAATACAATGCTAGACCCATTTATTGCTTCGCCAGCTGCAATTGATGTTAATAATAGTGAGCCAGATGCATCGGCTGCATGATTAATGGCATAATTGCCGGCAGGAAGATTGTTGGTTGCATCCCATGCGCCTTTATATTGCATTGCGCCAACATTGAGCAATTCGCTTGGTATTTTTGAAGAACTATTAAGCTGCACCAAACCATTTGCTGCATTTAATATCTCAGGGTCAATCTTGCTCATATCAACTGCACCAGCTGCAAGCTTTGCTTTGGTTACGTTGAGATTTTTAATCTTCAATGTTTCCACTGCATCAGTTGCTAAAGTTCGAGCGTTAACCGCGTTGCTGGCTAAAAACTTATTTTCTAAACGTGACATAACAAATCCTCCGTAATTACACCATTAATTCAATCGCACCCGCGAGTGAATTCGCTAACTAACTTAAAATCAATGCTTTTTCTTGTTCGAATTGCTGGATTCTGCTAAATCTCCATGCCGCGAATTGTCTTGATGCAAGCATTTTTGGCGCAATATAAGCTTGTGCGGCTTCTACACTTGGGAACATTAACGGCACATACATTTCAGGATGGGCTTCTATGTCAGACAAACTTGCATGTGTTGCCAATGCAGAAGTTTGCAATGCAGTCCCATAAAGCGCAATCTGTTGCGTTTCAATATCGGCGTCCAAAGCTGCTTTTCTGGCAGCAATGGCTGCTTGTTTTACAGACTGTGCTTTGGCTGCAACTTTTTCAGCGTCTTCGACGAGGGTAATTACTTCGTCAATTAGCACTGCTTTGACGCAAGCTGGGTCAAGGTTTTGTGCAATGGGAAGATGCACGCAATACGGCTCTTTGAAGAACTCGTTCCATTCCAATACTTCCCCGTCGCCATAAAAACGAATAATTTTCAAAGCTTGTTTGTCTATAATTGCTATCATAATTACCTCTTTATTAAGCTATTCTTACGGCGTAAAAATTAGTAAATCCAGCATTTACCGTGGGAGCCGTCCCAGTAAACCCGGTCCTTCCGGTTAAGTAAACTGTTTTGCTTGCGCCAAGTACTGTCACAACCAACGGAAAGCAAGGATAAGTCAACGTTACTGAAGCATCTGTTGTCACATTATTAATATAAGATAGATTTTCTTCGGTAACACTCGTTTCACTAATAGAAACTACTGCGTAATCCCTAGTGGTTCCGGGTGCCGTAATTGCTACTTTACCAAACAGCTGCCATTGACCCCTCGGCAAGACAATCGAAGCGACGTTGTAAATTTGACCACTATTTGTAAAAGTTGTTGCCCCTATTGCAGCAGTTATTCTTTCCTTTAATTGATTAGTGGGCTGTGCTCCTGTAGCTGTTCCATTTAAACCGTTTGTACTGGAATCAAGCCAGAGATTTGTATCCACTCCAGCAATAACTTGTTTCACAATCCCCTCTGGCTCAAGGTCTAGGACGCAGCCGAGTGGAATTAATTTAGAAGCATTTGTCCACTTTGTTGGTGTCGTTGCAATACAAGTCCATTCTGCCCCATCTACGTTAGCAGATGCTCCAGTGCTTGAAACATTTGTAAAATCATCGTCAGATATCCAGTCAAAACTGCGGTACATTTTACCAATAACCAATGTTCCAGATGTTTGCTGAGTCATTGACCCACCAATGTCTTTCCAGTCAGTTTTTGCAGAAGCGTTATATCTACCAATTTTTTCTACGGAGAAATTCGTAGAATAATTATATACAGCGGCTCTTAATATCTGACCCTGCCATGTAGATGTATTTGTATTGCCTAAATACAACGACGTAGCGGCCGTGATCGTTGTATAAGTCGCGCTTCTTTCAGCGTCTGCTACACCATTAAAATAGCACGTGAATTTCCCTGTTGCTGGAGTGCATTTTATTACAAGAGTAAACCAGTCAGTTCCCGGAATAGTTATTCCGGTATTTACGTCGCCAGCAGGAGTATGAATATAAATAAGCCCAACAGTACTCATCAGCACTTGGAAAATTACGCCATTACTGGAGTTGTACAAAAATCCGAGTGATTTTGCAGCGGCAGGCGTCGTTGTTGTGCATTTGGCGGTAAATAATAAAGTAAACTCAGATGCTCCCAAATTTAAAATAGCATTGGCCGTAGTGTTTATGTATGTATCAACTCCGTTAAAATAATAACTCGCCCTATTTGCTGCTACGTCCTGAATGTTTTGCATTGACGCGATTGAGCTTGTCCCTACTCCGTGCACGCCCGTTGTTAGATCTTTATGTGCATTCACTGCCGCAGTCGCAGCGCCGGAAATATCCGCGCCAACTTGCGCAGCAGTAGTAGCGTGCGGATTGCTTGCACTGGAAATATGCGCTTGAATATTAGAATTTGCAGCTTCAAAACTTGCAGGAGAACTGCCTGAATCGGTCAGTGTCTTGCCATCAGCACTCCATCCGGCCAAATGCCCTGTTGTCGTAGACGCTGGCGCACCAGCGATTTTTGTCACTCCATGCGCACTCGCAGAACCGACATGAGTTGACAGATTTGATTCATCGGTATGAACTTCTGTTACAAAATCAGTAGGCAAATATTTTTCTTCAAGTTTCATTATTCATTCCTTTTGATTTCTGTTTTGAGCATAGCACACTTTAAAGCTGATTTTGAACAGCCAAATTTTAGAGCTTTTTGATTAAAATTGCAGCAAACGAAACAGACTAAACAGTGGCACCGGTTGCGTCTTTCCATGCAGTACCATTCCACCAAATCGGTTTACCTAACGTCATGTCAAAAAAATTGCAGTACAAAATTGGACTGCTTGGCCGTGTAGATGTAATTCCGCCCGCATTGATCGAATCGGTTAGCACTTTGATTGTGGCTAAAGCATCTTTTATTGTAGCGCCCGTATATGCTGAACTGTTTTTAATTGCCCTATCCTGGTCTAAATAATCAATTGTTGGTGTGTTAGTTACCCATGTACAGCCAGCATTAAGAAACGAATTCAATGTAACAGCATCCATACGAACGGTTTGGCCTGCTGTTGATACAGTGATTGGTACCGCTGAATTAAATCGGTTATTCATCCAACCCATATCATCTGTTGAATAAGTAAATGTGTTTGTAGTTATTGTTCCCGCAAAAGAACAATTATTGACACCAGCAAAACTACTAACAACCATTGCGCCTGCAAAAGTCGCATCCTCTGCGCGTTGAATCAAAGTATTTCGACCTTCAATCCCGGTGAAAAGTTTTGTATTTACGAGATACAAAACATCTGTCCCTGCAGTAATTGCAGCACCGTTTGCAGTGCCGTCATCTGAACTATAAGCTCCTTGCATATAACAATTAATAAAAGCCGCGTCATGAGTTATGCTTGACGCGCCGGAACTATCACTTTCGAAAAAGCTACCAGTTTCAGTTTCGGTATGCGTATTTGTTCCGCTTACTCTTGTCGCTTCAAAAGTTGTATCATTTATTTTCGCGGTAATATCGTAAGTATAATTGTAATTTGTAGTGTTATTTACTTTTATTCTTATCAGTGGCTCAGTTGGATAATTGGGATTTATGCTGATAACATATGGGTTTTGGCCCGTTGTAATATGCACGGTTACTTTGTTACTGCCGTTGCCTTGAATTGAGTCGATATTGCGAGCCAATACTGAAGTTCGGCAATAGCCACCAATATGCAACCCGTTTCGCAGTCTGTTATGGGAATCGCGACAGTTCATGGAGCCAATCATGGTTAAACACGGTCTCAGATCACTTGAACTTGCGCCAAATCTTCTCGCCGCAGAATACTCTTTTAATATATTGCCAAAACCATTATCCACATTGAAAACATTATTGCCTATTTTTACGCCTGCTCCGTACATAGTTATCATTCGACTTGGCACTACTAAATTCTCTTTGTAAACACCGTCCCATGACTGATTTGCGCCCGCATTATTGCCAATGCTCGAGCTGTGAGAGTCAGCAATATAAATGGAAATATGCCTTAATGCGTCTTCCATTGTTGTAGGTTGGCCAATAAAATTCAGACACGCTTGAATTATTTTAAAAGGCTTTCCCGTCGTACCATCGGCAGTTGAATCATTTCCAATTGTCCCGTCGACGTAATATTTCGATGTACTTGATATTGGTATCCCTGCGCCGGGGACGCCTTGATCTCCAGTATCGCCCTTGTCACCTTTTTCTCCAGGTATTCCTTGCTCGCCCGTATCACCTCTGTCACCTCTGTCACCTTTTAATCCCTGGTCTCCCTGTAAACCCTGCGCCCCTTGA
>Ga0182011_10004801_pt1 | contig 10773 bp, 8 predicted proteins | sample 711E1DmetaG_FD_120481 | JGI IMG/M metagenome (GOLD analysis project Ga0182011, IMG submission 120481) | Permafrost microbial communities from Stordalen Mire, Sweden - 711E1D metaG | ecosystem: Environmental > Terrestrial > Soil > Wetlands > Permafrost | place: Sweden: Stordalen | collected...
TGGCCATCTGCGCCTTGCCTCCGCCACGGCAGACGCCTACGCGCTCGACCGCGTCCTCTTCGTCCCGGTCGGCAACCAGCCCCTCAAACCCGGGCCCACCGTCGCCAGCTACGCCGACCGCCTCCAGATGGCCCGCCTCGCCTGCAATCCAGCCCCCCCCCAACCAGCAACCGGCAACCAGCAACCAGCAACCGACCCCCGCTTCGCCGTCTCCACTCTCGATATCCCACGCTCCGACGGCAGCCCGAACTACACCGTTGACTCGCTGGCCGCGCTCGCCCGCGAGCTGCCCAGCGCATCCCTCTTCGTCCTCACCGGGGCCGACAGCTTCCTCGACCTGCGCCGCTGGCGCTCTCCCGATCGCCTGCTCGCGCTGGCCGAGTGGATCGTGGTCAGCCGGCCCGACTTCCCCCTCAGCGAATCCCAGTTCGCGCCGCTCGCCCTCACTCCCGCCCAGCGCGCCCGCGTCCACCTGCTCGCCACAGTCCACGAGGAGGTCTCTGCCACCGCCCTCCGCCGCCGCCTGCAAGCCAGAGACCCCTGCACCGGCCTGCTCCCCCCCGCCGTCGCCGACTACATCCAAACCCACGGCCTCTACCGCTGAGTTTCCTGCCGCCCTCGAACCTTGAACCTTCCCCCGACAAAATCCGCCGATGCTAGACTCATGCGGTATGGCGATCCACTCTGATGGCGATGGCAAGCAGGGAACCCTGGCCGGTCTCTGGCTGGAACCCACGCGCAAGCGCGCGCCCCGGCGACCCGCCAAACCGGAAGCCCTCGCCACGTCCCTCGAACCTCGAGCCGCGGACCTCGAACCCCGCCCAGGCAGCGCCTCCGCGCCGTGGAGCGTGCGCGATCTGGTCAACGACCTCCGCCAGCACGTCGAGGCCGCATACGCCGATCTCTGGGTCGAGGGCGAGATCTCGAACTGCCGCGCCGCCCCCTCCGGCCACGTCTATTTCACGCTAAAAGACGGCGAGGCGCAGCTTCCGGTCGTGCTCTTCCGCCGTCAGGCGCAACTGCTGCGCTTCCAGCCGCAGGACGGTCTCGCCGTTCTGGTGCGCGGCCGCGTCTCCGTCTACGAGTCGCGCGGCCAGCTCCAGCTCATCGCCGAGACGCTGGAACCCCGGGGTACGGGGGCTTTGCAACTTGCCTACGAGCAGCTCAAGGCGCGCCTGCTCGCCGAGGGGCTCTTCGACGCTGGACGCAAGCGCCCGTTGCCCGCCTTCCCGCGCTCGGTCGGCGTCATCACATCCACCAGCGGAGCGGTGCTCCACGACATCGTCAGGGTCATTCGCCGCCGCCACGCGCGCCTGAATCTGCTCATCTACCCGGCGACGGTGCAAGGCCCCGAATGCGCTGCCTCGGTCGCCGCGGGAATCCGCTGGTTCAATCAGAGCCAGCCCAACCAAATCCAGCCCAAGAAGAGACTGCGCAAAATTAATCAGCCCGGCCAGCTCTCCACTCAGGTCGATCTCATCCTGATCGCGCGCGGCGGAGGCTCGCTGGAAGACCTCGCCGGATTCAACGACGAGGCTCTCGCGCGCGCCATCGCGGCGTCCGCGCTGCCGGTTGTTTCGGCCATCGGCCACGAGACCGACTTCACCATCGCGGACTTCGTCGCCGACCTGCGCGCGGCCACGCCCTCGGCCGCCGCCGAACTCATCACCAGTGCCCAGCACCGCATCGAGGAGCGCGTCGAGGCGCTCGACGCACGCGTCCGCCGAGCCATCCGCTACCAGCTCATGCTGGCGCGGCAGCGTCTCACCGCGCTCTCTGTCGCCCAGATGCAGAACCGGTTGCAGGCCCTCATCGGCCGCCGCAGTCAGCGCCTCGACGACCTCCGCCACCGCCTCGCTCTCGTCGCCAACCGCCACCTGCGCGCGCGCGCCAGCCAGCTTGCGGCCCTCGCTGCGCGGACCGAGCGGCAGAACCCAGCCGTCCGGCTCGCCCTTGCGCGGCGCCGCCTCGAAGCCGCCAGCCAGTCGCTCCGCCGCCTCGCGCTCAGCACCATCGCCGCCCGCGCCGCGCGGCTCGACCGCGCCACAGCCCGCCTCGACGCGCTCTCGCCGCTGGCCGTTCTCAATCGCGGCTACGCGCTGGTTTACACAGCCGACGACCGGCTCCTGCGCGACGCCGCCGAAGCCCATCCCGGCCAGACCATCCGCGCCCGCCTCGCCCACGGCTCCGTCACCGCCGAGGTCAAGTCCACCAGCTCCGCATGACCGCCAGGCCGGTGCCAGCGCCGAGCTGTGCAAACCGGCATAATGGACACAGAGTTCCAAAACCAATTCCCCCGGCCCTGCATCCAGCTTCCTGCGAAAGAACTTATGTTGCCCCAGTTGCCGTTACGAGAATTGTCGCTGCTCGCTTCGCTTGTGGGTGCGTCGGCGGTCCTCGTCTGGCGCGTGCAGGAGGGCCGCACCGCCGTCACAACCCCAAAAATCCTCATCCCGCCCATTGGCATGGCAACGGGCTTCTGCATGTTTCTGGTTCCGGCATTCCGCTTTCCGTTGCTGTGGGCGGTCTGCGCATTCCTGCTTGGGGCTGTTGTGTTCGCCTATCCGCTGCTGCGCACATCGCGCCTGGTGCGCGACGGCGAAGTCATCATGATGCAGCGTTCCAACGTCTTCTTCGCTGTCGTGATCGTCCTCGCCGCCATTCGGATTCTGGCCCACAGCTACCTCGACCGGTTCGTGGACGTGAAGCAGACGGCCGCGCTCTTCTTTGTGCTGGCCTTTGGAATGATTCTGCGCTGGCGCGTGCGCATGTACTTCGAGTATCGCCGTCTCACCGGCGGCTAGACGCGTTGACAGCAGTTCGCAGACCGGCAACTGCGATCGAAGCCTGAGAGTCATCGGAGACGAACCTAGCCTGACTCAAAAGGCGCACTGCCACGCGTCTGCAAAACGCCTGATAATAGATGCGGAGAAAGATTTGATGAAGAAGCTATTTGGCACCGACGGCATTCGCGGTGTCGCCGGCCAGTTCCCGCTCGACCCCATCACCATCCACGCCGTCGGCCTCGCGCTGGCGCATCACCTGGGCGATTCGCCACGCGTCTTGATCGGACAGGACACGCGCGAGTCCTCCGATTGGATCGCCGCCGCGCTGACCGCGGGCCTGGTTGCCGGCGGCGCGACGGTCGACAGCGCGGGAGTCATTCCCACTCCCGCTGTCGCATTCCTTGCACGCGCGCACAAATTTTCCGCCGGCGTCGTCATCTCCGCCTCGCACAATCCCTGGGTTGACAACGGCATCAAGCTCTTCGGCCCCGACGGTTACAAGCTGCCCGACGCGACCGAGCTGGCCATCGAATCCGAAATCTTTCGCCGCCTCGCGTCTTCAACCAACAACCAGCAGCCAGCAACCAGCAACCTTCAACCAAACGAGGCCGACCGCGCCGAGTACATTCGTTCCCTGCTCGCCGCCGTCCCCAATCTTTCGCTCGACGGACAGCGCATCGTCGTGGACTGCGCCAATGGCGCCGCCTGCGCCATCGCGCCGCAGCTCTTCGCCGAATTCAACACGAACGGCGGCGGCGAGGTGCTCCTCACCCACGCCTCGCCCAATGGCCGCAACATCAACGAGAGCTGCGGCGCGCTCTATCCCAGGACCGTTGCCGCAGAGGTCGTCCAGCAGCACGCCACGATGGGGATTACATTTGATGGCGACGCCGATCGTGCGATGTTTGCCGATGCGCAGGGAAACGTCGTCAACGGCGACGCAGTCCTGCTGCTCGCGGCCCGCGACCTGGCCGCACGCGGCCTGCTGACCAACTCCACGGTTGTGGCGACGACCATGTCCAACATGGGCCTCGAGGCCGCGCTCAGGCGCTCGGGAATCAAAATGCTGCGCGCGGCTGTCGGCGACAAGTACGTCCTGGAGCAGATGCTGGCCACCGGCGCGGCACTGGGCGGCGAACAGTCCGGCCACATCCTCTTCACCGGCCGCTCCACCACCGGCGACGGCCTGCTCACCGCGCTTCTTCTGCTGGACATACTTCATCGCAGCGGGAAGACGCTGGCCCAGCTCACCGCCGACCTCAAGACATTTCCGCAGATCATCGTCAACGTGCGCGTGCGCGAGAAGCGTCCGCTGGACCAGATTCCCACGGTCGCCGCCGCCATCGCCGCCGCCGAACTCGCGCTGGCCGATTCAGGCCGCGTCATCATCCGCTACTCCGGCACCGAGGCGCTGGCCCGGGTCATGATCGAGGCCGAATCCGAGGCGCTGATGCACCTCCACGCCAACGCCATCGCCGGCGCCATCCGCGCCGAACTCGGCGTGTGAGGCGTCAGTATCTCACTCCGATTAATCTGCCGACGCCGTGGTTACAAGGAAGCCGCATACTCCTGGTCGCTGACGTGCGCGAGCCAGGCCACATCAATGCCGGCTGCGTCGGCCACCTGCATGGCTAGGTGGACCATGGTGTGCCCCGGCGCGGCGCCGTGCCAGTGCACCTCGCCCGGCTCGATCCACACCGTGTCTCCCGGACGGATCGTCTGCGCGGGCTGCCCCTGCAACTGCACCAGCCCCACTCCGGCGAGCACATGCAGCGCCTGGCCCAACGGATGGGTGTGCCAGGCCGTGCGCGCTCCCGGTTCGAACGAGACCCGGAACGCCTTCATCCGCGCCGGCTCAGCAATCACAACCTCATCCAGCCACACCGTGCCGGTAAACCATTCCTCCGGCCCATGCCTGCATCCACGCATCTCACTGGTCAAAATTTTCATGGCACCATCCTAACTCGAACCGCAAAGCTGCTGCCGCGAATCTATCACACGCTATGATCGGAGGCAGGACTCCATGCATCCAGCGACCGCAACGACCGCGCGATGAGTATCTCGAAATCCAAAGCCGAAGCTGCCCAATCCACGCACAGTCTCGCGCTTGCGTCTGTGCCGAGGCGAGCACGCGATCTGCTGAAGCGGACGAGCTTTCCCATCCATCCCTTCGACCAGATGCACGGCGTGGACACCAGCGGCCTGGTTCCGGCCAAGCACCTGCTTACGGGCCACGCCAACGACGAGCACATCACAGCTTACTACGGCGTTGCGCCCAGCATTCTGCGCGCGCTGATCGGACACTGGCGCGAGAGCGGGCCGCCGCACCCCATCGAGGATTACACCTTTATCGACGTGGGCGCGGGCAAGGGGCGCGGCCTGCTGGTTGCCAGCGAGTACAGCTTTCGCAAGGTGATCGGCATCGAACTGAACCCCGCGATGGCCGCCATCGCGCGGCAGAATGTGGAGCACTGGGCGCGCGCCCACTGCGATGATCCGACCGCCGCGCGCATCGCTCCCATCGAGATATTCGAGCAGGACGCGCTGGACTTCGAGCTGCCGCAGACGCCCACGCTCCTCTTTCTGTTCCATCCCTTCGAGGCGCCGGTGCTGAAGCAGTTGCTGCGGCGCATCGAGACGCAGTTCGCCAGGCGGCCGGGCACGCTGGACCTGCTCTACGTCAACGCCGAGTGCGCGGATGTAATTGATCGCAACCCCGGCTTCACGCAGCTCTTCCGGGAGAACGTGCCGATGTCGCCGGAGGACCATGCCGCCGACCGCGAGGCCATCGCGCGGCAGAAGGAGTATGGCTCCACGGGCGACGAAGAGTGCGCCATCTATCGCTACACGGGCCGCGCGAAGGGGCCGATCTTCACGCCCGCGGCGTAGGGAACTACTCCTTCAGGCGAACGATCAGGCCGCGCTCGTCGCCCTCGCCGTGCTCCATGTATATTTCGCCGGCGGAGCGCTTCACGATGCTCTCGAAGCGCTCGCCCCACTCCACCAGAAGCAGCGAATCGGGATAGCTCGCCATCTCGTCGATGCCGAGGACGGCGATCTGCTCCTCGGTCTCCAGGCGATAGAGGTCGAGGTGAAAGAGCCGGACGGATGTCCCGGTGTACTCGTGGACGATAGTGAAGGTTGGGCTGGTGACCTCATCCTCGGTGGCCGCGCCGAGGGCTGCGGCGATTCCCTTTACCAGCGTGGTCTTGCCCGCGCCCACTTCGCCGCGCAGAATCACCAGAAGCGGCGGATGCAGCATCGCGGCGATGTGCCCGCCCAGCGCCAGTGTCTCCTCCACCGAGCGCGTCTTGAATCGTTTCTCCCGCATCAGCTTCGCTCCACGCTGTTCAGCCCGCAGATCCAGGTCAACCCATCGGAATCCTTCGCGCGATAGCGGAAGGCATCCGACAGATGGGCCAGCGTGTCGGTGGCCAGTACCGTGTGCTCGTCCATGGCGCGAGCGGCAAAATCCGCGGCGAGCCCGTGCAGCGCGACCGCGGCCTCCACCGCGCGTGCCACGTCTTCTGGGAACTGGGCAAGCATTGCGGCGACGATTCCGGTCAGGATATCTCCGCTGCCGCCCTTGGCCATTGCTGGATTGCCGCTGGTATTCACCGCGATTCGCCCGTCTGGATGGGCAATGAGCGTGCGCCATCCCTTCAGCACCAGGGTCAGTTTATGCTCGGTGGCAAAGCTGCGCGCGAGATGGATACGGTCCGCCTCGACGGCGGCGATGATCAGGCCGGTGAGGCGCGCCATCTCGCCGGGATGCGGCGTAAGCACCAGCGTGCGCGGCTTGCCCTTTGCATCCTTCATCGCCGCAGCACACTTAAGCAACTCGGTTCTGCCGGCAAAGGCATTGAGCGCATCGGCGTCGATCACCATCGGCAAGCTGCAATCCGCAACAAAGCCGCGAACAAACTCGGGAGCCTCTGCCTTGGTGGAAAGCCCCGGCCCAAGGGCCACCACAGAGAACTTCTTCGCCTTCAGCAGCGCCTGCAGGCCATCGGCGGCAAGATTCTCCAGCGATACCGCGCCCTCCGCGCCCTCCCGCAGCGGCGCAAGCATCAGCTCCGGCGCGACCGCGGCGACCAGCTCCAGAATGCTCTTTGGCACCGCGGCCGTCACCAGTCCCGCGCCCGCGCGTAGTGCGGCCAGCGAGGCCATCGCAGGCGCGCCGGCCGTCCCATAGCTTCCGCCGACAACCAGCACATGGCCATACATCCCTTTGTTCGCATTCACCGCGCGCGGCTCTTCGGCGATTGATTTGGACGCGCCTGCCCAGCTCAAGTTGCCGTCGGAGACGATTGCCTCGGCGGGCGAGCCAATCTCCGCAACGACGACCGGGCCAAACGGTGCGCTGGTCAGATGACCAAAGACGTGCGCCAACTTCGGTGCGGTGAACGTGACCACCGCGTCGGCGCGGAACGGGCCTTCGGATGTCTGCGCGGTCTGCTGGAGCGAGTCGGCGTCCCATCCCGACGGCAGATCGACGGCAACCACCGGCGTCTTGCACTGCGCCACAGTCTGCCGCAGCGCTGTCGCCAGCCCACGCAATGGCGGCTTGAAGCCGGTGCCCACCACCGCGTCGATCAGCAACTCCGCCGAAGCGATTGCGCCACTTGCTGCCGCGAGTGCAGCTTCATCGGTGACCGGGCTGATCGCGACTGCCGGGGCCTGGGCGCGGAGTCGCGCGATTGCTGCTGCTGCCTCTCCCTTCACTTCGTCCTCGCGTCCCAGCAGCAACACCGCGACGTCCACTCCCGCCTCTGCGAGTACGCGCGCCACAACGAACCCGTCGCCGCCGTTGTTGCCCTTGCCGCAGAGCACGAGGACGCGCTCCGCCGCCGGATAGCGGCGCAGGCAGAAGCGCGCGACCGCCATGCCTGCGTTCTCCATCAGTGTCGCCAGCGGCACGCCGAAGTGCTCCGCCGTGCGCCGGTCTGCCGCGCCCATCTCGTCTGAGGTCAAAATCTCCATCTGTCCCTTCTACGCGCATTGGGGCGGCAACGCCAAGCCCCTCCGCGGAGCGGCCCAAAATCCCACCCTGCATCTCTCATCCGCTGGTCCATCCGGGTGCGTCTTTTTTTCGCGCGCAGCCGTCTTCGTCTTAAGGAGATGTTCTCTATGCGCCTTTCCACACTCACCGCATTCGCCCTCGCCCTTTTGCCGCTTCCACTTGCCTGCCTTGCGCAGACCACACCGGGCGGTCCGATGCCGCCACGCAGTTGGGTGGACAAAGACACCGGCCATCGGGTGTGGCGGCTGAGCGACGAGCCGAACTCCGGCGGCTTCTACTTCAACGTGAACGCCTATACGCCGGATGGGAAGCAGATGATCTACACCGCGCCGGACGGTATCCATGTGCTGGAGATGGCGACGCGCACGACGAAGCTGCTGGTGGCGAATCCGCCGCTCGTGGAGGGTGGCGCGGGCGCACCCGGCGCGGGGATAGTCCACGCGTTGGTGGTGGGGCATAAAACGAACAGCGTCTTCTTTACCAAGACCGACCCGGCGACCGGCGTGACTTCGGTCTTCAAGGCGGACACCAACAGCGGCGCCATTCGCAAACTGGTCGAAGTGCCCAAGCTGCCCAACACCTCAAGCATGAGCGTGGTCAGCGTCAATGCAGACGAGACACTCGTCGCGGGCACCTACATCGAAGGTCCGCCCACCGGCAAGGAGTACGGCGCGGTCGCTGTGCCGGCTCCGGCGCAGCCCCCAGGCGCTGCCGATAACCGCATCGCCAGCGCTGCCCAGGGACCGCACTACCAGCCGGCGAACAAGGGCCAGATGATGGCGATCAGGCTCGCGGCGAAGCTTCCCCTGGTGCTGTTCACCCTTCGCCTGGAGCCTGGACCGAAGGGCGAGAAGCCCGGCGATCTGAAGCCGCTCCTCCACTCCACGGACTGGATCAACCATCTCCTCTTCTCGCCCTCCGACCCTGAGCTCCTGATGTACTGCCACGAGGGCGCATGGGAAAAGGTGGACCGCATCTGGATGATTCACACCGACGGCACCCACAATACCCTCGTCCACAAACGCACCATGGCCAATGAGATCGCGGGGCACGAGTTCTGGGGGCTGGACGGCGAGACCATCTGGTACGACTGGCAGTATCCCAAGGGCGAGGACTTTTTCCTGGCGGGCTACAACCTGAAGACCGGCCAGCACATGGCGTACCACATGCAGCGCAACGAGTGGTCCATCCACTTCAACCTGACCAAGGACCTCGACCTGTTTACCGGCGATGGCGGCGATCCCGGCCAGGTCGCCAAGGCCCCCGACGGCGAGTGGATCGAGCTCTTCCATCCGCAGAAGTTCCCGGTGGCCCGGGACGCGCTCAACTCGTCCGACTTCTTCCAGCCTGGCGTCTTCCACTCCGAGCGCCTGGTTAACATGTCTCACCACAACTATCGCCAGGAGCCGAATGTGCGCTTCTCGCCGGACAAGTCGCTGGTGCTCTTCACCAGCAATATGTTCGGGCCGAGCTACGTCTTTGGCGCGGAGGTGGCGAAGGCGGACAATCCGCCCGCCGGGGACGTGCAGTCGACGCCAGAGCTGGCGCGGAGGTTCAACCCGGTCGATCCTCCGGGCGGCAGAGGATCTGGGATGCCGCAACGCGCGCGTTGAGTCGATCGGGGCAGTTTCATCGCAGGGGATTCCAGAAGCGAAGATCCTGTGCCGGGTCTTCCGCTGCACCAGTTCGAGAAATACTCTCGTCCGGCCACGTTTGGCACAAAAGTTGCATAAGCATAGCGAAAGTGGCATGGTGTTCTGCGGCTAGGACTTAGTAGCTTTGGGTCAGGAGATTTCCCGATGACCCTGCGCACTCGTGCGTCCCTGCTGCTGGTTCTATTTAGCTTGCCGCTTGCCCTGTTGCTTACGGCCTGCAACAAGGTGGAAGCCCTCGCGATCGTTCCCGGCCCGGGGATTGATGTTTTGACCGCCGCTGGCCAGACGGCGCAGTACACGGCGTTTGCACAGGAGGAGATGGGATCGGGGCCCATCACCACAGCCAACGTTACCAACTCGGTGACCTGGTCGACCAGCAACCCGAATATTGCGACCATCAACTCCTCCGGATTGGCGACGGCGGTGGGAGCTGGATATGTCGAGATTACGGCAGTGGCGTCCGATGGAGCGGTTGCGGCCTCTGACCTCACGGTGATGTCGCCGGCGACGACGACGCAGGCCACCCCATCGATCACGATCCTGCCAGGCTCGGCGGAGGAGACATTTATCGGGGAGACGACGCAGTTTACCGCGACCGGCAACCTGACCGGCATCGGCGCCTCGCAGAACCTGACCACGCAGGTGACGTGGCTCTCCAGCAATGCGCAGGTAGCCACCATCAATTCCAGTGGACTGGCGACGGCCACAGGCGCCGGAACAACGATGATTATCGCCCAGTCCGGTGGAATCAGTTCAAGTGCGACCGTGACCGTGACGATCTCCGGGACAGGGACCCCGTCGCTCACAGTGACCCCGAACGTGGCGGCGGACACGTTTGCCGGGGAGACAACGCAGTTTATTGCCAGCGGCAGCTTGACGGGCGTAGGCAGCCCGCAGAACCTGACCGGTCAGGTGACGTGGGTCTCCAGCAATGCGCAGGTCGCAACCATCAATTCGGCTGGGCTGGCGACGGCGGTGGGCGCAGGGACGACGACGATTACCGCTGTGTCCGGCGGACTCAACGCAACCGCGATCTTGACTGTGACGGTTCCAGCGTCTGGAACGGGGTCGGGAACCCCGACGCTCACCGTGGTCCCGAGTTCGGTGGCGGAGACGTTTTCAGGGGAGACGACGCAGTTTACCGCGACCGGCAACCTGACCGGCATCGGCGCCATACAGAACCTGACCAACCAGGTGACCTGGGTGTCGAGCAATGTGCAGGTGGCCACCATCAATGCGGCTGGATTGGCCACGGCAGTGGGTTCGGGAACGACGACGATCATCGCCGAGTCCGGGGGACTCACTGCAA
>Ga0182011_10004802_pt1 | contig 10773 bp, 8 predicted proteins | sample 711E1DmetaG_FD_120481 | JGI IMG/M metagenome (GOLD analysis project Ga0182011, IMG submission 120481) | Permafrost microbial communities from Stordalen Mire, Sweden - 711E1D metaG | ecosystem: Environmental > Terrestrial > Soil > Wetlands > Permafrost | place: Sweden: Stordalen | collected...
CGCCATGTAGAGAAGAACCTCATCCGGCAGGGAAAGGCTGAGTTGTTCCTGCTTTTTCCGCAGGATCGCGATACGTGTTTCGACGTCGGGCGGCTCAAGTTCCGTGACAAGGCCCCATTCGAAACGGGAGACCAGCCGCTGTTCGAGACCTGGTATCTCGCTGGCGGGTCGGTCACACGTGAGAACGATCTGCTTGTGGCTGTCGAAAAGAGCGTTGAACGTGTGGAAAAATTCCTCCTGCATACGTTCCTTGCCGGCGAGGAAGTGAATGTCGTCGATCAGGAGCACATCGATCGTACGGTACTTCTTGCGGAAATGAACCAGGCCCTTCTTCTGGAGCGCATCGATGTAATCGTTCGTGAAAGCTTCGCAGGATGTGTAGCAAACCGTCAGCTTGGTTCGATCAACCACGTGGTGGCCGATGGCCTGCATGAGATGGGTTTTCCCGAAACCGACACTTCCATACATGAACAAGGGGTTGTAAGCACGCGCCGGCGACTCAGCCACGGCCAGAGCCGCGGCGTGGCCAAAGCTGTTGGACGGGCCGACGACAAAGGAATCGAAAGTGTACTTCGGATTGAGCGGAATCTGGGTGCGGGTGCGCGCCGGTGGAACAACCGCAGTATCAGCCGGTTTTGGCGTCTCGGGAACGGCAGGCGCGGATTTCTTGGAAGTATCGACTGTAAATTCGATCTTCATCTCGTTGCCGCAGGCCGTGATGATGGCATTGCGGATGAGTGGAAGGTAATTCTCTTCAAGCCAGGACTGATAGAAGTCATTCGCGACCGCGAGGGTCAGCGTGTCGTTCGAGACGGTCAGCGGTTCAATGACACCGATCCAGCGATCGTAGACATCCTTGGAGAGTGCGGCCGAGAGATGCTTGCAGGCTTTTGACCACACAGCCGACGCATGATTGTCCACAGTTTCAACTCCCATTCAACGCCAGTGCGACGTGCTGCAGCCAGCGTATGTTCCCGATTTGACCAGTGGACAAGAAACAGAAAAATGACCCGCTCGCAAACTCAAATGTCGAAGACAACGTAGCAATGCCGATGAGAGTTTCGAAGGAGCTGAAGCAAAAAAATGTCGCGGTCGCCTGCGAATCCAAATTCCTATTGACTGTTAGCCGCCCGTTAGTGACATTCGTTATTGTTTTTTTTTCAGCGCTTTACGAAAACTTTCAGGAATTGTTACGCCCGTTATCAACAGCTTATCAACAAGCGTTTCGTCCCTGTCCTTGTGCCTGTACAGGCTTGAGACTAGGCGAAATGGAGTTGTGAACAAGGTAAAAAGGCGAAGAATTTCCCGAAAAACGAAATGCTACAACGCATGGTATAGCGCGGCATGAGAACCACGAAATGTAGATGCTTTGATAGCGACAACTTTCTTGCACTTTGATTGTAAAAAAGCTTGAACAGGTCCAGCGATTTGAGTCCGCGGAAGGCCATGGCGGCCAATATGCCCTCGTTCGGAGTAGCGAATAGGAGAGTTATGAACCGGCAACGTCACATCAAGTTGCTCGTGGGAGCACCATCGGTCGCCAGCGACATCCGGTACGCGAGTGGATTCAACGCCGTTGATCCCGTCGTCTACCTTGAGCGCGGACATACTCGGATCCTGATCGTTCCCACGATGGAATGCGGGCGGGCCCGCCGGCAAAGTCGCCGCGGCGTGAATGTTCTCACGCCCTCGGCACTGAAGCTTGGACGAGGGGAGCGCGGACGCATCAGTTCGTGGATCCTCGCGGCGCTTGAGCGCCTCAAGGCACGAAGTGTTCTTGTCGCGCCGGGATTTCCCCTCGGCATCGCGAATCGTCTGCGACGTGCGGGCGTCCGGATGATCGTCGCGAAGGAAGCATTGTTCCCGAATCGCGCGGTGAAAACTCCGCGCGAGATTCGAAACATTTCCGAGACACAGCGAGCGGCAGCGTCCGCCATGCAGGCCGCTGTTCGAATGATCCAGTCCGCGCGCATCGCGAAGAGCGGGCATCTTGTTGCGGCAGGGGAACGGTTGACGGCGGAAGCCGTGCGGCGCGTGATTGATCGCACGTTGCTTGAGCACGAATGCTCTGCCGAGGAAACCATCGTGGCCTGCGGACGGGACGCGGCGGACCCTCATGAGCACGGCGAGGGAGCGCTGCGGGCGGGCGAAACGATCGTGATCGACATCTTTCCACGGAGCAGGACTCACGGCTACTGGGGCGACATCACGCGAACGGTCATCCGCGGCAAAGCACCCGAACAACTTCGGCAGATGTATCGTGCGGTGGCTGCAGCACAGGCGGCGGCGTTACTCAAGTTGAAGGCGGGCGTCACCGTCGGAGCCGTGCATGGTGCGGTCCAATCGGTTTTCGAGAAGCGCGGCTTCGTGACACAACTCCGGAATGATCGCCCGGAAGGATTCATTCACAGCACGGGCCATGGAGTGGGGCTCGACATTCACGAGTCGCCATCGATCCGTCCCGGCCAGGAGCGTTTGAAAGCCGGTCAGGTTGTGACCATCGAACCGGGACTCTACTACCCGAAGATCGGCGGCGTGCGGATTGAAGACACCGTGCTCGTGACCCGGACGGGGTTCCGCTACCTTGCTCGATGCGGAAAGCGTTTCGAGGTTTGACGTGAGCGGATGGTCCAACGTTACATCGCGAATCCCGGTGGTCGTTCTTACCGTCGCGGGCATTTGGGCATATTTGCGGTACTTCGAATGGCGGAATCTCTATCATCCCGGTCACGGCATTACGTCGACCCCCGCGGAGCTGGGGCTGGAATACGAAGACATCACCTTCGTGAGCGAAGACGGACTCCAGCTGAACGGGTGGTGGATACCTCACGCGCAGGCCCGCGGCACGATCATCCATTGCCATGGCAACGCGGGAAACATGAGCGACCGCGTATGGCTTGTGGGCGATCTGCACCGTCTGGGCGTGAATGTCTTCATCTTTGATTATCGCGGCTACGGGAACAGCCGCGGGCTGCCGACCGAGCAGGGCACCTATGCCGACGCACGCGCGGCGTACGAGGTGGTTCGCGCGAAATATGATGACGTGGACACGCCACCCGTCATTGTTCACGGCCAGTCGCTCGGAGGCGCCGTGGCCGTTCAACTGGCGCTCGACAAACCGGTGAAGGGCCTGATCGTGGAAAGCGCGTTCCCGTCGACGCTGGAGATTGGCCGCCGTCTATATCCCTGGTTGCCGATAGGCCTCTTCTGCCGGTTCAAATACGATTCCCTGTCGAAGGTCGGAAGAATCCACGCGCCCAAGCTGTTCGCTCATAGCCGACAGGATGACTTGATTCCCTATGACCTCGGCCGCAGGCTCTATGACGTCGCCGCGCCGCCGAAGGAGTTCTGCGAGCTCCATGGCGGGCACAACGAGGCCGGCTGGGCGAGCGATCCTGAGTACTGGCGGAAGGTTGAGAAGCTGGTTACCGCGGTTTTTGGCCCGCCGCGCTGACTGTGAACAATAAATGGGAGCCTTGGAGCGTTATTGAATACGGACCCGAAATACACGGTCCGGAAGGAGTACAGAATGAAGAAAGCGTTGGCAATCGGACTTACAGTGGCCGCTCTAGCGGGCGCAGGCCTCTGCTGGGCAGCGGAGAAAGGAGACTTTGGCGGAGGCTGGATGCATCATCGCGGCGCTGGTGGACCGGGGGATGGTGGATTCGGCATGGGAATGGGCTGGCTTCTCCATAATCCGGACAAGGCTCACGAACTGGGCGTAACGGACCAGCAGCTCGCGACGCTTAAGGACGAAGCTTTCAAACGTGAAGAAGCGATGATCAAGGCGAGAGCCGATGTGGAACTCGCTCATCTGGAATTACGCCATCTGCTGGAACAGGACACGTCCAAAGCCGATGCGGTGAATGCCGCGGTGGATAAAGTCGGCGCCGCCAGAACCGCGCTGGAGAAAGAAAAAGTGGGCGGTCTGCTGAAGGCCCGCGAGATACTCGGGGCCGACACGGTGGCGAAGATACGAGCCGCCATGCGGGAGCATCACCGGTGGGGCAAGGATGGCGAAAAGGGTGCATGTCCTTCCGACAAGCAAGGTCGCTCGTCGCGTCATGAAGGACCGGGGCCGGGAGATCATCCGCAGCCGCCGGAACAAGCACCGGAGGCGCCGTAACGGTCAGCCTTTAAGAAAACTTAGCAGGGCGAATCAGGGCTCTCGAGCGATATCAGCGCCGAGGGCCCTGAGCTTTTCGTCGATTTGTTCGTAGCCGCGATCGATCACCTGGGCGTTTTCGATGACGCTCTCGCCCTTCGCACAAAGCGCGGCCACCAGCAGCGACATGCCGGCGCGGATGTCGGGCGTGGTGAGGTGGGTTCCGTGGAGCCGGCACGGGCCGCTCGCCAATACGCGGTGCGGATCGCACTGGATGATGTGGGCGCCCATTTCAATCAGGCGGTCCACGAAGTACATGCGGCTCTCGAACATCTTCTCGAAGAACAGGATGGTTCCCTTCGCCTGCGTCGCGAGGACGATGGCCACGCTCATGAGGTCCGAAGGAAACGCCGGCCAGGCGCCGTCCTCGATCTTGGGAATGGCTCTCCCGACGTCGTGCTGAATCCGGAGCTTCTGCCGCTGCGGCAAGACGACAGTTCCCTTCTCCGAGGTCCACGAGACACCCATCTTCCCGAATGACCGCTCGATGACGGCGAGGGACGAGAGTTCCGGAGCCGCCTTCTCGAACGCGGGCTGGGCGTGCTCGATGGTCACTTCGCCGTGGGTGGCGGCCGCGGCCGCAAGGAAACTGCCGATCTCGATATGATCGGGACCGACGGTGTGTTCCGCGCCCCGCAGTTTCTGCGCGCCCCGAACCTTCAGGCAATTCGTTCCGAGGCCTTCGATTTGCGCGCCCATTTTCCCCAGCAGGAGGCCGAGGTCGTGGACGTGTGGTTCGCAAGCCGCGTTGAAGATCGTCGTTTCGCCGTCGGCCAGCGACGCGGCCATCAAGATGTTTTCCGTTGCCGTTACGCTCGCTTCGTCGAGCAGGATGGCGGACCCGCGAAGGGCTTTTCGCCGGAAGGTGTAGAAGCGTCCGCCCTCCACCGAAATGCCAAGGGCCCGCAAGCCGTAGAAATGCGTATCCAGCCTGCGTCGGCCGATCACATCGCCACCCGGCGGAAACAGAATCGCGCGGCCGTGCCGGGCGGTCAGCGGGCCCGCGAGAAGGATGGACGAACGGACGCGGGCACAGAGATCACGGTCGAGATTTCGGGAGCGTATCTTCGCCGCACAGAGCGTGATCGAGCGATCGCTCCTCTCGATCGAAACACCAAGCGATGCGAGGAGATCAAGCATGACTTCCACGTCCAGGATCTCCGGAACATTGTGGAGCGTAACGGGCTCGTCCGTCAGAATGGACGCCGCGAGCATGGGGAGGACGGCGTTCTTGTTGCCGACCGGCTGGTAGGCGCCGGAGAGGCGCTTCTGACCGCGTATGATGAATCGAGCCATGCTGGCCGGATCATGAATGCTGGACCCGGAATGGTGAAGAACAAAAAGATGGGAACCCGCCGTGACAGACGGCGAAATTACTCGACCGTCACGCTCTTGGCGAGGTTCCGAGGCTTGTCAATGTCGGTGCCGCGGGCCAGGGCGGAGTAGTAAGCGAGGAGCTGAAGGGCGACGACGTTGACGAGAGGGGAGAATTCGTCACGGATGGCAGGGACGTAGATGACGTCCTCCGCGAGCTTCGCGATGGGCTCGTCGCCATCCGTGGCGATGGCGATGATCCGCCCGTGGCGCGCCTCCACTTCCTTCATATTGGACACCATCTTCTCGTACACCTCGTCACGCGTCCGGGTGCAGATGCAGATCACGGGCAGGTACTCGTTGATCAGGGCGATGGGGCCGTGCTTCATTTCGCCGGCCGCGTAACCTTCGGCATGCTGATAGGAGATTTCCTTGTTCTTCAGCGCGCCTTCCAACGCCGTCGGATAGTTGAACTTGCGGCCGAGGTAAAGTGCGCTGGGTCCCTCGTGATGTTTGTCCGCAATGGCCTTGATAGGCTCTTCGCGGCCGAGCAGGTAGTGGATGGAGTCGGGGATGACGCGAAGATCGTTCGCGAGGTCCAGGCTCTGTTCGACGGAAATCTCGCTGCGGGCCCGGCCGATGTAGATGGCGAGGAGGCAGAAGACCAGCAGCTGCGCGGTGTACGCCTTCGTGGAGGCGACGCCAATCTCCGGGCCGGCCTCGGTGAAACAAACCGCATCGCTTTCCCGCACCAGCGTGCTGCCGTGGACGTTGCAGATGGAAAGGATCTTGCAGCCCCAGTTTTTGGCCATGCGGACCGACGCCAACGTGTCGGCCGTCTCCCCGGACTGCGACACCGCGACGATCAGCGTGCCGGGATCGATCTTCGGATCACGGTACCGGAATTCGCTGCCGAGGTCGGTCTCCACGGCAATGCTCGTGAGATTCTCGAGGAGGAGTTTGCCGTACATGCCCGCGTGGTTGGCCGTGCCGCAAGCCACGATCATGATGCGGTTGAGCTTTCGGAAATAGTCCGGCGACAGCGAGAATTCGGGAAACACGACGGAGCCGTCGGGGCCAAGATGGGTATCGAGCAGCTTTCGGAGCACCCGCGGCTGTTCATGGATTTCCTTGAGCATGAACGTGTCGAACCCGGCGCGCCCCACGGCTTCCGCCTTGATCGTGACCGGCTTCACGATGGGCGTGACCGGTGTGCCGTCGAGACGGATGATGCTCACGGCCGACGACGTTAGCGTGACGACTTCGCCGTCGTTGAGATAGATGACGTTCTGCACTTCCCCCAAAATGGCGGGCACGTCGCTGGCGATAAAATGCTCGTTGTTGCCGATGCCGACAATCAGCGGACTGCCGTGCCGCGCGGCATAGAAAACGTCCGGATGGTCCAGCGAAAGAATGCCGAGCGCATAGGCTCCACGCGCCCGCCGGAGGGCTCGACGGAGCGCTTCCTCGAAGGAAGAAGCGCCGGCCTTCAGTTCGGCCTCGATCAGGTGAGGAATCACTTCCGTGTCGGTTTGGGACAGGAAGCGATGGCCTTTGGCCTCCAAGTCGCGGCGGAGTTCCTGGTAATTCTCGATGATTCCGTTGTGGACGACGGCGATCTTGCCGGAGCAGTCGCAATGCGGATGCGAGTTGATCTGGGAGGGCTCGCCGTGCGTGGCCCAACGGGTATGCCCGATTCCCGGACAGCCGTGCATCGGTTTCTGTTGGAGACTCTCTTCCAGCGACGCCAGCCGGCCGACGCACTTGCGGACGGTGAGCTGGTGGTCGTGGAGAACGGCGATGCCGGCGGAATCGTAACCGCGATACTCCAACCGCTTCAGGCCCTCAAGAAGAAGAGGTACTGCATCCCGGGAGCCGATGTATCCGACAATGCCGCACATGCTCCACCGTCCTTGGAGTTGGACTGCAAACGAGTGACGTGTGACCCCGGGCGATTATCAAGGTTGCAGAACGGGGTTGTTGGTCGTTGGTGACGCAGCGACGTTGAAGAGATTCGTGAATTTGTCCGGGCCGAGCAGGTCGCCGGACATGGCATAACTACTTCCACCCTTGCTCACGAATACGAAGCCTTTGGCGCCGAACGGCACCTGGCTGTTGGCGTCATTTGCCAACTTGGTCAGATCCGAGCCTTGCGAAAGCACAGTGATGTTCAGATTGCGCGTGAAGAAGAAAGGCAGGTTCTCCGCCGAATTCTCTGTGAGACCACCGGAGATGGACCACGCGTTGTTGGCGGAACCGAAGGATAGTGCGTTGGTACCTTTTGCTGCGGTCATGCCCGGCGCCGCAAAAAACGAGAAATCCACGTTCATAACCCCACCTGTGACCATCCATTTCATGAATTCTGTCGAGTTCGGGAATGTCATGTTGGTGATGGCTTGCGGAGATCCCAGGATCGGATACGGGGTCACGCTTGAAATATAGACATCCTCGGTCTGTTTGGCGAAGAGCGCCTGGTACATGCTCCGGCCGTTGGCGGCCACGGACATCAGTTTTCCACGGAGCAGCGCTTGAGTCACCGCCGGCGTCAAAATCGCCGCCAGGATCGCAATAATCGCGATCACGACGAGCAGTTCGATGAGCGTAAAACCCAGAATTCTTTGGCGCCGGAACGAGTTCATCAGCCTATCTCCTCTTGTTGGACAATCTTAACAACTTATTCCGATTTGCTAAAATACCATGTGAGCGCGAATTGCGTCAACAGTGTGCGACAACTCGTTTCAGCGCGAAAACTGCCGCAATCACGGCCATCATAGGTTTTCGGATAGGCTCTGGATCACGCTGGTCTGGTATGATGCGTTGGCGTGAGAACGACCGACTTCGATTACGAACTGCCGTCCGAGCTGATTGCCCAGCAGCCGGCCGCCGAGCGCGACCAGTCGCGAATGATGGTACTGCGTCGGCGCGAAGGGAAATTGGAACACCGTGTTTTCTCGGATCTGCCGGAGTACCTGCGCGCAGGCGACCTGCTGGTGGCCAACGATACGCAGGTGATCCCCGCGCGTTTCTACGCCCGAAAAGCGTCCGGCGGAAAGGTCGAATTCCTGCTACTCGAAGAAGTGACGCCCGGTGTTTGGGATGTGCTCATGCATGCCTCGCGCCGTCCGAAAATCGGAACCATGCTTCGTCTGGAGCGTGATTCTGGAACGCTGACAGTGCTGGCGGACGGTGACAAAGGCCGCGCCCGTGTAATGATCGACAGCCCCAGGCCGCTTCTTGATCTCCTTGGCGATATCGGGGTACCGCCGCTCCCGCCCTATATTCTAAGGAAAAAGGCCGACGCGGCGCAACTTGCAGCGGACCGTGAGCGATATCAGACGGTTTTCGCGCGGATACCCGGCGCGGTGGCAGCGCCGACGGCGGGACTCCATTTCACGCCGGCGGTCCTCGAACAGCTGAAACAGAAAAGCGTGGAACAGGTGTTCATCACGCTTCATGTCGGGCTTGGAACATTCCGGCCGGTTGAAACAGATCGCGTTGAGGATCACAAGATGGAGGCCGAGAGGTACACGATTCCGGCGGAGACGGCGGTCGCGGTCGCGAACGCACATGCGCGCGGCGGCCGGGTGATTGCCGTCGGAAGCACGACGGTGCGAACGCTGGAGACGGTTGCGGCGGATCATGGCAAGGTGGAAGCGTGTTCGGGCCGGAGCAGTTTGTTCATCTATCCGCCGTATGAATTCAAAACGGTCGACGCGATGCTCACGAATTTCCATCTGCCGAAATCGACCCTCTTGATGATGGTCTCGGCTCTTGCCGGTCGCGACTTCGTGATGAGTGCCTATGCCGAAGCGGTCAAAGCGCATTATCGATTCTACAGCTACGGCGATTGCATGCTGATCTTATGAAGAATGAAGTGGTGGAGCAGCGGAGTGCCGGCGAAGGACAGGTCACGCGGAGCATGGCTTCCACAATGCTTCATCCTCTTCTTGTCATGTGGCTCAGCCCGCGGCTGATCCTGTGGTGGGCTGTCGCGACGGCCGCGGGCGTAGCGGTGCGCCTTCCGTTTGCCCGGTTTCAGATCATTCCGCACCAGGTGGATTTTCATCCCGGCGTGGTTATCGTTCCGCTGGGGGCTGTTTTTCTTGGCCCAGCCGGTGCGTGGGGAGCGGCCGCCGCGAGCCTGGTCGGCGACTGGCTTCTTGGGCACTGGAACTGGGCCGCGGCGTTTCGAGCCACCGGCTTCTTCTTCTTTGCGCTAGGCACGCAGCGTCTCTGGGAGTCTTCTTTTCTGTCGTCAGGCACGGGTGTCGATCGGCAGGCGACGTGGATGAAAACGCTCCGGTTTTTGTTTGTCACCTGGCCGGGCTGCTTCACGGCCGCGGTATGGCAGGCCGTGGGTTCGGAAATGTTCCGGTTCTACCCGTTCTCGTACGTGGTCACCCTGCTGGTTTTCAACAATCTCCTCTTTTGCATCCTGCTCGGTCTGCCGCTGTACCGGATCATGGCTCGGCAGTGGGCGGGTCGGTTCGGAAGTTGGGATAACGGGGTGTCGCATTCAGAGGACACAGCGAACCTCAGCCTGCTCGCCACGTTGAGCCTCTTCCTTGCAGGCGTTGCCGCATGCCTCGCCGGCATCTACACAAGCATCCTCTTCTACAATGTCGGGATCATGCAGCCGTTTATTCTCGGAAGCCACGCGGGAATCCTTGTCCCGTTCGTCGTCGTACCATTTCTCATCCTTCAAGCCATCGGCGCTTTCGCGCGGTGAGCCGAACAGAGCGTGTGTCGGCCGCACACCGTTACGCGACTCGGCCCGTAACCGCGACGGAGGATTGCGATGCTTCATGGGATATCTACACCCGCAACGTGTTGTAAATGACCGGGATATACGGTCTGAAAATGGCGGGGTATGCTGCCCAAACGGGGTTATGCAACGGACGTTGCACACATGCAAATCATTGCATTTTTGCGATTGACGCCCTATGAATATTGGATATTATTCATGCTAACGCTTGCATAATACACAGAAGATGAAACACCAAAAAGACTTAATATGTTGTCATGAAGCATGTTGAGCTTATCAATATGTGCGAAGTAGGTGTGCAATCGATTGCAGGAAGGGGTGGTAGTATGAATAAATGGGCCAATTCAGCGATGTTGGCGGTCCTGTGTTCGGGGCTGTGTACGCCGGTGTATGCGGATGGCCCTGCGGCGATAAGCCAGCCGGTTGTGATCGTGCCGAAGACGACGCCGACGAAAGTGAAGATCTTCGGGATCAGGAAGGATCCGGTCCCAATGCCGTTCTACGTCTACAACAACGCCGCCGTCCCTGC
>Ga0182011_10004803_pt1 | contig 10773 bp, 9 predicted proteins | sample 711E1DmetaG_FD_120481 | JGI IMG/M metagenome (GOLD analysis project Ga0182011, IMG submission 120481) | Permafrost microbial communities from Stordalen Mire, Sweden - 711E1D metaG | ecosystem: Environmental > Terrestrial > Soil > Wetlands > Permafrost | place: Sweden: Stordalen | collected...
CGGCCTGATCTGGATTCGCGCTACTTTCCCGCGCATCCGCTACGACAGGCTGATGTCGTTTGGCTGGAAAATTCTCTTCCCGCTGTCGGTAGTCAACTTAATGGTAACGGCAGTGGTCGTGTACCTGGTGGGAGGATAAGATGTTACGTGGATTATGGACAACCTTCCGTGAGATGCTCATCAAACCGGTGACCATCCAGTACCCCGAGCAGAAGCGGCCGATGCGCGAACGCTTCAAGGGGCGGCACGAACTCAAACGCTACGACAACGGCCTGGAGAAGTGCATCGGCTGCGCCCTGTGTGCGGCTGCCTGCCCGGCGGACGCCATCTTTGTGGAAGCATCCGAAAATACGGACGAAGAACGGTATTCTCCAGGTGAACGGTACGCCAGTACCTACGAGATCAATTACCTGCGCTGCATCTTCTGCGGATATTGCGAAGATGCCTGTCCGACCGAGGCCATCGTGCTCGAAAAAGATTATGAGCTCTCGTTCACCAACCGTGCTGAGGCCATTTATACCAAGGACAAACTGATCGTCGAAGTCCCGGCGGGCGGAAAGCCGACACCGCAAAAAGTCGAGCCCGATTCGTATGATCGTTCGATACCCGACATGAAAGACCCCACGGATTAGGAGGGCGGATGAGTGCTAGTTTGGTCGTTTTTCTGATTCTGGCGGTGATCGCGGTGGCGGCGGCAGTCGCCATGCTCCTCAGCAACAACACGATCTATTCCGCTTTATATCTCATCATGAATTTCTTGGCTATCGCGGTCATCTACCTCACTCTGGGAGCACCTTTCGTGGCGTTGGCACAGATCACAGTCTACGCCGGAGCCATCATGGTGTTGTTCCTCTTCGTGATCATGATGCTCGGCGCAGAAAAGTTCAGCGAAAAAGAACCGCTCCGCTGGCAGCGACCGGTGGCAATTGTGCTGGGACTAGGATTGATCGGCGAAGGCGTCTATGTTTTACTGACCCGCATCGGCACCCAGATGCTCAGTAATACCGCTACCGAAGCCATGGCAGACCCGAAAGCACTGGGAGCACTGCTCTACAGCAAATACTCCCTGCCATTCGAGATTACCTCCATCCTGCTGCTGACGGCAGCGGTCGGGGCAGTGGTGCTGACCCGCGGCGGCAAAAGGGAGGAGAAGCAATGATCCCGATTGTTTACTATCTGGCTCTAGCGGTGATTCTCTTCAGCCTGGGTATTCTGGGTGTACTGCTACGCAAGAATGCCATTGTGGTATTCATGTCATTAGAATTGATGTTCAACGCAGCCAATTTGGTGTTCATCACTTTCGCAAATTATTTCAAGACCCTGGACGGGCAGGCGCTGGTCATCTTCGTCATGACCACGGCCGCTGCTGAAGTGGCGGTCGGACTGGCGTTGATGGTGATGATCTTCCGCGTCAAGGGCAGCATCGATGTGGACCAGATGAGCAAACTCAAGGGTTAGGCGACCAGGAGAGTAGCATGCAGACGGATTCGTTTTTTTCACTCGTACCGCTGGTGGTCTTCATCCCCTTATTGGGCCTGCTGATCAATTTGATCCTGGGCCGCAGGCTGGGCGAGGTCTTCGCCGGAGTTGTGGCTAGTGCCGCCACCGCGTTGAGTTTCATCATCGCCATCCTGCTGGCAGTGGCATTGGGCCACTCACCGCAGGGTGTGACCATCCCCTTTGCGGAGTGGATCAAGATTGGCAGCTTCCAGGCGGCCTGGAATTTCCGCGTGGATACGCTTTCGGTGGTGATGATGCTGGTGGTGGCCGGTGTGGGTTCTCTCATCCACATTTATTCCATCGGTTACATGCACAACGACGTGCGCCACAACGGCGACCTCAGTCGCTTTACGCGCTTCTTCATCTTCATGAATTTGTTCATCGCGGCCATGATGATCCTGGTCAGCGCAGATAACTTCTTGATGCTTTTCGTGGGCTGGGAGGGTGTGGGCCTGTGTTCCTACCTGTTGATCGGTTTCTGGTTCGAGAAGGGCAAGGACGGCATCGGCAACGCGCTGGCGGCCAAGAAAGCGTTCATCACCAACCGCATCGGCGATTTTGGCCTGCTGGTGGCCATGTTTCTCATCTTCTGGAATTTTGGCAGTCTAGATTTTTCGACTGTCTTTGCGGCGGCTCCGCAGGTGGCAGCCGCGCACCCTACTACCCTGTTGTTGATTACCCTGTTCATGCTGTTGGGTGTCACCGGTAAATCGGCACAATTACCCTTGTATGTCTGGCTCCCCGATGCCATGGCTGGTCCGACACCGGTTTCGGCGCTGATCCATGCCGCGACCATGGTGACGGCCGGGGTCTACCTGGTGGCGCGCAGTTCGGCTTTTTATGCGCTGGTCCCTGCGGCGCAAACGGCTGTGACCTGGGTGGGTGCGGCGACCGCGCTCTTTGCGGCCACCATTGCCGTGGCGCAAACGGACATCAAGAAAGTGCTGGCCTATTCCACCATCAGCCAGTTAGGCTTCATGGTGGCGGCGGTGGGCATGGGCGCCACCGTGGCCGGGATGTTCCATCTGGTCACGCATAGCTTTTTCAAGGCGCTGCTCTTTCTGGCCGCTGGTTCGGTGATCCAGGCCATGGAACGCGGGGCGCATGCCAGCAAATCCGGCATCGAGATCGACCCACAGGATATGCGCAACATGGGTGGCCTGCGCAAACAAATCCCGGTCACTTTCTGGGTGTATCTCATTGGCGGATTGGCGCTGGCCGGATTGGTGCCGTTGGCGGGGTTCTTCTCGAAAGATGAAATTTTGGCAGCAGCCGCAAAGGGGCACCTGGCCGTATTCGTGGTGCTGGCGCTGGCCGCTTTCCTGACCGCTTTCTATATCGGGCGCCAGATCGTGATGATCTTCTTTGGTACGCCGCGCAGCAAGGCAGCACCTCATGCCAGCGAAAGTTCCAGAGTGGTGACCGTGCCGCTGATGATCCTGGCTGCCCTTTCCGTGCTCGGCGGACTGTTCAACTTCCCCGGCGTTTCCACCTTGGAGAAGTGGCTGGCACACACGCTGGGCGAGACGACGAACGCTAGCTTCCTTTGGTCAGTGGCGGGGGCCTCTCTGCTGCTGGCGTTGCTTGGATTGGGATTGGCCTGGCTGGTCTATGGCCACGTTACACACCCGCAGCAGAAAGAGCAGGCTGACCCGCTGCAAAGCAGATTGGGTGCGCTCTACACCGGCATGCAGCACAAGTGGTGGGTGGATGAACTTTACGCTTTCCTCTTCCTGAATCCGTATCATGCCATCGCGCAGTTCACGGCCCAACCCGTGGATCAGGGCGTCATCAATGCCGCCGGGGACGGCCTCGGCCGTGGGGCGAAAGGCCTGGGTACCTGGTTGCGTCGCTTCCAAAATGGCTTTGTGCGTTCTTACGCGCTGTGGATGTTGGTTGGCCTGGCAGCGATCCTCACCTATTTGGTTCTGAGATAAAGGGCGTCGTATGATCCTTGGAATGAATCCTTTACTCCTGGTAACACTCTTCCCGCTGGTCGGTGTGTTTATTTTGTTGCTGCTCCGTCCCCAATGGAAAAACGCCCTGCGCTGGACGGCGCTGGTCGCCTCCCTGCTGACCTTTGGACTTTCACTGGCCGTGTTGAGCCTGTTTCATAGCGCGGACGGCGGCATTCAGATGGAGCTCGACCTGCCCTGGTTGACCCTGGCGGGCAGCCCCATCGCTTTCCATCTGGGTATCGACGGCTTGAGCATTTTGCTCGTCTTGCTGACCACCTTCCTCACGCCCATTGCCATTCTGTCCTCGTGGAAAGCCATCGAAGACAAAGTTCGCGGCTTTATGATTTTCTTCCTGCTGCTAGAGACGGGCATGCTGGGCGTCTTCCTGACGCTGGACATGGCCGTTTTCTACATCTTCTGGGAATTTACCCTCATCCCCATGTATTTCCTGATCGGATTATGGGGCGGCGAGAAGCGCTTGTACGCGGCCATCAAATTCGTGCTCTACACCCTCAGCGGTTCGCTGCTGATGTTGGCCGGCATCCTGTGGCTGGGTCTGCACGCCGGTACCTTCGACATGACCATCCTCACGGCCGCAAATTCGCTTTCCCTCACTCAACAACTCTGGCTCTTCGCCGCTTTTGGGCTGGCCTTTGCCATCAAAGTGCCGATGTGGCCCTTGCATTCCTGGCTGCCCGATGCGCATACCGAAGCCCCCACCGCCGCATCCATCATTTTGGCGGGTGTCCTGCTGAAGATGGGCGCGTATGGCTTCCTGCGCTTCAACCTGCCGCTCTTCCCCCAGGCAACAATTAAGCTGGCCCCCTGGCTGGGGACTATTGCGGTCATCGGCATCATCTACGGCGCACTGGTGGCTTACCGGCAAAAAGACGCCAAACGGTTGGTGGCCTATTCCTCGGTCAGCCATCTGGGTTTCGTCATGCTGGGACTGTTTGCGCTCGACGCCCAGGGCATCAGCGGAGCCATCCTGCAGATGGTCAACCACGGACTTTCGACCGGCGCACTCTTCTTGATCGTGGGTTTCCTCTACGAACGCCGCCATACCCGTGAGTTGGACGCCTTTGGTGGCCTGTGGAAGGTCATGCCCGTGCTGGGCAGCCTGGCGCTGATTGTTACACTCTCCTCGATGGGCCTGCCCGGCCTGAACGGTTTCGTGGGCGAATTCAGCATCCTGCTGGGAGCGTTTGGCTCGACGGCTTACCTGACCCCCTGGATCGCCGGCGTTGCCACCGTGGGTGTGATCCTGGCGGCGGTATATCTACTGCATTTCTTTCAGAAACTCTTTCTGGGTCCGGTCTTGCATGAAGAGAACGCCGCTTTGAAAGACTTGAGCGTGCGCGAGATCGCCATGCTCGCCCCCATGTTGGTGCTGATTTTCTGGATCGGCCTGTACCCCAAACCGTTCTTTACACTTATGACCCCGGCGGTCGAAAAACTGCTGGGCATCCTGCAGGCAGCATCGGTTGTGATGCATTAAAGGGAAGAGGGAACACGCATGAATTTGACTGACATCTTTTCCATCTTGCCGCTGGCAGCCCTGCTCGTCTGGGCGCTGCTGATGCTGTTGGCCGGGCTTTTCATCCCCAAAAAAGCGGCGCTGCTGAATCCCATTCTGGCGATCGTCGGCCTGGTGGGAACGGGAGTCTTATTGGTCTGGCACGGCGGAGAATCCATGCAGGGATTTGGCGGCATGGTCCAGCAGGACGGTTTTTCGGTCTTTCTGGATAGTCTCTTTTTATTGAGCGGCCTGCTGGCCGTGATGATGGCCCCGGCCTACCTCAAACGGATCGGTATCGACCAGTACGAATACTACTCCTTGTTGCTGCTCAGTTTGAGCGGCATGCTGTTGATGGCATCGGCCGCGAATTTGATCATCGTTTTTCTAGCGCTGGAACTGCTCTCGATCCCGCTCTACGTGCTGGCCGGGATCGCCCGCCCGCGGGTGGAGTCGGAGGAAGCGGCACTGAAATATTTCCTGTTGGGCTCATTCGCTTCCGGTTTTGTGCTCTTCGGTATCGCCTTTCTCTTTGGCGGTACCGCGTCGACCGGGTTCAGCGAGATGGCAACCGCGATTCAATCGGGGGCGGCGAATCTCACTTTCGTGACTGCCGGCGCCGCACTGCTGCTCATCGGACTGGGTTTCAAGATCGCGGCCGTACCTTTCCATGCCTGGGCTCCGGACGTGTATCAGGGCGCGCCATCTTCTGTTACAGCCTTCATGGCGGTGGGCGCGAAAGCCGCCGGGTTTGCCGCACTGCTGCGCTTGTATTTGATGGTTTTCCCCACGCTCTCCCCGTCGCTGGCCGGGATCTTTGCCGCCATCGCTGCCCTGACCATGATCGTCGGCAACTTACTGGCCCTGGTGCAGACCAACCTCAAGAGGCTACTGGCTTACGTGGGTATCGCCAGCGCCGGCTACATCCTGATGGCCTTTGCACCGTTCGGCAACCCGCTCGTGGCGGCCGACTCTCTGGCTTCAGCCCTCTTCTATCTGCTGGCATTTACGTTGACTTCTTTCGGCGCCTGGTCCGTGCTGCTCACTATGGAACACGCCGATAGCACCGGGATATCCCTCGAAAGTCTGGCCGGCCTGGGCAAACGCACTCCCATCCTGGCCGCGGCCATGACAGTTTTCATGCTCTCGTTCACCGGCATTCCCCTGACGCTGGGTTTCTGGGGCAAGTTCTATCTCTTCCGCACCGCCATTGAGGGCGGGTACGTATGGCTGGCGGTGCTGGGACTGCTCACCTCGTTGTTGGCCGCCTACGTCGCCTTCCGCGTCATCCAGCAGATGTATTTCCGCGGCGGCGATCCCGAGCTTCACGGCAGTTATTGGACGAACTTCGTGGCCATCTTCTGTGCGCTGTGTGTGGTGGGGCTCAGCTTTATGCCGGCTCAATTATTTGAGTTGGTGTCCAAAGCACTCCTGGGCGGGGTTTAAGCGTTATTTATCAAAGAACAAGAGACTGCCAGGGAATTTGTCCAGGCAGTCTCCCGTTGATTAAAACAGAAATAAATCTATGGGTGAGAATGAGTTAAGTGGAATACCGTTGAAGGCTCAAACTTCTACCCTAGCGGTTAACAGCTTTTATGTACGCGACTGGATTGAAATGACCATTTATGCCTGAAAAACAGGTGATTCAGGTAAAAAACCTTATGAGCAAGCTCTTTTTGGCTCCCCACTGATAAGGCACGGCCTCCAAAATCGAGAGCATTTGATCGATGGTATTTTGAGCAAGATGACCGCGTCGAAAGGCCATCCGCTCTTATACGCGCAAAACCCGACCGAGGTCAGGGTTTTTTCTTTTATAGCACTTATTCACCCTAACTTATATGCTCTCTCGGAATGGTGTATATCTTGAATGGTATGCGGATACCTTCCCACTCCGGATTGAAATCTTTTATGTTGCGCGTGACTAGCACGGCATCTTGTGTTTGCGCTGTTGCCCAGATCATTGCATCCGGCAAACGTAGATGATGGGAGCGCCGTAACTGCACGGCCGTTTCGGCAACAGCCAGATCGAGGGCGACAATCTCAAAGCGTGTTTCCATGAAATCGCGCAGTTGAGCATCGTCATCCTACGCACCGATCAGCACTTCCATCCAAGTCACGCGGCTGATGAAAACGTGTTCGTAACGGCTAAATTCTGCGTCAGCGTCCGGAATGCCATTCAGTGCGTCGATGACGATATTGGTATCAAAAACTGCATTCACGGGCGGGAGTCCCATTCAGAGCGCAGGGTTTGTTCGTATGCAAGTGCGTCGATTTTGCGTTCACGCCACGAACCAAAGGCAGGATGGTTATGCAGCGAACGCCGCCTGGCGGGCCGGGAAACCGCCACCTGTTTTTGCAGAAAGGCAGCAAAATTAAGCACTTCGCTTTGTTTTTCAGGCGGCAGCTTTTTTACATATTTTTGTATCTGTTCCACTAAAGTCATTTAAGGCTCCTTCCGTGCAAGGGGCAAACAATCTCTCGATTATAAGCAGATACAGCCGGGCTGTTCTTGGCGAACCATTTTACAGGGTGAGTCGATACTGTAATTCCCATTTTACACTTGCTTTACTACCACGGAGTGTACCGAAGTATTGGTTGTTCAGGAAACATCTTTCAATTGCCCCCAAGGGGGTGTTGTATATACGGATAATAGAAAGTTGAGAGGGGGCATTAGCTCTGGGGGGATTTTGGACCAACTTGTGCCTTGACAGAGTACTTGTTACATCGTTATTCATAATTGACTCTACTGCAAAAAGGTTAGCACACCATTTTCGGTAGGCAAAAGTGGAAGAAAGTTGGCAAAAAGGCCTTGGGAAAACCGCTCTTGGCTCACATACACCGAAAAAGCCATCAAAGTGGGAGAGAATTGTTTGTTGTTTTTGAAAATCGAGTAATTGCAGTAGAGTCATATTATGAATAACGATCATTCGCCACAAAGCCATATTTTGGCCAGTTGAATTACACCCTCATTTTCATTATTATCCATCGGCCAATCTTGGTCTTCTGCGCGAGGTGGAACAGCCGGCTGACCACTGGCCTCCACATAGACCATTGGCGGCGTACTTCTAACTCGCCGCGCTGATACGCTTGTTTTACCCAACCAGCCCTTTTTCCTCCCTCAGAACTGATCAACTGACGGCCCGTTGCCATCCATTCCTCTCCTATGCGGCGCAATGCCGACTCGGCGTGCGGAAAAACTTGATGTTCCCAAATGGCCTGCAGTTCATCAATGAATTTTCCCTGGCACGCTTCATCCTGCCATTGCCGCATATCGTTTGCCGCTTTCCGGCCGATCTGATCACGTAAGTCTGGATCATCAGCCAGGCGGGCCATCCAAGCTGCAGCCTCTTCTATATCCGGGTCAGCCCAGGTAGTTTCCAAGCCCCGGTAAATAGATGTGCGGGCATCGACAGGGATCAGGTGGTAATTCACCGGACAGGAATTGGTGTAATTCATAAAAGTCATGTTGCCTGACCAGGCCGTGGCAATTACCGGTTTTCCAAGTGTCATAGCTTCCATAAGCCCCAGCCCAAGTCCCTCGGCGCGGTGTAAAGACACATATATATCACAACTGGCATACAGACTTAGTACTTCCTCGTAGCTCAACGTATCGGCCAGTATGTGAATTTGCTTGTACCCGCTATAGCGTTGCTGTAGTTGCTGGACAAAAGGGTGAAGCTCGGGGCCTATTCCGGGATTGTTAATTTTAATTACCAAATGTGCGCGCGGGCTCTGATCAAAAGCGCGCTGAAAGGCCTCTAGCACCGCCATCGGATTCTTGCGCTGAATATCGCTATATGGCTCGAAGCTGGTGATAAAGAGTACAACATCTTCCGGTAGGCCAAAACGCTCGCGCTGTGCTGCAATCCCGGCGGGAAGATAGAGCGGATGCATCGCAGTGAGTGTCGGGATACCAGAAAGGGAGCAGTTGAAAACTTGGCGAATGAATTGTGACTCGGCGATCAATACATCCAAGGCTTGCAGCTGCTCGCGCCAGGCGGGCGGCAGGACAGTTAATTCCCACATGCTCCAGGCCACGTTAAGATGTTCCGGAGAAAGCCAGTTGCTCTGGGAATTCTTGAACAACTTCACCAGATCGTTGGGTGGCAGCACGAACAGATTGATAGGATGGGTTAGCTCTTCCGGCGATGACACAGTGAAGCTCCTGAAACTCAAATCATGACCGCCGCGCCCGATACCCGGATCTAAATCCAGAAGTTTGACCGGGTAGCCGTTGTCCAGCAAAAGTCTGGTCACATTGCGCGCCGTAACGCCAATACCCAGATTGCCACTGATATAGCTGATGATGTTAAAGCCATAGGCGCGCGCAGGCGGGGCAGGCTTAATAAAGTTTACTGCGGCAGGAATGGAAGATCGTGTTATGTATGGAATGTGGCGCTGAACAAGTGGCGTGCCGTTCGCAGCCTCCAGTCGCCGAAGTGCGTGGGCTGCCGCATGTTCCCAGGTCCATGATTTTAGAACGATATTGCGCGCACAAATGCCGCGCGCTTGGGCTTCCAACCGATGATCAACAACCTCGCGCATGCGGGTACGCAGAGCTTGGTTATCAATCTCAGCGATGCCTGGTTTGCCTGTCACAAGAAAGGCATTTGTGTCACTTACAAAGTCGCATTGCCCGCCGAAAGTCGAAGTGATCACGGGTAGACCCATCGCCATTGCTTCCAAGAGAGTGCGCCCGAACGCCGAATCGAAATAAGGTAAGATATAAGCACTTACTGAGGCATATAGCAGTGGTATTTCATCTTGAGCGATAAGTCGCGTTTCTACGCTCAATTGTTCGTACTGCTCTTTCCGAAATTCTGGGTGCAGCTGCGCGAACTGGGATAAATGATGCATAGCGGCTTGACGTCCATCGGTGTTGGATCCGTCTGGTAATAGCCAAAAACGCAACCGCACATCACGGCAGCCCTTGAATTCTTGCAAAAACGCGTTTAGCAGCGCCTGCCACCCTCGACGCTCATTCCAGTCCACCATGGTCAGAAACGTGAAGTTACCATCCAAGCGCTGTTGGTAGATTGTCGTTCCATAGGCTAGCGCAGAAACGCCAAACGGTACGATGTGAGTTTTTTCTGCAGGAGCGCCGTTCTGGATAATTTGCTCCCGGCTATGTGTAGAAGGAACCCAAAACTCATCAGCCGGAACAGACTCCCATTTTATCAATGGCAGGTCGAAATGATCCGTGAGAACAATGGCATAACCAGCTTCAGGATGGCGCTGGAAGCGCGCTATTGGCCCGGCATATACCTGCAAAAATCGTTCTGCCAGCGGCATGGTCTCCATTTTGTGCAGACGGTTGGTTTCCACAGAAGTCAGTCCAAATGAATTGCCAAAAAGGTTGAGTGGTTTAACGCAAATGGGTACTCCAACCCGATCCAGTGCCAGTGCCAGCTCTCGAGCAGGGGAGTTGAATGCCATCCCAGACATTTCCCATAACACACTTGCTTGCGTTTCTTCAGGGAAATCGTATGCCCAACCCCACGGCTTTGCCTGCACGTTTCTACAGAAGGCTGCGTATGCCTCTGCAACGCGTTTGACAGCATTGTGGGTTTGGAAGTGCAGACGCGCATGGTCAGCCAGCTTATGGCGCAAAGTTTCATTGTCGGCCAGCGTTGATAACGCATCGGCGAGTTTGTGGATTTCATTCATAAACGGAATTTTAATCACGCATTCATCGGGAATGTCTGCGTACTGGGCATAATCCGACACGATCGCCGCCTTGCCAGAGCCTAAAATGCGTATCAGCGTTCCCGATTCTTCCCCGCGCGACGGATACCGGAG
>Ga0182011_10004804_pt1 | contig 10772 bp, 7 predicted proteins | sample 711E1DmetaG_FD_120481 | JGI IMG/M metagenome (GOLD analysis project Ga0182011, IMG submission 120481) | Permafrost microbial communities from Stordalen Mire, Sweden - 711E1D metaG | ecosystem: Environmental > Terrestrial > Soil > Wetlands > Permafrost | place: Sweden: Stordalen | collected...
CAAGGATGTGCTCTATGCCTGCTTTTATCTCCTTTCCCTGTATTGCTATATCCGGTACCTGCCTAAAAAAGAAAAAAAATGGTTCTTCTGGAGCCTGGGTTTTTTTCTTTTATCCCTGCTCTCAAAAGGTCAGGCTGTAACCCTCGCTTTATCCATTTTCCTGGTTGATTATTTCAGGACCGGGAAGATCATTGACCAGAAAACCCTTCCGGTAAAGATCCCGTTTCTTTTGCTTGCCGTAATTTTTGGGATTATTGCAATAAAAGCCCAGCAGGGAGTTGCGGCTACAGATATGGTTAAATTCGAGCCGGCACTCCGCATCCCGTTTGCTTCGTACGGGCTGCTCATGTATATTATAAAACTGGTTCTTCCCATCAGACTTTCAGCTTATTACCCATACCCTATTCCCTCGGGCAGTACAGAAGTACCTATACAATACTGGTTATGTATTATCCCGGCCTTTTTGTTAGTTGTTCTTTTATTCATCTCCTATAAAAAATCAAGGCCACTGTTCTTCTCGCTTGGTTTTTTCCTGATCAATATCTTCCTCCTTCTCCAGCTTTTACCTGTAGGAGGGGCAATCATGTCGGACCGTTACGTGTATATTCCTTCCATCGGGTATTGTTTTCTGATCGGCATAGTGATCTCTGATCATAAATGGATAAAGAATACCAGAGTGGCCTGGACCGTTGCGGCAGCCTATATCATTTTACTTGCTGTAATGACTTTTGCAAGGACTGCAGTGTGGAAAAATAATTTCACGCTCTGGACCGATGTGATAGAAAAGTATGATAAGGTTCCCATTGCATGGTATAACAGGGCAAATGCCAAAAGCGACACAGCCAACTATAAAGGTGCCATTGAAGATTATGACCAGGCGATCCGTGTTTTTCCATTGTATTTCGATGCATATATTAACCGGGCCAATGCAAAATCCAAGATCAGCGATTATGTCGGGGCAGCCGAGGATCTTAATTTTGTAATATCTAAGGATTCCACTTTAGTGAATGCCTATATCAACAGGGCCATGGCACGGACAAACTTACTTGATTACACCGGAGCGCTGAATGATTATGGTGTCGCCTTAAAGATGAAGCCGGCGATGCCGGAATTGTATGTCAGCCGGGGGAATGTGATGTATGATATCAAGGATAACCAGGGGGCCATCCGGGATTTCACCAAAGCAATTGAATTGAACCCTAAGATGGTCAGTGCCTACACGAACCGCGCTTTTGTCAAAAAATCAATGAATGACCTGACCGGGGCAATTGAGGATTACGACAAAGCGATTGAGATTGATCCGGGCAACAGTGAACTCTATAACAACCGGGGAAATATAAAATATCAGCTGGGCAGGAACATGGAGGCTATTGCTGACTATGAAAAGTGCATCAAAATCAATCCAAAGAATTATCTGGCTTATAAGAACATGGGCGCTATTCATTATATGTTGAAGGATTATCCTGCAGCCCTGGCAAATGTTTCATCAGCCATTAAATACAACCCTTCCATGGCAGAGTTATTTTATACCCGCGCACTGATTAAAAAAGAACTCGGGGATATTCCCGGAGCGAATGCCGATTATGCTTCAGCCGTTAAACTGGATGCCTCATTCGGAGTGGAAGGGTACAGTAAGATCCTGGGCATAAAACCTTTCGTTCCCCAGGATCCTTCTGAGCAGTTTTACAAAGAGGCCTACAATCTGGATATGGCAGGAAGACTGCCGGAAGCAATTGCCTTGTATAAAAAAGCCGTTTCAGCAAAGCCCGGTTATGCACTGGCCTGGCTGAACCTGGGCAATGCTTGTGGCAAGATGGGACGGTATGCAGATGCCATTGTTGCTTTTAACAGTGCGCTTTCAGCGGAAAAGGATTATGCCGAAGCCCTTGCGAGCAGGGGAATTGCCTTCGCCAGCCTGGGGAAGATCAACGAAGCCCTGACAGACCTTGGAACAGCAATTAGAATAAAACCCGCTTATGCCATGGCCTATTTCAACCGGGCGTTATTGTATCTTAACACCGGGAAAAAAGATCTCGCCTGTGCTGATTTAAGTAAAGCTGTTCAGTTAGGTTATAGCGAGGCCTATGCAATTTATCAGAAAGAATGTGGTAAAAAATGACAGCCTGAAGGATGAAAAAGAAACCGGTAAAAAGGACTGTTCCGAAAAACCCTCAGATAAGAAAACAGGATCCGAAAAAGGAAATCCGAAAGGAATCCGCTTTTAACAAATTCGTTGTAAAGAATGAATTCTGGCTTGCCCTGGGCCTTACTGTTTTGTTGATAATCATCATTTTTAATGATTTCATCCTCGGGAATTCATACTATTTGTTCAAGGATATTGGCAGTGATTCAATAAACCTTGCATTACCCCAACTTACCTTGCTTACAAAGTACCTCCATACCGAGGGTTTCCCGATGTGGTCATTTTCACAGGGTATGGGTCAGAATATCATGCCAAGTCTTTCAGATCCTTTTAACTGGATCGTTATAGCTTTCGGAACCGGGAACATCGCTTACGGATTCATCTGGATGGAATTGATCAAAATGGTTCTTACCGCCATTTTCTTCTATCTTTTTCTTAAGCAATTGCACTTGTCGTCCCTTGCCGTGATTACCGGGACTTTGTTATATACCTTCAGCGGCTTTATCATTATCGGCAGCGGATGGAATATCTTTTCGGCGGAAGCCTGCTTTCTGGCCCTTCTGCTTCTTGGTTTTGAAAAACTTTACCAGAAAGGATCCTGGTACATTTTTCCTGTTGCCGTGGCCCTGATCGCTATTCTGCAGCCTTTTGACCTGTATTTTTACGGATTATTCCTTGTGATCTATTTTCTCTTCCGGCATTTCACTTCAGAAAACCCTTCCTGGAAGAAACTGTTATCAGTATCCCTGAAAATGGCAGGACTTGGATTGCTGGGCGTCATGATCAGCTCTTTCTATCTTGTAAGTATTATGCAGATGCTGCTTGACAGCCCGCGTGTAAGCGGCAACTCTTCTTATGCCGGCAAGCTTTTATCACATTCTGTTTTCGGGACCGAAAGCGTGGTCCATAACGGGACGGCTATTATGCGTTTTTTTTCCAATGACCTGCTGGGCAACGGAAGTAAATTCAAAGGCTGGTACAATTACCTGGAAGCTCCGATGGTATATATCGGATTACTTCCCTTACTTTTATTTCCACAGGTTTTCATTTATCTGAACAACCGCAAAAGGATCTTCTATGGTATTTTTCTTGCAATATTTTTTATACCTATTGTATTTCCCTTTTTCAGGTACGCTTTCTGGTTATTTACCGGAGATTATTACCGCGGTTTCTCATTGCTGATTTCCATCGTTCTCCTGCTATTCAGCCTGGAGGTCATTCATTCGCTGGATAAGGTTAAAAAGATCAACCTGCCGCTGCTCCTTATTACTCTTGCAGGACTCATAGGGTTGTTGTATTACCCTTTCCCTAATATTGACCAGGTTCTTGAAAAGGACCTTCGGTCGGTTATCATTCTTTTTCTGATTATCTATAGCGGTATCATTGCATTCATGAGTTACAGCAAAAACAGGGATGTGGCAAAGATCCTTCTTCTTTGTGTTGTTCTTATTGAAATCGGGTACCTGAACAGCAAAACACTCCAGGAGAGGGTTGTACTTACAAAGCTTGAAAACCGGCAAAAAACCGGATACAACGATTATTCCATAGAAGCATCGGCTTTTGTCAGGTCCATTGACAAAGGATTCTTCAGGGTGCATAAGGATTATGCCTCCGGCCCTGCTATCCATTTCAGTTCCAACGATGGAAAGATCCAGGATTATTTCAGTACTCTTTCCTACACTTCTTTTAACCAGAAATATTACATCCGGTTCCTCGAGGAAACCGGGTGTATCGAGAAAGGGGCTGAATTCCAGACGAGGTGGGCCCCCGGATTCGAGACCAGGCCTTTTTTGCAAACTTTCGGGAGCGGCAAGTATAATTTTATCAAGACCATAAATTCCCCCTTCCGCCAATTCGGTTTTGATTCACTTACCCAGCTCGGGGATGTTAAAATTTATAAAAATCATTTCTTTCTTCCCCTTGGATTTACTTACGACACCTACATCCCCTTAAAAGAATTTAAGAAACTGTCGGTATTGCAAAAACAATTCATTCTTTTCAGGGCATTTGTCGCAGAAGAGCCGTTGGATCCCCGGTTCAGTAAATTCAAAGCGATCAGCAGCGGAGACACAGCCAATAATTATAACTGGAACGAGTTAGCTGCAGATATCAATGCCCGAAAGGCAGATACTTTGCAAATAGCCCTGTTTTCGAATAACAGGATAAAGGGCTCGATTGATCTTAAAAAGACCAAGTTGCTGTTTTTCAGCATTCCGTACGACAAAGGATGGCATGGCAGGGTCGACGGGAAAGATACTGAACCGGTACTCAGTAACATTGGCTTTCTGGGGTTCTGCCTGGATCCCGGGAAGCATGCGGTCGAACTGTTTTATAAACCTCCTTACTTTAATCTGAGCATCGTAGTTTCGGTGATCGGATTATTGATTTATTTTCTGCTTATTGGCCTGACGTTTTTTCTGAGAAAAAAAAATAGCATTGTCTGAAAAATCCCTGAAAATGAAAGTAGTGATACTAGCCGGGGGAATGGGTACACGGATCAGTGAGGAAACCGACCTTAAGCCCAAACCCATGATCGAAATTGGCGGAAATCCCATCCTCTGGCATATAATGAAAATTTATTCGCATTACGGGTTCAATGATTTCATCATCTGCTGCGGGTATAAAGGTTACCTTATCAAGGAATACTTCGCCAACTATTTCCTTTACCAGGCCGATATGACCATTGACCTGGCCGGGAATAAGCTCGATATCCATCATTCCCATGCTGAACCATGGAAGATCACCCTGATAGATACAGGATTGAATACTATGACCGGCGGCCGGATCAGGAGGATCCAGCCTTATGTGAACAATGAACCTTTCATGCTGACCTATGGAGACGGGGTAGGGGATATTGACCTGAATGCGCTTCTTGCTTTTCACAGCCTGCATAAACAAAAAGCGACGGTCACGGTAGTTCAGCCTTCAGGAAGGTTCGGGGCTGTTCAGTTTGATGAACAGGATAGTGTGAAGGTATTCGCATTCCAGGAAAAGCCAAAAGGCGATGGTACATGGATCAACGGAGGTTTCTTTGTGCTGGAACCGGGCATTTTTGATTATATCAGGGAAGGCGATCAAACGATATGGGAACGGGCGCCTCTGGAAAACCTGGCAAAAGAAAGGCAGCTTGTTGCCTTTAAGCACTATGGATTCTGGAAACCAATGGATACGCTTCGCGATAAGACAGAACTGGAAGATGCATGGCAGAAGAACAATGCAAAATGGAAAATATGGGAATAGAAGTTACACAAAAGGAACAGTTCTGGAAAGGGAAGCAGGTCTTCATTACAGGCCATACCGGTTTTAAAGGATCCTGGCTTGCCCTGGTTCTGCAGCATTTTGGAGCTTCCATTACCGGGTATGCACTTGACCCCCCGACGAAGCCAAGCCTCTATGAACTTGCCGGCCTGCAATCACTGCTTCAATCCAATATCCGCGACATCCGCGATTTTGAATCCCTTCAGGCTGCATTAAAAGCAGCTGAGCCTGAGATTATCTTTCACCTGGCAGCCCAGCCGATCGTACTTGAATCGTATAAGGACCCCCTGGGTACCTATTCCACTAATATCCTGGGAACGGCGAACCTTCTTCAGGCCGTCCGGTTTGTGCCGTCTGTCAGGGCTATTGTCGTTATAACCACCGACAAATGTTACGAAAACAGGGAATGGATATGGCCCTACCGTGAGTCGGACCGTCTTGGTGGGTATGACCCGTATTCCAGCAGTAAAGCCTGTGCCGAGCTGGTGACTTCCTCCATGCGTAACTCCTTTTTCCATCCGGACCGGTACGATCAGCATGGTGTCGCAATAGCTTCAGTGAGAGCAGGCAATGTGCTCGGAGGAGGTGACTGGGCCAGGGACCGGCTTGTTCCGGATGTCATCAGGGCCTTCCTGAAAAATGAAAAGGTCATTCTCCGGAACCCATCAGCAGTAAGGCCCTGGCAGCATGTACTTGAACCTCTGTCGGGATATATGCTGGTAGCGGAAAACCTTTACAGGGAAGGTGTTGAATTTGGTGAAACCTGGAACTTCGGCCCTGAGCATTCAGATGCAAAACCCGTGGAATGGATTGTCAGAACCCTCTCTACCCTCTGGGGATCTGAAGCTGCGTATGACATAGAACAGAATCCCGGTCTGCATGAGGCACATTATTTAAAACTGGACTGGTCAAAAGCGAGGGCTTGCCTGGATTGGAACCCGAAGTGGAATTTGTTAACCGCCCTGGAACGGACAATTGAATGGGCCAGGGTATATCAGAAGGCCGGGGATATAAGAGCTATCTGCCACCGGCAGATTGAAGAATATTTTAATCTGACCTGAAATGACTGATAAGGAAAAGGATAAAACATTGCGGGCGGCTGTAAAAGAAGCGGCATTGCAGTATTATTTATATAAACATCAACGGAGAAACGAGGGGTTTATCCCCGGGCAGAAAGTTCCTTATGCAGGAAGGGTTTTCGATGAAAACGAAATATTTAACCTTATTGATGCGTCACTTGACTTCTGGCTGACGGAAGGGAGATTTACCCAGGATTTCAGCGGGAAAATTTCAGAGTTCCTTGGCGTTGATAATGTTATTCTTACTAATTCCGGATCATCGGCCAACCTGTTGGCCATTACTGCGCTTACATCAAAAAAACTGGGCGGGAGGAGACTTAAACCCGGTGATGAAGTGATCACTGTTGCGGCCGGATTCCCTTCCACTGTTTCCCCGGTTTTACAGAACAACCTGATTCCGGTTTTTGTTGACGTTGAAATACCTACATACAATATCTCAGTAGAAGCGCTTAAAAACGCTATCACATCAAAAACCCGTTGTATTTTCATTGCACATACCCTGGGAAATCCTTTCAACCTGGATGAAGTGCTCAGGGTGACTGAGGAACATGGACTCTGGTTGATCGAGGATAATTGTGATGCTTTCGGGAGTAAATACAGAGGCCGGTACACAGGTACATTCGGGCATTTATCGACCATTTCATTTTACCCGGCTCATCATATTACCACCGGGGAAGGGGGAGCTGTAGTGACCAATGATGAGGTACTTGCCGGTATTGTCAGGTCTTTATGTGACTGGGGGCGTGATTGCTATTGTGCAAGCGGGGAAAATAATACCTGCGGCAAGCGTTTCAGCCAGAAATTTGGTGATCTGCCTCCGGGCTATGATCATAAATATGTTTACAGCGAGATCGGGTATAACCTTAAGATGACAGATCTTCAGGCAGCGGTCGGCAGCGCACAGATGGATAAACTGCCTGCCTTTTGTGAAGCAAGGAAAGCGAATTTCAATGCATTGAACAGGATATTTTCAGATTATTCCCGGTATTTTATCCTGCCTGAAGCGACGGCTCATTCAGATCCTGCATGGTTCAGTTTTATTGTTACATTAAAGGAAACGGCGCCATTCAGGCGGGAGGACCTCGTCAATCATTTTAACAACCATTTAATAGAAACCCGCAGCCTTTTTGCCGGAAATATCATAAAACAGCCTGCTTATCAGGATGTTAAATACCTTGTGAGCGGTGGACTGGAGAACACGGACTACATTATGAACAATACCTTCTTTCTTGGAACTTTTCCCGGGCTGAATAAGGAAATGCTAAGTTTCATAGAGGAGATCCTGAAGGAGTTTTTAACAAAGTTCGGATAAATGCTGGTAAAAAAAGTCCTGACTGAAGTTGCCGGCTTGCAGAACCCGGTGGAAAACCTGTTTGTTCTCGAACTGAGATCAACGGAGAAGCCTTTTAAGTTCCTGCCGGGTCAGTTCCTTCACCTGGCACTTGATCCGTATGATCCTTCGACAGGCTGGCCGGAATCGAGGTGTTTTTCGATCCAGGCTCAGAACGCTCCTGACCGTATCGTTTTATCTTTCTCGGTCAGGGGACAATTTACATCACGCATGGCTTCGGAAATCAGAGTGGGAAAGAACATCTGGGTCAAGCTTCCATACGGCAGCCTTTTCCAGGACCCGGATAAAGCATCCCAGTGTGTATTTATTGCAGGAGGCACCGGGATTACTCCGTTTCTTTCCTTTATTACCGACAGATCTTTCGGATCTTATAAAACGCCAAAACTGTATGCTGGATTCCGCAGTAAAAAATTTAATCTATATGACGATTATCTGGCCAGGGGAAAAGCGATAAATCATGAATTCGGATATGAAATTAAATATGAGGATAAGGATGGGATGCACGATATCTCAAAGATTTTCAATGAACATGGAAGCGGGGCTGTATATTTTCTTTCCGGACCTCCGCAAATGATAAAACAGTTCAGGGCTTTTTTGGAAAAATCAGGGACAGTCCGGGGGAATATCAGAACTGATGACTGGGAATAGTAAAAATCTGGAATTCATCATGAAACAGAATTATCAGGAACTCATAACAGAAGACCTGGATCATATTCTCGATCACACGAAAGATATTCTTGAGGAATTTCGCGATTCGCGGATATTTGTAACCGGCGGCACAGGTTTTTTCGGGACATGGCTGTTGGAGACCTTTGCACGGGCCAATCAGACACTTGATCTGAAGGCAGACCTGACTATTCTTTCAAGACATCCGGGTAATTTCAGGAAAAAGCACCCTCATCTTGCTGCACATAAACATTTCAGCTTCATCACAGGTGATGTCAGGGATTTTTCATTTCCGGAAGGCGTTTTTAATTATGTGTTTCACCTGGCAACCGAGGCCAGTGATGAGCTGAACCGGAATGAACCATTAAAGATGTTTGATGTCATTGTTGAGGGAACCCGGCATGTTCTTGATTTTGCAATCTCGGCCGGCGTTCAGAATTTCCTGCTGGCAAGTTCAGGTGCGGTTTACGGCAGGCAGCCCTACGATATGCTTCATATTTCGGAAGATTACCGGGGGGGGCCTGAAACATCCGATCCGTTATCTTCTTATGGCGAAGGGAAACGTGTTGCGGAATTGCTGGGTTCGATCTACTCCGGGAATTCCGGTTTAAAGGTTAAGATAGCCCGTTGTTTTACCTTTATAGGGCCTTACCTGCCCCTGGACAAGCATTTTGCGATCGGGAACTTTATCCTTAACGGGATCAGGAACCAACCTATTTTTATCAAAGGAGACGGAAGCCCTTTAAGGTCATATCTTTATGCTGCTGACCTGGTAATCTGGCTTTTAACGATCCTTGCCAGGGGAAAAACCTGTTATCCTTACAATGTAGGGTCAGAAGAAGCTGTTTCAATTGCCGGCCTGGCAGCACTTATTTCAGCAAGTTTCACACCTCCTGCCCCTGTTAAGACAAATCCGGACGCTGAGAAAGCTTCAGATATCGAACGATATGTTCCTTCTTGTCAAAGGGCCATGAGTGACCTGGGACTTGAACAATATGTTACATTACATGAAGGAATAAGAAGAACGATACGGTTTCATAAAGAATATTGGGAAAATGATAAAATCAAGTGACCACTTCTTAACAAGAACAGCATGAAAGCTATACTGGTGACCGGTGCTGCAGGTTTCATAGGCTTTCACCTGGTTGAAGCCCTTGTGAAAAAGGGATTCCGGGTTGTTGGTATAGATAATTTGAATGAGTATTATGATGTGAAACTTAAATTTGACCGCCTGGGAGAGAGCGGTATAAACAAGGAAAAAGTTAAATACAACAGAAAAGTTCAAAGTAAAACCCACTCAAATTACATCTTCCTTAAACTGGACATTACCGATCTGCCCAATTTAGATCAATTATTTACGGAAGGGAACTTTGATACGGTAATCAATTTGGCTGCCCAGGCAGGTGTTCGTTATTCCCTGGAAAATCCGCATGCCTATGTGCAATCGAACCTGGTCGGATTTGTCAACATTCTCGAATGCTGCCGTTTTCATCATACCGGACATTTAATCTATGCATCAAGCTCCTCAGTTTACGGGAATAACAAAAAAGTTCCTTTTTCAGAAGAGGATTGCGTGGATTTTCCCATAAGCCTATATGCAGCAACAAAGAAGGCTGACGAATTGATGGCTCATGCATATAGTCATCTTTACAAACTACCGACTACCGGTCTGCGGTTTTTTACAGTGTATGGTCCATGGGGCAGGCCTGATATGGCGCCTACCTTATTTGCCACAGCCATTAAAAACCAAATGCCGGTAAGGGTTTTTAACAAAGGTAAACTGGACCGCGACTTCACATATATTGATGACATCATTGAAGGAATAATAAAAACAATAAATTTTCCGCCAAAAGATAATCCCAAACACCCCTTTTACCAGTTATTCAATATTGGAAATTCACAAAAAGTCAAATTAATAGATTTCATTAACACCCTTGAAGAAGCTATGGGTAAGTCTACCGAGAAATTATTTCTCCCGATGCAGGCCGGGGATGTAAAATGCACCTGGGCTGATATTGAAAAATTAAAGAGATCAATAGGTTACAGGCCGGAAATTGAGATTAAGGAAGGGGTGGCAAAATTTGTCAAGTGGTTTACAGAATATTATAAAAATTGATTGTTATTAATGAAACTCATATGATTGAAGACAATATAAAAGAATCCCTTTCCATTGTTATTCCGGTTTTCAATGAGGAAGACAACATTTTCCCGCTCTATGAAAGCCTGATGGCGGTGCTGAAATCATTGGAGTGCAAGTATGAAATCCTGTTTATCA
>Ga0182011_10004805_pt1 | contig 10771 bp, 8 predicted proteins | sample 711E1DmetaG_FD_120481 | JGI IMG/M metagenome (GOLD analysis project Ga0182011, IMG submission 120481) | Permafrost microbial communities from Stordalen Mire, Sweden - 711E1D metaG | ecosystem: Environmental > Terrestrial > Soil > Wetlands > Permafrost | place: Sweden: Stordalen | collected...
TCGGGCGATAGACCTTGTATCCGTCGGTGGTGAGCAACTGGTCCACGTGTTTCCAGTCCCAACCGCCGCCCCAGGCGCCATGCACGATGACGCAGGTGAATTTTTGAGCGTGGGCCGCTGGCGTTGCGGTCGTGGCGCTGGCCGGAGGGTTGGTCTTGCACCCGGCGAATGCGGTCAGACAGGCCAGGGCCAGGACCAGATGGATGAATTGTCTCGCGCTCATTTTTATGGTGGAAAGGCGGAGGATGTTGACGCGAGGTTTGCCGCTGTTCAAGGACTTTTCATTAAACACGGATGGACGCGGGTTTTTTCTGAAAGGAATTTTACAATCGCAGAGAACGCAGCACGGCGCAGCCGCAACCAGTTTTTTTGTACTGCGGCGGGAAACGAAGCGCCACGCCGCCTTGGAAGCTCTGCCCGCAGTCGAAAAACGGTGTCGCCGCCGCGCTCTGCCGCCGCAGTCCAAAATCCTCGCGGTACGCGGTGTTTCTGACGAATGGCTGTGCAGAGAGTTTTTGCCGCAAGGAGGCGCAGAAGGCGCAAAGCAAACGAAGAGGATCCTGTGAATCTGTTTATGAATTTTTGAGCCTTTTGGCGGCCATGAATTTTCATCCGCGTTATCGGCGTCATCCACCCTCCGCAGTACTGCTACGCCCGTCCTCCGCAGTAGCCCTGTTACGGAGGATGGAGAGGACGGGTCCGCGGTTAATTATGCCCGGCGTTCCCGGTCAGTGATGCCCACCGCCGCCGTGAAAGCCGCCCCCACCGTGCCAGCCACCGCTACCGTGCCAGCCACCACCGCCATGCCAGCCACCGTGATAGCCGCCATAGTTGCCGCCGTAGCCAAAGGAAAACGACATAGCCGGCCAGCCGTAATAATACCCGCCGTAGTAAGGATAGTAGTACGGCTGGTAGTAATAGGCGTCATAGTTATACGTCTGCGTATCCGGAACGACATAAACCGTCTGAGGCGGAGCCGTTTGGACATAAGAAATCGCCGGTGGCGGGGTCGTGGTCGTAATTTGGGCGCTGTTGGCATCCGAATAATTCGGCTGCGGCGCGGTTTGGGCGGCTGCCGCCACCCGGCTGTGCTGGCCCAGCATGGTGTTGATGATGCGATCGGACACTCCCTGTTGCTTCAAGTAAAGGATTTGGTTCGCGTCCAGGCCATAGGCATTGCCGGAATTCTGAATGTAATTGACGACGACATCCTCGCTGACGTTGGCGTGCGCGAGCTGCACGACTTCTGACACGCCATAAGACAATTGCGGAGCGGCCTGGCTCGCGGCTGCCGGCTGGGCGGCTGCGGGCGTGGCTGTCGCTGCGGTTGTGGAGCTGGAAGATTCCTGGGCCACGGCTTTCGCCGCCAAAAGAGCCACTGCCGTAACGGCCGTGATGGTCAGGACCAAACTTTGAAGGCTTCGCATTTTCATAAAATCGGCACCTAAAGATTCAACACCTGAACATCGCGCTAGTTGCGCGGGCTGTCAACAGCGGAAGGAAGGCGATAGAAGCCCTTTTACACGAATGGCGAGCGCAAAATTATTTCGGCCATTCGCCTTGCGGCATGGGACACAATTTTAATTTTGCCGGGTCGATGACGACGTGTTTGATGCGTTTGCGTTTCCAGGTGTAGGTGATGTGAACCAGACCATCGCTCGTCTGGATTACGGCGGGATAGGCGAAGCCGTTGGGCGCAGACGGGTCGTCTTCCAGCACCAGCGCGGCCTGCCAGTTTAGTCCGTCATCAGAAACGGCGACGTTCAATGGGCTGCGGCCGTTGTTGGCTGTTCCGTCCTTCGTATTGTGGTTGTAAACCAGAAGCTGGCGCCCGTCTTTCAGGTTCACGGCGTCCGTGCCGGAATCGGGATTCGGCAAATCGGTCAACAACATCCTGCCCCACGTCACGCCGCCATCACCGGACCAGATTTTGAAAATCTTCCCGTTACGGGTGCGGCCAATCGCCTCCAGCTTTCCATCGGTTTGAAACAAAATGCTCGGCTGGATTGCTCCGATTTGTTTGCCATCGTTCACCGGCGGCGTGGCCTGCCAGGTCTTTCCCAAATCACTCGTGCGCTCAAAATGCACGAACCAGCCGTTTTTGCCCTCGGTGCTGCTCCCGCAAAGAATGTCGCCGTTTGCAAGTTGCACGGGCTTGTTTTTGATTGGACCCAGAATGCCATCTGGCAGACGCCGCGGCGGCGACCACGTTCTGCCGTCGTCGGTGGAAGTCGTCAGCATTCCCCACCACGTCGTCGTGCTGGGACCGACTTTGTAGAACAACAACAGCGGACCATTCTTCGGCTGGAACAAAACCGGATTCCACGTTGGCAGACGGTTGCTCTCGAAACCAACCCCGTTCGCGGCTTCAACCGGCGGAGTCCAATGTCCGTCAACATTTCGGGAAACGTAAATGCACACGTCGGGATGGCGTTCGCCGGTGCCGCCAAACCACGCGGCGACCAGGCCGGATTTTGTTTCAACGATGGTCGAGGCGTGGCACGCCGGAAACGGCGCGTGCTCGTAGATAAATTCGGATTTGAGCACGGCGTCCCGCCCGCCGACCGTTGCGCCGCCGACGGCGAAAAAACCTGATATCAACGCAAATGCGAACAACAGCGGGGGCAAACTTCGAGTTTGCATAAAATCAACTCAGGCCTTTTCGCGGCGGCGCAAAATACGCTCGCGTTTCTGGGTTTCGCCGACCAGCAATTCCTCCGCCGACCAGCCGCGCGCCTGCGCGAATGCCGCCAGTTCAAACAGTTTCCCGCCGAGACGCGCCCGCGAAATTTTTCCGCCCGGCGCTCTTTCTTCAAGCAGATTCACCTTGCGCGCCTTTTTCACCAGCTTCTCGGCGCGGAGCAGCGCGGGCAGATGTTTCGGAATGCCGTCGAATGCGGAATGGCGGGCGTGTTTGGTGCCGTGCTTTTCGGCGCGCTTGATTTTTTCCCAGTTCGCCCAGACTTCGTCCACGTTCCTGACCCTGGTTTTGCCGAAGACGTGCGGGTGGCGGCGGATGAGCTTGTTCACGAGCACGCGGCAGACCTCTTCAAAATCAAACGCGCCGCGTTCGCGCGCCAACTGGCAATGGAACACCACCTGCAGCAGCAAATCGCCCAGTTCCTCGGCCATCTCGTGGTCGTCGCCCGCCTCGATGGCGTCAATCAGTTCATAGACCTCCTCGATGGCGTGGCGGCGCAGCGTCATGTGGCTTTGCTCGCGGTCCCACGGACAGCCCGTGGGCGAGCGCAGCCGGGCCATGACTTTTAACAGATCGTTGATAGCTGGAGGTTTTTTCATTTGGGAAACATCGAACATTCAACATCCAACATCGAACTCCCAATTAAAGACAACGCCGGCGCGCGAAAACTTCGATGTTCGGCGTTCAATGTTGAATGTTCGATGTTCAAAAAATCAGAGGATTACGAGGTCATCCCGGTGCACGAGTTCTTCCTTGGGCAGTTTGCGTTCGCGCACGGCGGCGGAACCGAACCGCGTGATGCCGCGCGCGAATTCCGTCCCGTCCAGATCGCAAATCCGCACCACATCGCCGGCTGCGAACTCGCCCTCGCACCGCGCCACGCCCGGGGGCAGCAGGCTCTTGCCCTTTTCGCGCAGCGCGTGTTTCGCGCCGTCGTCCACGAACAGCGCGCCCTGGGGATGATGGAAAAACGCAATCCAGCGCTTGCGCCCCTGCAATTTCCTGGGTTCGGCGACAAACAGCGTGCCTTCGTCCTCGCCGCCGAGAATTTTTGCCAGCACGTTTTTCTTTTTGCCGGACGCGATGACGAGCGGGATGCCGGAGCGGACGGCGATTTTCGCCGCCTCGATTTTCGATTTCATGCCGCCGACGGCGGTGTCGCTGTCCGTGCCGCGCGCGATTTTTTCAAGGGCGGAATCAATTTTTTCGATGACGGAAATGGTTTTGGGATTGGCCCTGCCGAAATTTTCGATGACGCCGTCCACCGTGGTGAGGATGACGAGCAGATCGGCGGGCAACAGTGATGCGACGAGAGCGGAGAGCCTGTCGTTGTCGCCGAACTTGATTTCGGTGAACGAGACGGCGTCATTTTCGTTGATGATGGGCACGACACCGCGGCCGAGCAGCGTCACGAGGGTGTTGCGGGCGTTGAGATGGCGTTCGTGATGTTCGAGGTCGTCATGCGTGAGCAAGACCTGCGCGACGAGCAGGCCGTGGCGCGCGAACAATTCCGCGTACGTGGCCATGAGCCGCGACTGGCCGACGGCGGCGCAAGCCTGCAATTCGGCCAGGTCCGCCGGGCGTTTTTCCAAACCGAGCGCGCCCATGCCCGCGCCGACCGCGCCGCTGGTGACGAGGACGACTTCCCTGCCGGATTTTTGGAGCGCGGCGAGTTGCGCGACGACCTGCCCGAGTTGGGCCGGGTCGGGCTGTTTGCGGCTGTCCGTGAGCACGCCGGTGCCGAGTTTCACGACGAGGCGGGCGGCGGTTTTGAGCGAATCACGATGCACGCGCCGAGGTTAGGAAAAAATCCGCGCGCGGAAAATGCAAAAATCAATTTCCGCCGGCCCCCAATTTTGGCGGCGCAAGCAGCGAGCCAAAGAAATCCCCGCCGCGCAACGCCACCAGCACGGCCAGTCCCGCCAGGTCGGTTTGCGACTTCACATTTTTAACCGGGAGATCTTCGATGCCGATGGTTTGCTCGCGGTTGTTCCGTTGGTCTTTCAGGTCAATGAACCTGACCTTGCCGATGGAAATGTTCAGCACGTCAATGCCTTTGAAGTCGTAGCCGGTTTGTCTTTTGAAGCCGGCCGCCCCGCCGCCGCCGGATTTTTTTGCCGTCAACGGGACGCCGAACGAAAAGATGTTCGTCTGCCCGGCCTCGTTTTTCACGATGTCGAGTTCGCCGAGGTTCAAGCGCAGGAGCGTGACATGAATCTCATGGCGCGCGAGCGCGGCGCGATCGTATTCAATGTGTATTTCCGGAATGTTCAGGAACGGCGTGCCGCCAAAATCCGGCGGATTGTAGAGCCTGAGATTTTGAATCTCCACCGTCGGTTCAACGACGCTGGCCGAAAACTTTCCAATTTCGGCGTCCATGCCGGTCTGCGCGCGGATTCGATGTTCCACCGTGACGCGCAGAATCGAGTTGAGCGACAGCAGCAGAATGACGACCAGCGCGACCGCCAGCAGGAACAGCCGGAACAGCCATTTGAAAATCCACTTCACGTGGAATTTATACGGGGCACGGCGGCGCGGGACAACTTGAATCCAAAGTGAATTGACTTCCGCCGTTCAACTCCCTTTATTGCGGCCGGCATTTGATGAATGCCGCATGATGAGCGTTCTTGTACGGGCCTGGATTTTACTCTCCGCATTGCTTGTCGGCGCGGGCTGGATTCTATCGGCCTTTCACCAGCTGAACCGGGCCGGTTATGCGGCCGTTTTCGCGCTGGCGGCGGTTGCATTTTTGCTTTTGCGAAAAAACCAGACCGGAAAGGGCGATTTGAAGCGGGACTGGAAAAAATTTCTGCGGCGGTTCAAACGTCCGGCGCCATTCTGGTTTCTGGTTCTGGTCCTGTTGTCGTTCTGTTCGGGCAGCCTGTATGAGGGGTTCAACTGGGACACCAATGCCTATCGGTTGCCGCGGGTCTTGCACTGGCTGGGAAGCGAACACTGGCATTGGATTCACACCGCCGACGCGCGGATGAACATCGCGGGCTGCAATTTTGAATGGCTGGCCGCGCCGTTGATTCTGTTCAGTCACACCGACCGTTTCTTGTTTCTCATCAACTGGCTGTCTTATCTGATGTTGCCGGGTTTGATTTTCAGCGTGTTCACGCGCTGGCAGGTCCGGCCGCGCGTCGCGTGGTGGTGGATGTGGTTCCTGTCGGCGGGATGGTGCTTCGTGTTTCAGGCCAGTTCGGTCGCCAACGACAGTTTCGGTGTCATCTATGGGCTTGCCGCGGTGGATTTGGCAATGCGCGCCCGCGCGGACAGAAAAATCACCACCTTCTGGTTGTCCATGCTCGCCATCGCGCTGGCGACCGGCATCAAGCAAACGAACATTCCGCTTGGGTTGGTGTGGCTGGTGGCGGCGTGGCCCTGCATTCCGCTGTTCCTGAAAAATATCCGCGGAACCCTCGTCATCGCCGTCCTGGCCCTGCTCGTTTCCTTCCTCCCGGTGAGCCTTTTCAATCTGGAACATTACGGCACCTGGCTGCCGGTGGAAAATTCCGGCATCACCATCATCGGAAAATTTCATTTGAACCCCTTTTGGGGAATCATTGGCAACGCTTTCTGCATTCCGGTTCAAAATTTGGTGCCGCCGCTGTGCCAGTTCCTGCCGCCTTTTTATGGCAACGCCATCACGGACTGGAACGAATGGCTGGCGGCATTCACGGCCACGCCTTTCGGATCGCACTTTGCCTCCTTCGAGACCTTCGGTTTTTTGAGCGCTGGACGGGAACACGGGATTTCGGAGGCGAATGCCGGACTGGGTTTGGGGATTTGTCTTTTGCTGTTGGCTTCAATTCCGGCGGCACTGACATTTCGCCGGACAAGGACCATTCTCCAGCGTGACAAATTTCTTTGTCTGCTGCGCGCGACCCCCTGGCTGGCGTTGCTGGTATTCATGGCAAAGGTGGGCAGCTATGAAAATGCCCGCCAGCTTGCGCCTTGCTATCCATTCCTGCTCCCGGCGTTTTTGGTCATGGCCGGGCACTCCGTTGTCGTGCGACGGCGTCTCTGGCAGTGGTTTGGCCTGGCGACGATGATGATTACCGCGTTTTTGGTGTTCACGCTGACCCAACGCCCGCTGTTTCCGCCGCGAGTTGTCTTCCGTTTTCTTCACGCAAAATTCCCCGACAGCGAAATGGTTTCCAGCGAAGCCATCCAGTATCTGGGGTCCATGGGGCGTGGCATTGAAGTTCGCCGGGCGAGTTTGCAGCTGGCGCTGCCACCCGATGCCAAGGTTGTGGGTTATTTTCCCAGGATCAATAACGGAGACGAACCGGCTCTGTGGCTTCCATTTGGAGTGCGTCGGGTCGAATTGATATTGCCGGACGATTCCCCCGAATATGTGAGAGCCGCCGGGGTCCGTTATGTCATCATCAGCGCCATGGTTCTCAATCAGTCAGGCAAAACCCTTGCGCAATGGCTTCAAAAATACAATGGCCGCGTCACGGCCCAATTTACCGTTTTCGGCGAATTCATTTCCGGCCCGCCGCCGCCGGATCTTAACCTCTTCTTTGTGGTTCGTTTGAATTGACACTCAAATTCACACCGCCACGTCCTCCGGCCGGACTTCGAGGCATTCGTCCTGGTCCTCCCAGATGGCGGCGGCGTAGGAATGCAACAGCTTCGGCGCGAGGTCGCGTCCGGCGCGAGAGAGCATTTGCTCGGCCTGTTGCGCGGCGTTTTCAAAGGCGGCATCGTAATTCCCCACGCGCCGGCGCTGGCGGTCGTCCCAGTGCGCGACGGAGTGGACGGGTTCGTACTGTTGCGCCCACACTTCCAGTTCGGCGCGCAGCTCGGCGGGTATTTCCTCGAACGGCACGAGCGTTTCGTTGCAATGCTGGCAGATGAGGCCGGACTCGCGCACGTCGCGCGTGAGCAACGGCAGGAACGGCGCGCGGCAGCACGGCGATTCCGCGTAGGCGGCGGGCGGCGTGGCCAGCCGCTTGAACCAGATTTGCCGGTCGTGCGCGAGCTGCGCCGCCAGCCGGTAGGCGCCGACGAGCGGATGCGACAGCCGCCACGCCTTGCCTTCCAGTTCGCCGAGGGTTTGCGCCAGCCAGCGCGCGAGCGTGAGGTCGTCCCATTCTTGAAACGCCCGGCCATATTCCTGCCAGAGCCGGTCGAGCGGCGAATCCGATTCAAATGCCATGGCCGCAGCATGGCGCGGGGAAAAAGTTTTGTCGAGCGGCGTTGCGGAATGGAATTGCTAGACAATGTGTCGTGGGAATATAAATTCCGGCATGACCAACACCCTTTATACAATTGGTTATGAAGAATCTGATGTTTCAACATTCCTGAAGAAAATTGAAGCTGCGGGTATTCGGACGGTGTTGGATGTTCGTGAGCTTCCGCAAAGCCGCATCCCTGGATTTTCCAAAACCGCATTGGCGGATGCGCTTCATCGTAAAAATATCAATTACGTACATGTTCGTGAACTTGGCAGTCCGAGAGAACTGCGCCATGAATTGCGGAAGACTGGAGATTTCACGGCTTTTACACGGGGCTACCTCCTCTATCTGAAAAAACAAGCCGAGCACGTTAGGGCGCTCCAAAACTTGGTTTATTCAGAGTCCTGTTGTCTTCTTTGTTTTGAAAAAGATCATAATGTTTGCCATCGTAAATTTGTTGCGTTGGAAATAAGAACAGTTGGGCGAAACGGTTTGCAAATTGTTCATTTATGACAAGGGCAGGCGAGTTTCCACTCGAACGGGAAGTTTTAATAACCGTTAAGGCATATCCAAATCCAAGTAATAAATACCAAGAGACTGTTTGCGTGGCCGGAGTAACAAAAGAAGAAGGCTGGGTCAGACTTTATCCGATCAGTTTTCGCCATCTGCCGAAAGGTCTTCAGTTCAAAAAATATCAAATCGTCCATTTTCGAATGCGAAAGCACGAAGACTCTCGTCCCGAAAGTTTCCGTCCTGACCAACCCTCTTTCAGGCTGAAGCAGGTTCTTTCAACCGTTGACGGATGGAACGAGCGAAAAGCCTGGCTGTTGCCAACGGTCAAGGCTTCGATGTGCGAGATACTCGCACTTCAACGCGAAAATGGCTCTTCGTTGGGAATGTTCAAGCCAAAGGAAGTTCGTGACCTCGTGGTTGAAAAGGCAGATAGAGAATGGAATTCCATCATCAACCAACTTTCTCTATTTGAAAATCCCGGGAAACCGCTGGAGCCAATCCCATTCCGTTTTAAATACAACTACGTTTGTGATGATTTGAACTGCAAAGGCCACGAGCAATCAATCATTGATTGGGAGGCGTGCGAGTTGTACCGGAAATTGCGCGAAAGCGAAGCCAATAACAATGCGCTCTGGGCAAAAATGAAACAGAAGTGGATTGATGAGCTTTGGGGACAAAACAAGGATAGTTACTTGTTTGTTGGAAATCAAAGAATCCACCCGCGAAGCTTTTTAATCCTTGGCGTCTTTTGGCCACCGCGACCGAAAGATTCAAAGCAATTGAAATTATTTTAATTTCCACCGCAACAGCCGCAGGGCGTTGCCAATCACAATCAGGTCCGACGCGCCCATCGCCGCGGCGCAGAAAATCGGGCTGATGAAGCCGAGCGCAGCCAGCGGCACGCCCAGCGCATTGTAAAAAAACGCCCAGAACAGGTTTTGTTTGATGGTGCGCAACGTCGCCCGCGCCAGACCCAGCGCCTCCGGCACGGCCTCGATTTCCGATTTCAGCAGGATGATGTCCGCCGCCTCGCGCGCAACGTCGCTGGCGCGGCTCACGGCAATGCCCAGATCCGACTGCGTGAGCGCCGGCGCGTCGTTGATGCCGTCGCCCACAAACGCCACGCGTTCGCCCTGCGTCTGAAGTTTTTTAACGAACCCGGCTTTTTGCTCCGGCCGCACCTCGGCAAACACATTTGCCGCCGCAATGCCGGCCTGTTTCGCGATGCTCGCAGCGGTCAAAGCATTATCGCCAGTCACGAGAAAAGTTTTGAGTCCCTGCCGTTGAAGCTGCCCGATGACTTTCGCCGCATTCGGTTTCACCTTGTCGCGCACGGCGAACAGGCCGGGCAAATTCTTTTCCAACGCGAGACCGACAATCGTCGCGCCCTGTCCCGACCATTCGGTGATGAATTTTTCGCCCGCCGCCAAATCCACGCCCGATTCCTTGAGCCAGCGGAGGGAGCCGAGACGGGCAGTTTGAGTTCGGGGTTCGGAGTTCGGAGTTCGGAGTTCGATGTTTCCCTCAACGCCACAGCCGCGGATTTCTTTCCAGTCTTTGAGCGCAGCGGCGTTTGTAAAAACGCGGTCGTCCGCGCCCTGACGAGACGCGGCCACGGCCAGGCTGATGGGATGAGTCGAAGAGCGGGCGAGCGCGGCGGCAAGAAATTGCGGATTGCGGATTGCGGATTGCGGATTTTCCCAAATTTCCGCCACTTCGGGTTTTCCGACAGTCAGCGTGCCGGTCTTGTCAAAAACCACGGCGGTGATTTTGCCCGCCTTCTCCAAAGCCACGCCGTCGCGAATCAAAATTCCGCGCCGCGCGGCGGCATTGGCACTTGCCATGATGGCGGCGGGTGTTGCCAAACCCATTGCGCACGGACAGGCAATGATGAGCACGGCGGCGGCGATGATGAAACCTGCCGCCACACCGGCCGGCGCGTGCGCGTGCCAGAAAAATTGCGCCAGCGCGCCGTGAATTTGATTCGCCGCTTCCGGCGCAAGGCCCCACCACAGTCCGGCGGCGATGGCGATGGCAACGACGACCGGCACGAACACGCTGCTCACGCGGTCGCCGAGGCGCTGGATGCCGGCGCGGCTGGTCTGGGCGCGTTGCACGGCGGCGATGATGTGCGCGAGCGCGGTGCTTTCGCCGGTGGCGGCCACGCGCATGACGAGCCGGCCGTTCAAATTGACCGTGCCGGCGAACAGTTCGCCGCCGGATTTTTTGTCCGCGGGAACGGATTCGCCGGTGAGCATTGCCTCGTCCACGGCGGAATCGCCTTCAATAACGACACCGTCCACCGGCACGCGGTCGCCGGGTTTGAGCACGACGAGATCCCCGGTTTGCAATTCGGCAACGGGAACTTCAA
>Ga0182011_10004806_pt1 | contig 10765 bp, 7 predicted proteins | sample 711E1DmetaG_FD_120481 | JGI IMG/M metagenome (GOLD analysis project Ga0182011, IMG submission 120481) | Permafrost microbial communities from Stordalen Mire, Sweden - 711E1D metaG | ecosystem: Environmental > Terrestrial > Soil > Wetlands > Permafrost | place: Sweden: Stordalen | collected...
GAGGGGCCCCCGAAGGAACCCCTCTGCGTTGTGACATCTTCCGACGATTGAGAACGGATCTACTTCATAAGCAATAACTTGGTCACTCTATTGAACGCGACCTTGCCGAAGTCATTGGTCACAGTAAGTCGTGCGAAATAGACGCCGCTGGCAACGGATAACGCGTTCCAAGTTGCCGTGTGGTACCCCGCGTCCAGCGTGCCTCTTACCAGCGTCGTCACCTCACGACCGAGAACGTCATAAACGATCAGTGAGACGTTCCCTGCCGATGGGAGTCCGAACCTGAGCGTGGTTGATGGGTTGAACGGGTTCGGGTAGGGCTCTGCCACAAGGTAATCCGTCGGATCTTCGCTGACCAGTCGTGGCATCAGTTTCTCGTTATCCTTGCCACTAGACTTTGCGAGCATCGGTTGCAAATTCCGATAGTCATGATCGAGGATAAACGGACTCGATGAACCATCCGTCCAAAGCGCAAAAACCCTATCAGCAAGCCCAATGTGGTAACTGGTAACTGTTGGGTTATGCGAGTCGAGCGATGTCGTCTTAAAGGAGCCGCCCACGCCGGAAACAGGCAGATAGTATCGTATGTCGTAATTCCCTCCCGTATTGTCGGACCACACAATACAGGGTTCACCAAGAGACGGTAGCCTCGTTATGGAGGGTTCCACTGAACTCCCGGAGGTGTTACTGATGTTTTGTATGCTACCCCAGGTCCCCCCTGAACGGTTCCGATAGCAGATTTCGAGATTTCCACTATAGGAAGCCTGCCAGGTGACGTAGATAGTCGACCCAATAGCGACGATACCAGGCGAGCTTGACGGCTTTGTCTGGTCGCTCAAAAGCTGCGGCGAAGACCATGTATTGCCTGTACGACAGCTGTAATAGATATTTGACCCCTGCTGCCAGACCACGTGAGTCGTATTGCTTGCATCCATCGCGACACTCGGAGTGGAGATTGATCCCGTCGATGATGTTATGTTACCGACGTTTCGTAGCAAGGGGCCAGCATCAGTTATCTTGAATGTCCCATGCTTTAGCCAGCAGTTAGCGACGGAAAGCGCGATACTACTTTGAACCCAGACAATGTGTGCGGAATCGTCCGAGCCCAATGCGAAACTTGGACTCATGACAGTGGGATTCGACCAAAGCGAAATTGGGGCGGTAAGCCAGGAGCCGGAAACCCGCCTGTTATAATTGATGACTGAACCACCTCCGTCGTCCCAAATTACGTGCAAGTTACCATTGCTGCTCGCTATGAGGCCAGGGTTGCTGTATTGGTCGAGGCTCGAGGAGGCCGCGCTGATTCTTACGTAACCGTCCCAGCTTGAACCAGAGTTGGTCGAATAAATGGAGTACAACGAAGCATTGCTTTGAAACACTGCGTTCCACCGTCCGTCGGCGGAGGTATAAGCAGACTTTGGAGAGGAACCGTAGGCTGTTGCCACAGCAGTAGAAGCGGTGGGAATGCCGACAACTCGATCAGTGTAAGGATTCGCATTTCCGTCACGTGTGTCGGTCCACAGTGGGTACATCAAACCAGTCGTGGACGCAAGACCCTGGTATTCATTGAGGCAAGCCAATAAAGCGTTGGAGCTGGTGGAAGAAAGCTTTATTGCCGGAGCGAAAGTATTACCATTGTCGAAAGATTCAACCAGAAATGCATTGACTCGGTTCGTGCCTGTAGTGTCGCTCATGAATGAAATCGATACTTTTCCTGTCGGATCTACGCTTATCCACGGATGGAATTGCCATGTGTTCGAGCCAAGATCTCCGATGGTGAAGGAAGGGACCCAAGTCACGCCGCCATCGTCTGAGTACGTTAGATTAATCTTTACGGTGCTCACCCCGTCGCCAGAGTGATATGCAACGTAAAGCCTGCCTGTGTTCATATCGGCTGCTGCCAAGGGATAGTCAAGGATGTCATATTCTCCAATCCATTGCTCGAAATTTGTAAACTGTGTTACCGTCTGCGGGGGGCCAAATGCGACGCCTCCATTAGTGGATTTGCGGACCTGAATGTAATCCGTCGGGTCCGAGAGGTAATTCAGGTAGATAACGTAAAGCACGCCATTTGGTCCAACGACTGGGATTGGCCCCTGGTAACGCGGATTGATGAGTGGGCCAAGAGATTGGGATTCCTGATAGAGTGTATTTTCCGTACTGAAGGAGGCCCCGCCATCTGTCGAGTAAGAGAAGTGTACCTCCCTGCTGTTCGCTTTCCAAGCAACATAAATTCTTCCGTCATAAGAACTACCGCTGTTGTCAATTACCATCTCTGGCTTGTCCGCCAACACTCCGTTTGCACTCGCAAATTGGTCAGGCCATACAGGTCCCCGATCGGAATTGCGCGATACATGAATCCTGCTGTCATCCCTGTCAATGTAGCAATAATATGCGACGTTATGCTTGTCAAAACCAACAGAAGGATTACCTCCATGTGGGGGAAGGAGACCCGCTACCCAATTCGCGCCACCATCGGTGGAGAACGCATATCCAGGTTGATCAACACCCCTGTCATTCCAAGCGCCCAATTGAATATTTGAATTCAGTGGATTCAGCGCAATCGCCATTTCACCTTGCTGCCTCAAATTATTGTCAACGTAATGATCTCCAGATTGAGACCATAGTCGGGCACCTGCTCCAATTATCAAAATGGGAAGGAGAATGAAACGAGTTAGGTTCATTTGGACCTCCATGAGAGAATTCTGGAAAAGAAATTCGAGAGCTCCGCTCTGGACCTATCCAATGGACACGCTGACTGTAGAGTAGGTCACCAGCGCGGTAGTGCAACAACACCCCGTTTCTGGCGACCCCTCGTCAATCCGTACGTGAAGTTTTCCTTCATACGGCTTTCCGTGAGTAATCCTCCGCCGGCCTTTCCCTTCGTTCGGCGGCATAGTCAACTCCGAGTTCGCCGGGCTACAAGAAGGTGCGCTTAGTCCCTTTCGGAACAGTCACCTTGCCCTTTTCTTCTTCATTGACCTCTCTCACGTCACGACCCTTCGCTCCGGCAGAGTTATGCTGTCTCTGCCATCAACGCTACTGTAATCGTGTCCGACTCCCTCCCTCGTCAGTGCCACTTCGTTTCCTTATAGGCACTGCCTTCTCCCGGTTGCCCTCGCGAGGGTAGGGTCTCCCAAGTTGCACTGTCATCTGTCCGAGCGTGCCACCCCTGATACTCCGGAGAGGGCGATGATCCTCATTTCCCTATCTATCAGATCATCACTACTGACTTCGCCCATCAAATAGAGGCTCGTCCCTCCCAGTACTCTTTACGAAGCTACATATGGGTTCACTTACGTTGCAGCCCGCTCGTTTGCATAGCGCCCATTACGGCTACATTGTCGGGTGGCTTATCGCTTCGCATCTCTGCTAACGACCACCTCTTGCTATGCGGTTGATAGGGTATTACCGCAGTCCTGACTTTCACAGAACAAGGTTGACAGCACCTTACCTTGGCACTCATTTGCAGAGCAAAAGCTTTCGTGATATCGTGGTTCCCCCCACTGTCAACCGGCAGAAATATGTACCTGACGACAGTTTGCCAGCGGTGAAGCGGACCTTGTGCCCACCCGCGTCAACGAACCCCTCCGCCAAACTTGCCACCCTCTGGCCAAGCACATTGAAGATCTCAAGCTTGACGTCCGTGCGTTTCGGAAGGACATACTCTATGGTCGTCTCGGGATTAAACGGATTGGGAAAATTTGGCAGAAGCTGAACTGTATTCGGAAGGGGGAGCTCGTTTCGTTCAGCCACTGAGGTAATAAGATTGTTCCTCAGAATCCATATGCCGTCCCTTCGGTCCGCATAGTAGACGACATTTCCGGCAACTGCCACTCCGGTACCCCAATCGAGACCCGAGAAAGCCCCTTTCGGGACGGGTGTCACTGGATTGGAAATGTCAATGACCCCGAGAGTTTGACCTGCGTAATACAGATAATTTCCCAAAATGGAAAGGTCGACCATATTGAAGCCCAATGGCAACGTATTTTCGATGACGGGTGATGCCGGGATTGAAACATCAACTACCCACATTTGAGAACCGAACACAATCGCGAAGGAGTCCTTCAAGGCTAATCCCACCGCATTTGGCAGCAGTCTGCTCATTTCTTTTGGGATTAGTGGATTGTGGAAATCGATGATCTCAAGCCCCGAGTCGACCATCGCTACATATGCGAGACTGTCTCGCATCAATGCACGATATGGTAGATAGCGGGCTTTGTAGACACTTAATGAGGTGGGCCGCCTTGGGTCCGTAACGTCAATTAGCTCTAGCGTCGAATCATACGTAGGAGAACCAACCTGCGTCATCAGAATTAGATTACCCTCCTTCGCTAACGAGTTGGGGGCGATTGTGCCCGGAGGGGTTCTTGCAATTCCGATATGATGGCTGATCGCTTTGGGGTGAGAACTATCAGCAATGCTGATCACCCAAAGTCCTCGCGTCGAATCATCGGGGTAGTAGTATGCGTAGTTCACCAGGTAAGCAAGCGTGTCCGACACAACCACATCGACGGCATATCCGCCGACATTGATATTCGAAACGGGTTGAGGGTTTTGTGGATCGGAAACATCCAGTATCCAAAGACCGGAGACGAAGGATGGAACCAATGCAAGTTTGTTCTTCAGGACAATCTTCTGCGCGAACCCCCCGGTAGGAAAGAAGGTGTCTCTGTGGAGGGAATCTGCACTCGGCGCATCAAGGATCCTTAAGCCGCTGTATTGTGCTGCGAAAACCACGCCTGCTGACTGCGCTATCGCTCTTCCCCCTCGAAGCTCTGGAGGCATCGGTCCGCACCGTGAACGGATGATGGGAGTACGCGGGTCCGAAACGTCGACCGCGCACACTTGCCCGCTGTCGTTTGCTAGATAGACCGTCGAACCGCTTGCTGTGATGCTGCCGATATAATAGCCGATGGTCACCTCCCCGAGAAGTATCGCCGAATCCGGCCTCGAAACAGAGAACACTTGGAGCGGGCAATTTTGCGCTGACGGAGCCACGCCAAGAAAAAGCAGTGTATCGCTCAAGAAGCCGGCCGTGACGGCATCGTCATAAATACCACTTGTGACCCGAAGCGTGTCGGGATTTCTTGCATCATACACTTCGACGCCGGAGAATTCATAACTGCCAAAATAAATGTAGCCCTGGCGAGCTTCGAGACAATCCACATAGTTTCCGCCTGGGAAATGCCGTCCCCGGACGTAGGGGTTGGCGGGATCAGTCACGTCTACGACGAACACTCCACCTTGTCCCGCCACATAGGCAAATGAATCTGCGACTGCAATTCTTGCTATCAAGACACCTATCGTTGTTTCCGATAGTTTCTTCGGCGCCTGGGGAACGGAAACGTCCAATATGAGAAGGTTCCCCGTCGCGATAAATGCGAGTGAGTTGCGTACGTGAATATCTGTAACATATCCATCGGTGAGGTACTCTCCCACAATCCTTGGAGAGGAGGGATTGGAGATATCGAGCACCTGGAAGGTCGGTCCGTTCCCGATGTAAGCATAGTTTCCCTTCACATCCACCGCTTCGCAGGGTCCCCACCCCCAGCGGCCAAGCACGGTGAATACGGAGTCTGATGCGGGACGCTGTAAGCCGTGGATCTGCCGCTTCTGTAACTCGCGCTGGAGCTCATGCCGATCGAACAGAGGGTCATGTTGAGCGAATGTCCCCTCAACCGAGAGCATGAGAGTGACAAACAGAGCAAATATCCTCGCGCAGGGTCGGATCATGATGCACTCCCACTTTCAACTGATCGTGAAACTTTGTCCAAAGACGATCTCACATCCGGACAGCGAACTTTGTCCCGTACATCAGAAGACATGTAGGGTAAGCCTCCTCCAAGACGCCGGAGTGTCTGGCGAGAAGGTTCTGACCCCTTCGCCCGTGTCAACGCCTGTTCGCGATTGAAGAAGGAGTTGATTCTCACTCACAAAAGGGCCTTGGATATGTTGAAAATTTCGCGGCCAAGTGCGGATTTTAAGTGCAGTATCAGATGTGGGTTTCACACTCTGCTCCCTCCGAAGATCATTGTGGAAGAAACGGAGACTTGTGAGAACGAACTGAAAGAAAAGGAGTGGATCTGACAGGGGGAAGGAAGCTCTCCCGGTAAAGCAAATACGACGGCGGAACTAGGGGATGCAGCCTCGTCTTTGAAGCCGCAAAGCCAAAAGAGGAGCGCAAGTGACCACGTTCCACGTGCAATCGTTTTCATTTCATCTCGTTGGGCTTCAGAAAACATTATCATCATACCTCTTTGCCGATCTTCATAATTATATCCGTGATAGACGGAAATAGGATCGGGCTAAGAAAGAAAAATCTTCCGTGCATCGTATCCGGGTGCGGATCATATCTGGGGGGATCGTATGTGCGTTTCACACTCTGCTGCCTCCGAAAGTTATTGTGAACGAAACGGAGACGCGTGAGAATGAACTGCGAGGAGCAGAAGCGGGAATCTGGTACGCGGGGGAGAAGAATGCCTCACCCGGTCGAGCGGTTGCGACAGTGGAACTACAAGACACAGTACTGCGAAGATTCGCAAAAGTCAAGGCATGCGAGATCATTTATCAATCATATAGTACAAGAAGATTGATGGCCATCCTATGCTTCCGAGGAATTCACGCAAATAGCAGATTTGGTGTGGCTCCACTCTTCTTCCTTCAGTCGGTGTGTCGGCTCGATGGGAAGACGGATCCACTGAGAGCAGGCTGCGTTATTGAGGTAAAGAAAACGGCCCGATGTTCTGGGCCGTCTCTGTATCAGTTCAACCTCGCCCTCTGAATAAACATCGTGAGAGCAATCGACCTGACGTCTTCGTTCTGCCATGGGATCGTGTTGACCTCTTTCGTGATATCGACAGCCTCGGAAACACACGCCTTCATCAGGGCCTTGAAGTCGTCTGAATGCCCGTTGCCGTTCCCATTTCCCTTTTCCGGGTTCGAAACAGGGGCGCGGCTTACGACCTCGAATTCGATCTTCGAAATCACTTTCCGTCCCTCCTGCACAGCCTTCTTCCGGACCAGGAATTCATCTCCGGTCTTCAATCCCTCTTCAAGGATCCGCTTGTGCACATCCTCTGTGGCAAAAAACGACTTCTCAACGTCACCTTCGATCACGGTGTACAGATAGAAGTTTCCGTACGAGTTCTGCCCCGTATATGCCTTGTCACGAACCAGCTTTAGCCGTGCTTCCTGGTTGAGTGCGATTTCAACCTTTGGACGATTGTTATTCTCCCTCATCACTCTCCTCCTTCGATGTTGTAGTGTATGAGAACTTGGTATCACCGGAAATGAATTCTACGCCTGCTGGAATTTCTCCGGTGGTCTTAATGTGATTGACAATCGCCTGCAGATCCGGAGCAATCTCCTCAGGAACAGTCCTGACAAGTCCGAGCTTTGGACCCACTGCGAGGAATTGATCGAGGGCGGTAATCGCCACTTTGTCTCTTCCTTTTCTGAGTTTGAGAATGCCGTGAGGCAACCGAAGAGTTTTGTCCCCAGTCGATCTCATGTAGCCGTCAAGATTAAATACCAACCAGGAGCGTTGCTTGTCAAGTCTCCCAAGCTCCTTGGATCGATATTCTTCCAGTAACCGGATCTCCTTGTCGACCAACTCATTCGCGTCAGCCATGTGGCATTCAATCACACTGACAGCCGTCAGCAGTTGATCAGCACGCATTCGATCCATTTCAATCTTTTTCTGCGCGTCGGCCATTTCGGATTCCCGAAGAAGCTCTTCGATGAAATCCAATCGTGGTTCTTCCATGATCTATCCCCTCCTACGACCTTTTGTAGCGAGGGCAACTCTCACCGCTTCAATCGCACTCTGCGTGATTGCAAGGATCAGGAGCCAAGTGTCTTTCGCCATCTTTGCCATAAAGGTGTCCTTTCGCGTGATGTGAGAAGCCGGCATCCAATCGGAGCACCGGCCCTGTGATTGATTGGTTGACTATTGTTCCCCTTCATACCACCGGCATTGGTCCGGATTCTTGTCCAGACGCATTGCCACAAACTGCGGGTGGCGGATTGCTCCGGACTTGAGCCGTTCCATGCCTTTGATTGTGACAACACGGCCAATGTAGTCGTTCGGAAGGAGTGACATCTGAGCACGGACTTCATCACTCATTCCCGAGGTCTGACCGAGTTCCTGCAGCGTCCAGACTTCTTGTGTGTTTACATACTGACCGAAGACCAAGGCTCCGATGCGGTTATTGAATTTCCCCTTACCCTTCGTGAATCCAAGGACGACCGCATCAATCGTCATCGACTTCTTGACCTTGAACCAGTTATTGGTCGGACGCCCTCCTTGCAGATAATACTCGTCAAGGCATTTCAGCATTATTCCTTCACCCCCCTCACTGAGTACTGAAGCATACAGTCGCTCCTTGTCCTCCATTGTTTCGGCCCAGGGCAGGAAGTGAATATGTTCCGAAAGAAGGCGGGACTTGAGCGCTTTGAGCCAGTTCAGTCTCTCTGAAAGCTTCTTGTGGCTCAGGTCTGTGTCACAGAATGCCAGGATGTCGAACACGAACAGCTGAACATGATGGTTCCCGTTCGTCCCTGTCTTCCTGTGAACTGTTCCAGCTAATTCCGCCGAGTTCATCCCTCTTGCCAGAATCTCGCAATCGACAATGGTCCCAACGAGTCCCGGAAAACGGAGAGATGCCAAATGGGGGAGAGAGGATGTCTTCTCTAACGGCCGGCTGGGATCATCAACCCCGGCAGACCGAGAAAATATTCGAAGCCCTGTAGGCGTGATATGGACAATTGCCCTCATTCCATCGAGCTTCTCCTGAGCGATGAATCGCGTGTCGTTGAGGAGACGGTCCAGATGAGTTGTATCCTTCACCCCCTGGGCGTTCATCGGCCAGATGACCGGGAGGTCGTTCTTTTTTTTTTGAACCGGGTCCTGAACGAGGCTTCCATTAGAGCCGACCATGACATACCCTTTCTTTTGTTTCTCCGCCTGCTTCTTCAGCAGTTCCGCCTGTGCCTCCCCCTCTGAATCACCATCGTAGATGATAGTTTCCTGGGGAGCCTTGCCTATCCCGCCATAGAGGCCTTTCAGGGTAACACGACCGTTTGTCCTTGCGAGATGGAATTCGTAGAACTTGTTGTGGCCGCCAGTCGTACACTCAAGTCGAATCATCGATTCTCCTTTCCTGATTGAAATGAAAAGGCCGATCCCTCAAGCGAGGAACCGGCCGTTTGTTGGTGAATGAGGGTTAATTCAGAATCAACTGTGCCAGCGCGAACCCCTTTTGTTTCAACCTCTCTCCAGCCCCAAACCATGCACTCTTTAGCCGGCGGTCGGGATTTGAGGAGTGCTGAACATGATCAGTATACTCTGTAAGAGCATTGTACGCCCCCCAAAGAGTTCCACGCGTCATCTCCGCACCTGCCCCCGATTCATGGAGATCGAGAATGGTTCGACGAATATTCTCCGTTCGCGTCGACGATTCTGCTTCTTCGTTATCCGGAACCAATTTCTCCACGTATTCGAGAAGCTCCTTGTCAGATAGCTTCTTCAACGACATGCGGTTGAATATGTAGCCCAACTGATCGTAGAGGGCATTGGACAATCCAAGGAGTTTGCTCGCATCAGCAAGATTCTCCACGGCGCTGGGAGTATGGCGTATTCTGATCTCTTCCTCAGATCCAGAGAGTGCGACTGACAGCGTGTTCGAACAAACTACCCTCACTGGCGTGAGTTTGCAACGCACCAGGGAAGAGCCGTCGTGCGAATTGGTGAGGAGAAGATACTTTTTCACGATATCCTTCCCCCGGACCTTGATATAGCCCGGAAGACGTGCCAGAATCCAGATCTTCTCTCCATCGCCGAGGGCTCCTGTGGTCTCATAGATCGCCTGACCATTGCCTACTAGCGAGTCGAAGAACACGAAAGCATCCCGATTCTGAATTACGGAATACCTGCTTCCAACAACACCCATCACGCGTTCTGTGTCCATTCGGACGGTAGCGAAATGGTCTTCCACCCGAGTCCGTTTCTTTCCGTTGATCATTGCCTGAAGAGGCTTCTTTTCGACACGGTAGTCCAGCTGTGCTGCTTTGATCGCCTCTTCTGCAGTGGCGAGCTTCGGGAGTTGAATCCCCTGCTTGTGCCATGCAGCTTCTCCAACGTACATCATTGAAGCCCTTCCATTTTGGAAATTGAGATTGTGCGACATATCATTTCCTTTCTTTGTGATTGAGTCGAACAGGCATTAGTACTCCGCACACCCCCACCTCGTGATGAACAGGGTGAACGAGGATCGTTTCAGTTGGAGAACCGAACTCCAGCACAATCTCCTCAGATCCAAGGGCTTCGGAAAGCGACTTGAGCATGGAAGCATTGATTCCCACGCGGAAAGTCCTTCCCCGATGGGCGTGGAGAAGAATCTGCAACATCTTCGGGGGACGGACTTCATCGAAGCTCGGTCGTTTTACCGTGCTTCCATCCGGGAGCTCCTGACTGCCATTGAGTATGATCCGAACTGTGTCGACTCCCTTCGGGTTTACCCGACGAGCTAACTTCAGCGCGTCCGGAGTCATCCATCCGACTTCATCTCCCTCATCCACTTCCACCGGGACGATGGCAATCATGCGACCGTCGCATGCGATAGCGTGACGTCGAGTGATTGAAATGTTGGTGAGGTTCGTTCGGGTTTCATCCGTTGATACGGCTTTCTCAAGCCGGTACTTCTTGTCGATTCGCATGTGTTCCTCGTTATTGTTGAGCTGCTGTTGAAGCTTCGTCAATCGC
>Ga0182011_10004807_pt1 | contig 10765 bp, 17 predicted proteins | sample 711E1DmetaG_FD_120481 | JGI IMG/M metagenome (GOLD analysis project Ga0182011, IMG submission 120481) | Permafrost microbial communities from Stordalen Mire, Sweden - 711E1D metaG | ecosystem: Environmental > Terrestrial > Soil > Wetlands > Permafrost | place: Sweden: Stordalen | collected...
AAATATCTAAAGCTCTCTCATCATCAGGCACAAACAATTTAACAGCTAAATCTTCCCCCTTCATACTATGTAATATATAACTCAACTCATATAAACATTTGCACACTTTAACGGGCATGAGCGTAAATGCTTTACCATTCGGTCTTAATAGCAGAAGATATTATTTGAAATAAATAACATAATATCGATAAATAATCCTAATTAATACATTCAAGAGAGTAAATCAACCCCTCAAAAGTATAATAAATTAATTTTTTTGATGTTATTTAGACGATTATCTACAAAATAATGATTTAATATTCAATAACTGATTAATTTCTTTAAATTCACTTACTATTTGTGAGAAATCTAAAATTCTATAAAAAAAGAGTTTCAAATAAATCTAAGTTTTTATTTATTGTCTTTTAGTGAATAGATATGTTCCAATAACAACCATAAACACATCAAAGACACATATAATCAGGATTTCATAGGATATCGGCAGTAAAGTGTGCCATCCCGGTATCATTACGCCTCGCAAAGTATCTACACCATAAGTTAAAGGGTTAATGTAAAATACCCATTGTAACCATGAGGGTAGACTGGTGACCGGGAATAATGCACCACTTAAGAAGAACATGGGCATGTTAACGAAAGTCACGATAGTTCCGAAGCTCTCCAAACTAGTCATGAGACTGGCTATTATCAAACCAATACAAGTTAAACCCACTGTTATTAATATCATTATAGGAATAGCTAAGCTAACTCCATAGAAGGTTAGCGGAACGGCAATAATAATTCCTAGTAAAACAACAATAAGTCCTTGAAACATGGCAGCGGTGCCCACTCCTAACATCTTACCTGCAAAAATGGATGTTCGACCAATAGGTGCTACTAATATTTCCTTCATAAAACCAAATTGCCGATCCCAAATCACTGAAATACCCAGAAATATCGCTGTAAAAAGAAGTGTCTGAGCAATAATACCCGGCAGAAGAAATTGCAGATAATTAACACCAGGTATCGACACGGATAACCGTAAACCACTACCAAAAATTACAAGCCAGAGTATTGGCGTAACCACTGAACTAACTAATCTTGACCGGTCACGTATAAAACGTTTAAGTTCACGCCGCCATAAGGCATAAATACCTCGATATTCACTTATTTTATCCTCCCCCTCATTCTAGCAGCCATGCCTGTAAGCTCTTTGCTGCCACCACCTTCACGAATTTCCCTTCCAGTATAATACATAAACACATCATTCAGATCTGGCTCTCTTATCGAAATATTATCAATGTAAACACCAACTGACACTGCTAATTCAACAATACGTGCCAATGCAGTATGGGCATTTTTAACAGTTAAATTAAGTTCCTTCTCAGTTATCATGATATTATCTGCGAGTTTGGCTTCAGTAATTTTTTCGGATAAAAAATCGTTATTATTGGATTCAATGAGAATAGTTTCACCACCCAATTCACATCTAAGTTTTTGGGGAGTGTCTAAGGCAATAATTTTGCTCTTGTCAATAATGGCTATGCGGTCACATAGTTTATCCGCTTCTTCCATGTAATGCGTGGTAAGAATAATGGTAATATTTTCTCGTTTCTTTAAAGCCCTGATATAATTCCAGATATGTTCACGGCTTTGCGGATCCAAGCCTACTGTAGGCTCATCCAAGAATAGTACTCTAGGATAATGTATCAGACTCCTCGCTATTTCTAATCGACGCCTCATACCTCCTGAATATGTGTTAACGTTATGTGAGGCACGATCTTCTAACTCGACTAATTGTAATACTTCATTTATTCGTGAGTGCATCACGTCACGAGGTACATCATACAGATCAGCGTGCAATTCCATATTCTCCATACCCGTGAGTTTATCATCTATACTGGGATCTTGGAAGACTATTCCTATGGAACGCCGTACATCTCCTGCTTCACGTATAATATCGTAGCCTTCTACCTTAGCCGTGCCCGATGAAGGCTTCAGAATAGTGCATAGCATGGATATAAATGTGCTTTTACCCGCGCCATTTGGGCCTAGCAATCCGAATATTTCACCTTGATCAACCTTTAGATTCACTTTATCTACAGCCGTCAGATCTTCGAATCTTCTAGTTAAATCTATAGTCTCTATTGCTATCATAAACCCATTTTCCTTAAAAATAGTTATTAATAAAATTAAATTTGTTAATCATTGATGATTAATTTTTTATTTTTATAAAATAATTTTTAGATTTTAAATATCATTATTTTTTATTTATTAATTCAACAATTTTTTGATTAGGATTATCAGAGTATAATCCACCATGATAAGTGATTACTTTCTCGATATCATATTGAGTTAAATTTTGAAGTGAATTTAAAGCTGAATCCATATCAGGAGTATGCAGTGGATTCGGCCCAACCAATTCACCATCTAAGATATTTAACAAGTCACCAGCTACAAGAATCTTGCTTCGTTTAAGATACAAAACAATATGACCCGGAGTATGACCTGGTGTGTGGATAATACGGATACCACCACAGTATGGTAATTCAACCTCGTCTTTTACAGTCTCATCTACTTTAGCTGTAGGTGGATTTTGGAACAATTTCTGCATTGCGTTACGCTGCTCCTCAGGCATGGATTTTAGTTGTTCTTCAAGTTGTTCCCTACGTTCTGGTGTTATTTTGTTCAACCTCTTCTCACCCTGAATATATGGCTTATCATGTTCATGTGCTAGGACTTTGATTTTATGATCTGATTCTCTTAAAATATCAGGCAATCCACCAATATGATCCATATCCTGATGAGTTATAATTATAGTATCAAGTTTATCAAATGAAACACCAGCCTTACTTATCTCTTTTTGAATATCCGATAATCCACCGGGTAAACCGACATCAACCAGAATCACGTTATATATTTTTAATCATTCACCTATTTTTAAGAGGATATTTTTGATGTTTTCTACCGATTCGTAGAATTTCTCCAGGTCTTCATTAGATAGAAGGGATAAGTTCATTTTTATCTCATTATTGGAATGTTTTCTCCAGTTCCTTAAGAGATCATTTCCTTTATCTGTGAGGGATATGTCGATTATTCTTCGATCGTTTTTATTTGGTAATCGTTCCACTAATCCGTCTTCAACAAGTTTATCAATTATGGAGGTCATATTTGATTTTGATATGTAAACTGACCTGCTGATTTCAGACATAGGCAGTTCACCACTCTTCTTCAACACTTTTAATATATGATAATAAGAATGTGGAATTTTCTTTTGTTTTAAATTTTTTTTATGTTTAAAAAGTTTTCTACGAAACAAAGGGAAAAAAAGATACAAATCATCCACCATTTTGTTCAATCTTTCCTCATCCATCTTAATTCACCCATTAAAAATATTGATTACCTACTAATTGTAAAAAAAAATAATTTATCGAAATTATTAATAGTATTGATTTTATTCTCCAATAAATAAGAGCCCCAAAAAAAATATGTTATGAGTCTAATCAATCTGTTAAAAAAAACGGATTTATTAGTCTGGTTGTATTAAATTTATTCTTTTAACATATCGTGGACCATTTTAAGCAGTTCAATTTTTTGTTCTGCTAGGTCTGCTTTCATATCCATTTTGGTAGCTACAATTTTTTGTTTCTCTTTTAGCAGTTCAACTCTCTGTTTTGCAGCAGTTATTTTAATCTCTAATTTTTTAACTAAAAGTTTCTTTTTATCATCTTCGGATAAATGAGCCATAATTTTTTTAATGAATATTTTTTTCATTATTAATTTTCTATGCATTTCATCAGGTTTATGTCCCCATTTCATTTCATCATGCATTTTATGACCGTATTCTTTTTTCATATGCTCACTTTTAGAAGTATCACATTTATTACTAGTTTCATCATACATTTTCTATCACCAATTCCATTTTTTTTATGAGTGGTTAAATTCTTTATTTGATCCACCCATAGTTATGTTATATAACTATTTACATATAAACATTTCTATACATAACAGTTTATAAGTTATTAGTTATATAATATAACAAATAACTTTTCGTTATGTATGAAATTCGTGATTTAGGAGGAATATATTAAATGGAAAAGCAGGAATTTAAAACATCACCTCGAGTAGGAAATCCAAATAAGATTCGCACCATCACGTTAGAAGAGCATTACACAACCCCATCATTCCTGGATGGTCCGGGTCATCAGCTTAAAACTCAAGCACAAGCAGCTCAGATGCATCCTCAGCAGACAGGAGGTTATATCTTACCTATAGATCAGCTGAAAGATATAGGTGATGGCAGAATCAAGGAGATGGATAAGGCAGGTATCGATGTGCAGGTACTGTCATTAACATCTCCCGGGGTGGAGCAACTCGACGCATCCACGGCAGTGGACCTCGCATTAGATGCAAATGATTATCTCGCCGATGCAGTGCAAAAACATCCCACTCGCTTGGCCGGATTCGCTACTTTACCAACTGCAGCTCCAGACACCGCCGCCGATGAATTGGAGCGCATAGTCAAGGAATATGATTTCAAGGGCGGAGTAATTAACGGCCACATCGGGGGTCGTTATTTGGATGATGAGTTCTTCTGGCCAATTCTGGAACGTGCAGAAGCATTAAAAGTCCCACTCTACCTCCACCCCACACCGCCACCAAAACCCGTAATCAAAGCCTCTTATGCTGGAAACTACTCACCTCAGGTGACAGCTCAGTTCGCAGCTGCAGGGTGGGGTTGGCACATTGAAACCGCGACACATATCTTACGCATCATCCTGAGCGGAGTATTCGACCAATACCCGAATTTACAGATGATAATCGGCCACATGGGTGAAGCTCTACCATTCATGCTGCCCCGACTTGATCGTGCTTTACCCAAAGAAATGACGAAGTTGGAACGCTCTGTAGGCGCTTATCTCCAAGAGAATATTCATTACACTTTCAGCGGCTTTAACTGGACTCAAACATTCCTTGACCTGTTACTTCAAGTCGGCGCCGACCGAATCATGTTCTCAGCCGACTATCCCTACGGCTCGATGGCACAAGCAAAAACCTTTTTAGATCAACTCCCAGTGAGCACCGCCGATAAAAAGCGGATCGCACATGGTAATGCGGAGCATCTCCTACGATTGTGAACGCCTATGGTGGAATGAAACTTTTGCACAATCTTAATTCACCAGTCTACATAACATCCCATGTTCGTATGCGCAAATGAGTACTATGCTTTATAAATTTATACAGTCGGAATAAGGTAAATAAGTGAAAAGGTGATTTTGTAAATAAAAATTTATAGTTACTAAAAGAGGTATATAAATATTTAGTTTTTAAAAAAAATCGTAAAACGAGGTAAAATCATGTATCAAGAATTAGGGCAGAAGTTAATGGATATTTTAGGGCTTGAGCATACTCCTGTGGCTATTAAATGGTCAGTTAAGGAGCCAAGGAATATTGAAAAGGAAATTGGGAAATCAAGGTTCTGCGCAAAGCTAGGGAAAGCCATGAATGGTGAAATATTCTATTCAACCGTGGAAGAGGAGGAATGTGGTGGTGGTATGAGATATTCTGGCATGAAGGATCCTCAGGAATTAAACGCTACCATGCGGAGCGGTTCCTTCCTTATACCACGGGGAGTTTTTAAGAGTGTACCAGCTTTTCAACGTGCTGGGACAAATAATCCTGCAATAGAACCGGGAATATTCCATGCAGTAATCTTTGCACCATTAACCCAGGCAGATTTCGAACCTGACGTGATATTCATTGTATGTGAAGCAAAACAGGGAATGAACTTACTTCACGCCAATGCTTATGATTCAGGCGCCGAAGGCCTGGGTGCAGGCATAGGTCCTATATGCTGCACTATGGCTTCTAAACCCTACCTAACAGGGAAAGTTACATACGGTTTTGCTGATGTAGGATCAAGAACTTTTACGAATATAAAACCAGATGAAATAGTGGTAAGCATTCCCGCTCCGGACTTAGGACGTATTGTAACTAATCTGGAGGAAATGATGACCAAAAAATTCTTCCAAGAAAACTAAAAAATTTTAAAATATCTTCAAGTGATTATTCATTAATTAGTTCCCCATTTATTCTTATTTTTTTCAAAAATGGATCCTGTGGATAGTTATTGATAGTAGGCCTTGTAAAACTTGGATTCAATCAGTATCCAGGCGCACTGTCATAGTTTTAAACTGTTGTTTCTTACTTTAAGTCCGTTAGCTAAACTTGTTATAGCAATGGCCGCGACTATTATTCTGACCTATTATTGTTCTACTAAGTCTATTCTACAATATTAAACTTCTTAATGGTTTGATTTTCTGAATTCGCTCTAAAGACTTTTTTTATCAATTCTACATGAGTTTCTGTTCTATGAAAGCTATTTAACATTATCTCATTAATTTGAGATTAATAACAAGTTTTTATTTGAATTAAATTCTGATAAACTGCGAGCATGTACGCTTGGGCGGCTCTTTATTCTTCATCTTCCTTAAACTGGCCTAAGAATTTCTTTTTTCCTTTTCTTGTGATTATGGCTACCCATTTTTGCTTATTTTTATCCCATGAAACCCCTTTATATTTCGATGAATGGGGGTGAGGATGAATTTTGATGGATTCTAATGTTTTACCTTGATTTAATTCGCCAACTGCTTCTAGATAGGCTTCGTAAGCTTTATCTTCTTCATCATCATTGAACTGGCCAATACATTTTACTTGCTGTCCTTTCCCGACATGCACTTGCCATTTTTCTTAAAGATTCATTATAGCTAACACCATGGTATTTGCTGGTTCTAGGGATCCTCATGTGCTGGTTAACTTCTCGTCGAGTCATAACTTTAAGATTACTTCGTTGGTAATCCAATCCATTATGATTCATGAAACCTACAACTTCATTAACCCTTAATTTTCCCATGATTTCTTGTTGCATGGTCTTGGATCTTTTTCCTTCCTTTTCCTGTTCCGTTGCTAGTTTTAAGTTCAATATAACCATTCCCTATTTTAATGGGTTCGCTGAAGTAAACATCAATCAATTGGTTTATTGGAATATTAACTGCATTGTTTGTAGGATTAATGATTTTTACTGTAGGTGGGGTAGTATCTACGGTGAATTTACTCGTGTAAGTTGCAGCTAAATTGTTCCCAGCTGGGTCAGTTATTGCGTTGCTTGGTATGGTTATAATGTACGTGGTTCCGTTGTAGTATGTGCCGCTGCTGCGGGTTAAAGTTAAAGTGTTGCCTTTGATATTGCTGAGGATGGCTACTTTAATTCCAGCACTGTTAGTCACTGTAATATTATTGTAGGCCCTTCCTTTTTGTATGGGTTCGTTGAAGGTGATGGTTATGACTTTGTTAGTGTTATTAATCGTGCTATTGTTTGTGGGGTCTACTTTGGTGATGGTTGGCGGTGTATTGTCGATGGTGAATTTAATAGTAAGAATGATTTAAATTGGAAAGATAAATTTACATTACAAAATTACGAAAGCATTTTTTATGCAATTTTTTATGTGCTGGAAGAAAAATACTTTTAAATATTAAACAAATTACTATGTATTATTATTATTTTTTTAGGAGGTTTTTCTAATGGTAGAAGAGATAAGAGAGTTTTCTGAGAATATTTCAGATGAAAAACTAGAAACGGATGTAGAAAAATATGTAGATCTAGCTAAAGAATTGGGAGCTACTGATGCTAAAAGGATCAGTACTGATATGATAATTGTGGATGAGAGGGTTAGAGCTAGGTGTTATTCTCCTAGATGTCCTTATTATGGCACCAATCTTAACTGTCCACCCCAATTTGATTGGGATTTAGAAAAAACTCGAGAAATAATTAGTAAATACAGATATGGTGTTTTTATAATGCTTCAAGTCCCACCAGAAGAGCAAACTGGGGATTATGATAACCCTAAACATCCTGTTCCTGGCGCCAGAAAGATGTATGAAATTGTAGCTAAAGTTCAATCTGCAGCATTTTATGATGGATACCCTCTTGCTTTAGGTTTTGCAGGAGGACCATCATGTAAACGTGTTTTCTGTTCAGCAGTTGAATGCAAAGGAATTAAGGGAGAAAGATGTAGAATGGCTCTTAAATCTAATCCTACCATGCATAGCGCAGGAATGGACGCATATTCCATGGCCTCAAAAGTGGGTTGGAAAATTTACCCCATCGGGGAAAAAACAGAACCCTCCCAAATAAAACATGGATTGGAGTTAGGATTAGTCCTCATATAATTAATTCCCCAATTTCTGCAAATTTTTTATACAAATATTTTGAAATGGTTTTTTGTTCATTTAATGGTGGAATGACCAAATAAGAGTTTTTTATTGGATATGTGCTAATACCAAATCTTGTTACACCATTAGCACTCATGACAAATTGATCATTAAATTTTTTACTTTCTAAAGCTCTTAGACTATAGAAACATTCATAATCTGCTTACTTCAAATATTTAAATCCCGAATTAAATAAGGGAAAGTGTTTTAATTAAATTTAACTTTATAGGCAAGTTTAATGAAGTAGATTTTTATTAAACATTAAAATAATCTAAAAAAAAGTGTTCATTTAATTCATGTTCCTATTTGGCAACCGTTCACATGATTTACGTAGTTGCATATAAAAAATCAGATCTTCCCAAAAATGATGATGCTCTGGTTTTCTCACTTCTAGTGAATAAGATAATTCATTAAGATTGGGTGGTTTTATTTCATGTACTATTACTTGGCCTTTTACTCTTTTACAAAGATAAGATCTATCACTAGAACTATCATCTAAAACTAACATTTCTGGTGGGATGAAATCATTAGCTATAATCTTAATACCTAACTCTCCAAATTTCTTAATATATTGTTGGGTTTCCGGCGTGTCAATAATTGATTTACATTCTGGACAGAAGTACTGCTGGATAACCGTCATTTCCATTTCGGCTCCACATTTACATCTGAAAACATCTCTCAACATCACATCCTGAAATGAAAACATTTTAATCACCCAATGGTTCAACTAAAAGTATTTTAACCTTCTTTCCAATCCATTCTTTTGGAACTAAGATGTGGCCACTGTTTCCGGTTGTAGTTACTGTTTTTACTAAATAATCATAAAACTCTGTTTCTAACTTATCCGGTTTCATGATTAATCCTCAAATTTTGCATTATTATTAATTTATTTATACTTCTTTGTATCCCATTTTTCATATTATCAATTCTTTCTTTTGTTACATTATCATTTATTTCAAATTTTATCTTCAAATTAATCATCATATGTACAATGTTTATTTAATACTTATATTTTGTTATTTTATGATTAAACAAATATTATACTTCGTTTGTTTTTAATTTTAATTCTCTTTCTATTATATTAATAAAACAGTAGGATTTATTTATGGGGCCAACTGTTCTAATTAAAAAAGAACTGCTATATGCTGTAGATATTGAACATTTCCCTGATCACCCTATTCTCTAAACTATTAATGTAAATACTTTGTTTTTAATTTTTTTTAAATACCGATTAAATGAAAACAAAAAGCAGTAGGATCATCGTGAAAATCATTCTGGAGTAAAAAGTATTGGATTGAGATTGGGGTGTAACATGGGTATAAATACTATACTCAGGAAATTAAATTTTTATAAAAAGAAAATTTATGAGTGTAAAAAAATTATGACTGCTATTATTGAAACTTTAATGAATATGATGATTAACTTGATAAACAATCTGGGTTATTGGGGTGTTTTCATTGGAATGTTAATTAAAATTCCTAGTGAAGTAATATTGCCCTTAGCTGGATTTGCCGTTTTACAAGGGAAAATGACGATCTGGGGAATAACTCTAGTAGCTGCTCTGGCAGATGTTGTGGGAGCTCTATTCTTATATTTCATCTCTTTGAAAGGTGGAAGGCCTTTGCTTGATAAATATGGTAAATACTTCACAATATCACCAAGCAAACTAGACCGAGGAGATAAATGGTTTGTAAAATACGGTGATGAAACAGTTCTAATCAGCCGATGCATACCCATGATCACGGAACTAGTATCTATAACAGCGGGAGTCTCCAAAATGGATCTTAAAAAATATATTATCTACACTTATCTAGGCGCATTACCCTTTGACTTTGGTTTAGTATATCTCGGATTCATACTAGGACCTCATTGGAATATAGTAGAAACATATTCATCCCAATTAGATATAATATTCTATATCGGAATTATAGCAGTAGTAGCTTTCATAGTATACAAAATTATCCAAACACGTGATGATGGTAATTTGATTGTTAAAAATACAAACCAATAAAATACGGCCCGAAAAAGTACGTTTCTGAAGAAAAATAAAAGTTAAAAAAATGTCATTTTCCTGTTATTGATTATAGTTATATTATTTTATTATTAAAGTTCTTTCTAAAAAAATTTACTACATAAATTAATTAGAGAAAACACCTTCAGAGCATCTTTAAAAATTTTCAACCTTTCTAAAATGACTTCTAGATAAATACTTAAATCCAATTCACCTATTTTCACCAATTTAAAGCACTTTAAACTTACTTGCTTGTCCGTAAGATCGCATACATGGGTGGGTGCTTATTAGTTTGAATATAGTTTATCTGAACTTCATTTTCTATAATCTGGATGTTTTTGTAGTTAATGCAATAATATTTAATAGGGTTACCAAGAATATTTAGTTATAACAGGTGGATTAAATAGGGGGAAATAGTGAATCGGTTAGGGGAATAAGAAATGAAGAAAAGATATATCATAAGTGTTATCCTTATTTGTTTTATAGCGTTTATTTTCATTCTAGGAA
>Ga0182011_10004808_pt1 | contig 10764 bp, 8 predicted proteins | sample 711E1DmetaG_FD_120481 | JGI IMG/M metagenome (GOLD analysis project Ga0182011, IMG submission 120481) | Permafrost microbial communities from Stordalen Mire, Sweden - 711E1D metaG | ecosystem: Environmental > Terrestrial > Soil > Wetlands > Permafrost | place: Sweden: Stordalen | collected...
AACATGTTCAGGCGCTCGACTGGGCAAATCAGGCTCTCCAGGAAGCACACCGGCGCCTGCTTTCCGAGCGCGAACAGGAACGCAAGCATCTCGCCCGCGAATTGCACGATCAGGTGATCCAGGATCTGCTCAGCATTAATTATCAATTGGAGGGTATCGAGACGGAACATAAGGTGCCCCCTACGCTGGTCGGGGAGCTGCTCGATGTGCGCACCGGCATCCGCGAGCTCGTGAATGACCTGCGTCGTATTTGCGGCGACCTGCGTCCGCCCACCATCGACAGCCTGGGATTGGGTGCTGCTTTGCAATCATTTACACGTGACTGGTCGGATCACACGCGCATCGAGGTCAGGCTCGATATTGATCAACAACTTGGACGTCTTCCGGAAGCAACTGAGCTTTCCATTTTTCGAATCGTTCAGGAAGGTCTGAACAACGTTTGGCGGCACGCAAAAGCATCCAGTGTCCATATAAAACTCGAGCATACCTCGCCGCGCATGTTGATGATCTCCATTGCCGACGATGGAGTGGGGATTTCCGAAGAACTCGACATCAACAATCTTCCGGAAAGCGGGCATTATGGATTGCTCGGAATAAGTGAACGAGTGGCATTGCTCGGAGGACGGTTCCGGGTGATAAGTAGGCCGGAGAACGGGTCGGAACTTCTCGTCGAAATTCCACACCCCAGAGTACAGGTAAAAAACAACACTATCTAGCTGGCAAGTGGGAGGGGGAATCCCCTAAAGGAAGCAGGGGGAACAGGAAGTCGTTTTTCCAGGGTTTTGCTACACTATCTTTGCCCTTTCAGCCGGCTTTGAACGTTCAAAAGACGGTACAGACACGTCAGATGATTCTCCACTGTTTTTATGCTCAAATCCATCTCTTGCTCTATCTCTTGCTTTTATTTTTATCCTATGCTAATATCTCTGTGAACGATAACGGTAACGTTACCGGTAACGCTAACGACAAAAAAATACGCGATTTCGAATAATAATTCCATATCTGAAGCTATTCCTGCCAAAGGAAATTACGATCATTGGTATTAGCTACTTCAACCAGGTAAATCGAGTAATTTAGATGGAGATTGGATGAAATTGACGGAACGCGTCACTATAAAAGATATAGCTGCCAGCGCCGGGGTCTCAACGCAGACTGTATCACGTGTGTTAAATAATCATCCAGATGTCTCACAGGAAACACTCGATCGTGTAAAAAGGGTTATAAAAGGAACCGGTTATTCCCCAAACATCCTGGCTCGCAGCCTGATCCAAGGCCGGAGTCACATGCTGGGAGTCGTTGCATATGATCTGAAGTATTACGGAGGAAGAAAAAAATGCGAAAGAAGTTCTTAACTTTCATCGCTGCTTGCACTTCGTTTTCGAGTGAGTCGAATGAGTAAGAAAGTCAAGGATCTTCCCTCCAGGGCCAAGAAGCCTTCCATTAAAGAGCGTCCCTATATGGCGGATGCTCCGCTCGGGCATTATGCCTTACGGATGATCAACATCGAAAAATATTTTGGCCTGGTCTGCGCTCTCAAAAACATCAATTTTGAAGTCGGCCACAACGAGATCGTGGGACTCATCGGGGACAATGGCGCCGGTAAATCGACCATGGTGAAAATACTGACGGGTGTGTTTCCGCCGACCAGCGGCGAACTCTACGTGGCCGGCCAGAAGGTGAACCTCCACACCTATAACGTTAAGCGTGCACACGCACATGGGGTCGAGACCGTCTACCAGGATCGATCGCTGGGTGAGAAGCAGGTCCTATGGCGGAATTTCTTCATCGGACGCGAGATCACCCTCCCGTTCGGCTTCCTCGATGTAAAAAAGGAAAAGGAAATCGCCAACGAGATCATGGTCAATACGATCGGGTTTCGCGGCAAGGGCATTACCGTGGATTCAAGCGTGAAGCTGCTTTCAGGCGGTGAGCGCCAGGGAGTGGCGATCGGCAGGGCGATGCATTTCGAAGCCGACCTCATCATCCTGGATGAGCCGACGGCCGCGCTCTCCTTGAAGGAGGTGCGGAAGGTGATCAACTTTGTGCACAAGATCAAGGAGGGCGGCAAGGCGTGCATCTATATCTCCCATGACATCCAGGACGTATATGAAATCTCGGACCGTTTCGTCATCATGGACCGCGGGGTGATTGTGGCGAGCATTGTCAAGAAGGATATAACCCTGAAAGAGCTGGATAAATTCCTGCTCGAATACTCTCACGGAATGAAGGACATGGCAGAGTCATGAAACAAAAAAGATCCCCTCTTGCATTCCTCGCCAGAATTGAAGGTTTACCCGTATTTGCGGTATTGGTGGCCCTGTACGCCGTGTTGCTGATCACAGCCACGAACGTCTTCACCGGCTACCGGATCTACATGTCGTTCCTGCAGACCATTCCACCGGTGCTTGTTTGTGGTCTCGGGCTGACGCTGGTCATCACTGCCGGTGAGATCGATCTGAGCTTCCCGGCGGTCGTGGCGCTTTCCGGGTTTGTCTTTGCCTGGGTTTTCAAAAACTTCAATTCACCCTGGGCCGCCTGGGCGGGCTTTATTCTGGCTCTGGCTGCAGGCGCACTGGTAGGTTATGTCAATGGCTTGCTGGTTGCCCGGATCGGTGTGCCTTCAATTATGGCCACACTGGCGGCGCAGTTCTTCTGGTACGGTGTCACGGTTCTGCTGGCAAATGGGCTGCAATTGAACATCAAAGAGGTCATTCCCAATATCGTTCACACGATCTTTGTCGGACGGATCGGGGGGATCGTGCCTTGCCAGGCAATTTGGGCGCTGGTCTTGGCCGTCTTCCTCTGGTTCATCCTCAACCGGCACAAGTTCGGAGAGGAGATCATGTTCATCGGTGACAACGCCGAGGTCGCGCGTGTCATGGGAATAAATGTCGAGGCGACCCGCATCAAGCTTTTCACCGTCCACGGCATGATCGCGGCCTTTGCAGGGCTGCTGCTGACCCTCGAGATCAACGTCTTCTTTCCGACGCAGGGTGCAGGTTTTCTGCTCCCGGCCATGGCTACGGTCTTCATCGGTGGAACCTCGATCGCCGGCGGTCTCGGTTCCATTGCGGGTACTTTCTTCGGCGCTTATATTATTGGCTCTCTGGAAGCTGGTATCGTTGCAACCACCATCAGTGGCTATTGGGTCCAGTTGATTGAAGGTCTGGTCATGGGCGCCTCCGTGGTACTCAATGTCGTCATCAGTGAAGGGCACGGTGCCACATTCGTAAATCGAGTCCGGGGCTGGGTCAGGCCGGTTCGCTCCCCCGAACGCGAACGTTGACATATCCAAAAAGGACAACGCGGCGTGGATATAAAAGCACGCCATTCGATCAGGTTTTGTATCTTCAAAAGAAAAGGAGGACCGTCATCAAAAATATATACTTCTACCGCTTCTGTTCTTACGATGAACAAAAAACCGATACATAAAATATAGGAGAAGAAAATGAAACGAATTTTTAATATCGTCACTGTCCTGATGGCAGTCACAATGCTCCTCTCGGCTTGCGGCGCTCCCGCGACTGCCGCTCCGGCTGCTGCACCTGCGGATACCCAGGCTCCTGCAGTGTCTCCAGCGACTGCCGCTCCGGCTGACACTCAGGCGCCCGCCGCTGCACCGGCTCAAGCCGGCAAACAGCTTGTCATCTATATGCAGATGGGCGGCACCGCGGGTGATGCCTCCACACTGGCACGCACCAACGGCGCGGAAGCCGCGGCCAAGGCGTATGGGATTAAGTTGGTCGAGCAGTACTCGGGCTGGGATCCCCAGAAGATGATTGATCAATTTAAAGAGGCCGTGGCCGCCAAACCGGACGGCATTGAGATCATGGGCCACCCGGGCGAAGACGCTTTTGCAGCCCTCGTGGATGACGCTGAAAGCCAGGGCATCATCATCACCAGCGGCAACAACCCTCTCCCGAACATCCAGGCAAAATACCAGACCAAGGGCTTTGGGTATGCCGGAGCCAACCTGCACGACGGTGGTTTCCTGACTGGCACCGCGATGATCGCGGCCGGGCTGAAGAAAGGTGACACAGCAGTTGTTTATGACATCTGGCACAACGCTGGAAGAAGCGTAAGCTCCCAGGGCATCGTGGATGCACTTACCGCCGCCGGAGTCGTGGTGGATAAACTTGATGCCTCCGATGCAGTGGATAAGGATGCCTCACTGGCCATCCCGATTCTGACTGCCTATATCGCTGCGCACCCCACCCTAAAGGCGATCGGAACCCAGCACGGCAACATCACCGCAGTCCTGCCGAAAGTTCTCCAGGCTGCAGGCAAGAAGCCCGGTGACATCATCGTTGGCGGTATCGACCTTTCACCCGCGACGAAAGATGGCATCACACAAGGCTGGATCAGCGCCAGTTTCGATCAGGTGCTGTACCTGCAGGGCTATTTCCCGGTCCAACAGATCTACTTTACAAAGATGTATCAGATCCCGGGTCTGACGATCAATACCGGCGTAGGCACGTTTACTCCGGCGAATCTTCCTTCCATTTCGCCCCTCATCGATCAGGGCATTCGCTAGTCTCTTCTCACTGCTGACCTGATTAAAAAGTCGCCCCTGCCTTTAAAGGCAGGGGCGTCGATTTATATCCGCCTTTTATTACGAAATATCCTTCTTATCAGAATAATGGACAGGCGCGAACTTGACATTGTCATCTTACGATGATATATTGACTGCCAATATGCAAACCCTGATTACTCGCACCACTACTACTACCGGACATATCCGCTCCTTTTCGTCATGGGATGGCGGCCAGTGGAAGTAATCTCCAATGGTTTCGCACAAAGATAGCAACTAAAACGCCCCATACGAACGGGGCGTTTTTCTTAACCTTAATACCAGGAGATCAATCATGGACATTTCCAACACCACTCCCGTTTATGCAGTTCCGGAAGCGAACCTCGTCCCGGTCGGAAATTATTTAAAGGATATGATGGCCATCCCGCCGTCACGCATGTTCCTCATTAATAAGTCGCTCAAGGTCTATCTTGAAAAGAATCCCGGCTCGCCCGTTTTCGATGCCTCGCAGGGTGACGGCGGCGCATCCCTGCCCGGTGTGCCGCGCCCCATTCTCGAACGCGCTGCACAAATGCAGATCGATCACGGCACTGCCTACGATATGCCCTATGGCACGGACTCGTATCGCAAGACGGTGGTCGAGAAGTACTGGAAGCTCGACCCGGCACTCGGCTATGGTCCGAACAACGTGATTGGCACATGTGGAGGGCGCGATGCGCTCGTCAAAGCCTACCAGGCCATGTTAAGCCTGGGTCATGGGCGTGAAGGAGACCTGATCGCCGTTTCACGCGTGCCTTGGATCTCCTACAACTGGGGTCCCTATGGAATCGGCGCGAATGTGCTTTGGTCGCCCGGCGACCCTGCAAACGGATGGGCATATTCCGAGGATGGCATCCGCGCCAGTGTGGAGTTCGCCGCCAAATCCGGCCGGAAAGTTGGCGGTTTGATCATTACCAACCCCGATAACCCCACCGGTCTCACCACTACCCCGGAGCGTCAGGCTGCATTCGCCAGGGCAGCGCTCGCGGCCGGAATCCCATTTGTGCTCTTCGACTGGATATACCACTACGTGACCGATGAACTGCCGATGGACTTGAATGCCTTCCTGCGTATGTTCTCCCCCGATGAGCGCAAACACCTGATGTTCCTGGACGGCATCACCAAGAGCCTGGGCGGCTCGAATGTCCGCAACTGCCACCTGATCGCGTCTGAGAATGTGGTGAAGTTCATCGTAGCGCGCGCCTCGCATACGGTCATGCCGACTTTCTACTCATTGGCCGTGGCGATGGCTGCCTACGAAATGGGCTATGGTGAAGCATCGAAGACCATCGTTGAGCCCACTAACGCCAGTCGCAAAGTGCTCAAGTCGCTGCTGGATTCACACGGTTTCCAATATATCCTTGGCAAAGGATACTATTCTTTCATCAACGTTGGAGAATTCATCAAATCCAGGGGCTGGGCAGACAGTGAACCGCTCGGACAGTATCTGGCCGAAAACTTCGGTGTGGCCATTGTGCCTGGTTCTTTCTTCTCACCCTTTGGTGGAGATTGGATCCGTTTCTCCTATGCTACTCCTGTCGAGCGCACCGAAGGCGCCTTTGAGCGACTGGTGGCCGGGTTGAATTCGCTCAAAAAATAAAAATCATGTTCCGGAATGTAGTGAAAACCTCTTTGGTCTCTCCACGACGTGCATGCCTTTTGCATCCGATTAATCCAAATTTCAGTAATGGAATAAAACATGAACTATGAACCCAAGCAATTTGCCGAGAAGTACAAGCTTGCTCTTGACTCCGCTGCCAAAGACAAGCCTGCCGGTGGTCTAAACGGCTTCGAACTCGAATGGAACCTGCTCGACGAGCACTTCCGTCCGCTTCTGACGGTCGGCGCGGGCCCGGCCCAGCAATCCTTTGTCGACTATCTGCGCGCCGAGACTCTACTGCCGTGGCTGCGCAACTTTTCCCAGCTCGAAGTCTTTCACTGGATGGTCGAGTTTGCCACCCGTCCTTATTACAGCCCACGCGGCGCCGTTTACGAAGCCCGGCTCATGGAAGCAGTGCTTACCAACGCGCTTTCACGCGCCGGAACGGAGTTCGGAGAGCGCCTGTTCTACTGGCATGGCAACCTGCTTTTCTTCACTGCCATCAATCACGACTCGATTCCCGGTAACTGGGGTATTGCCAAGCGCCGCTATCTGGAGCGCTGCGTCGACCTGTATGGAGACTCCCTTGCCACTGCCGGCATCCATGTCAATCTGTCGTTACCCGATCCTCTTTTCGCATGGGATTTCATGCACATGCCCAATTTGGAGCGCGCCAACCGTCACGTTGACCAGTACAAATCCGAGTTCTACATCACCGCCACCCGTCTCCTGCGCGCCTTTGCATCGCTTTTTATCGCGACCTCCGCCTCGACGCCTCTTCAGGCTCAAATCCGCGACGGTCGTGCGATCGTCTCGCTTACAGAGAACGACTCTGTACGCAATCTTACCTTCCCCAATCCCGCCGAGATCGACCTGCCTGAGCTCTATCGTTCCTATAAGGATTATAAGAACATCTCCTTCGATCTCGTCCAGCGCGGGGTTCGTTTTGGCAACAACAACTGGACCCCGGTGCGTGCCCGTTCCTTTGCCGAACCCGTGGAGCGCCTCATTTCAATGACCGGCGACCAGCTCAAGGACCTTTACTCGCGCGGGTTGTATTCCATCGGTGAGGATGTACCCATTGAAGAGATGGCTCGTCAAATCGAAAAACAGAACCTGATGGCGCGCATCAACCTTCCCATGGGACGCGTTGAGATCCGCACGGATGACGGATGCCATCCAATGGAGGTGGATATCGCCAACATGACGTTGAAGCACCTGCTGCTCATCCGCTTCTATGGTGATCCGAAGTTCGCGCGTTCCTTCCGTTATGACCGCGAAGATATTGCCCGCGCCCGCACGAATGAACAAATGGCTGCCCGCCACGGCTTGCGCGCGGATATCGAAAACCCGCTGACGGGTAAACCCATCGCGATGCGCGCCTTCCTCAAATGGACGCTCGATGAGCTGCAGTCTCTCGCCGAAGCGCTTGGGCTTTGGGACGACTTATATCCGTTGGTCGAGATGGCGAATGGCGCGCCGAACACGGCCGAGAAAATTCGCGCCCGCCTCCAAAAAGAACTGGGCTCCGGCACCGAGGTCCCGCTGGAGGTTCTGCGCACACTGGCCGAGGCACGCGAGATGCAGGTGCGTGAGGATGTGGATGAGATTGCAGCCAGAAAAGGGTTGCTGGGCAACGAGACCGCCAAAATCGCCGAATTCCTGAAGCACGCCCGCCAGGAAGCCCGCTCACACCCCGACCTGCCTGTGCGCTTCCGTCCCGCCAGTGAAGCCATGATCGAAACCGAATACCCTGACACGACCGCTGAGATCATCGATCTGGCGCAGCACCTGATTCGCATCCCGTCTGTCACGGCTTGCCCCAATGAGCGTCTCGACGAAGTACACCGGGCCGGGTCGTTTGTCTTTGATTACATGAAAGGTCACGGCGCGGAAGTGCGCTACTTTGACGGCAAGTATCCTGCCGTGTTTGCAAAATTTTCCGCTGAGGGTCCCGGTTCTACTTTACTGACCGGACATTTCGATGTGGTTGAGCCTGAACCGGACGACAGCCAGTTCTCCCCGCGCGTCGAAGGTGATTATCTTTGGGGCCGCGGTGCAGCCGACATGAAGACCGTCGTGGCAACCTACCTGGTCTGGATGAAGGACATCCTGAAATCTGGAAAACCCTGCCCACCCATTTCACTATTACTGGTTGGCAATGAAGAGAACGGCGAGGCCGAGGCGATGGGAACACCTCACGTTTTAAAGGCTTTGAAAGATGAACTGAACTACGCTCCTAAATTATTGATCGCAGGCGAGCGCACCGGTGAAAAAGGCGACGAGCTCTTCGGCGAGATTTGCATCGAGAACCGGGGCGTCATGCGCTTCGAAGTAATAGCCCGCGGTGTCAAGGGTCATTCGGGCTTAAAATCAGCAGCCAGGGACCTGTCGGACCAGCTCATCTCGGCCCGCGCAGCATTGAATGAGATCTTCACCGGCAAACTCACCTTGCAGTCCCCCGATGGCTGGCAATCGCAGGCCAAATTCCCCTTCATCAATGCTGGCACACCGGGCGTCTACAACATCACTGCCGCCGAAGGCATATTGGGCGTGGAGATCCGTCCCATACCCCAGGACGATACGGACGGTTTGAAACAGGCAGTGGAAAAATATTGCAATGAGAACGGGCTGGAGGTCCGTTTCCTGGTCATGGAAAACGGCGTAGCCAGCGACTCGCACAACCCCGCATTGAGATCGCTCATCGAAGCGGTAAGACAGGCCTCCGGAGTGGATCCCAGGATCGGCAAAAAATTAGCCGGAACTTCGGCCCGCTTCGCTCCCGAAAGCCAGGGTGTCGTGTGGGGCCAGTCGGGTATTGGCCCCCATGCAAAAGACGAGCGGCACTACATCCCCAGCATCATGCCATTCTATAAGACATTAAATATATGGGGCGAATTGCTTCCTGCAGGAGTCAACCCTAAATAATAAACCTTGAGCAACGAATCGCAGTGGGGCAGGCTTTGCAGCTTGCCCCACTGTTGGTTTATATTATCCCGGCTTTGCAAAATAAACATGATAATTCTATACTGTGACGCACACAGGCGATATTATTCCGAACAGGTGACATTATGATTCCTGAGGCAAAACAACCCGCGGTGACACGCGCGCTGCATGCAGCGGTTGGCGTGAATGAATACGAAGATATTCGGCTTTTGACTGGAGGACTGAGCACAGCCCTTGCCTTTAAGATCCTCGTGAGAAAAATCCCTACCTCCTGAAAATCTTGCGTACGGTGGTGATAAGCGATCCCGCGCACGAGTTCGCTTGCATGCAAACTTCTGCTGAGGCCGGCATTGCCCCCCGGCATTTGGTAAATCTCTACAATTTTTGCCAACCTTTTCCACGCTCGATCTGTATAATAAATGAGGATAACCACACACAACAATGATGCTCGATACTGATGAGGTTCAGGCAGTTCGCTGCCTGAAAAATGGTGATATCGGCGGGCTTGAGCTATTGATAGCCCGCTACCAGGACAAAGCCCTCAGGATGGCTTTTCTGGTCACCCAGGATGAGCCGCTGGCTGAAGATGTGGTTCAGGATGCATTTGTCCGTTTCTTTCTGCGCGTCAGCGGCTTCGACGAAGCACGTCCCTTTGAGCCATATTTCCTGCGCAGTGTGGTCAATACTGCCCTCAACGCTCTTCAAAGAGAGAATAAAGGAAATTACCCGATGGGGCAGGAAACCCATGCCCTGGAAGCACTGTTGGACCAGGCTGCTTCCGTGGAAGAGCAGGTCGAGTTCAACGCTTTAAAGCAGAAGATCCTCGAGGCGCTCTCAATCTTGGCACCGCGTCAGAGGGCTGTCATCGTCCAACGTTATTATCTCCAGATGAGCGAAGAGGAAATGTCAGCGGCGTTGGATGCCCCTCGCGGAACCGTGAAATGGCTGCTACATGCTGCCCGTGAACGCTTGCGTTCACTGCTTGGCTCGGAAAGGATGTCGGAATGAACCGGAAAACGTATTCCCAAATCCTGGATGATGTGGCCCGCGACCAGTTGCCTGAAAATACCGATCTGGCTCCGCGGATCAAAACGCGAATTCAGAAAGGAAAAAGTGTAACCATGCGGCCTCGCATGAAGGTCCTTGCTGCGGCAATTTTGATCCTTTTGATTCTTGTGCTGGTATTGGTCGAAGTCCCCGGCGTGGCAGCGGCCATACAGCGCTGGTTCGGGTATATCCCCGGTATTGGCCTGGTGCGTGAGGGCCAAATTCGCCAACTGGCAGCGCCGGTTGTAGTGAAGCGCGATGGCATTTCGATCACGGTTGAACAAGCCTTGCTGGATTCCGAAAAGACCGTAATTATTTACAAAGTGGAGAACATGCCTGCCTCGGCCCTCCCGGCAGACAAGGAGGATCCTTCAGTCTGCAGGGAGCCTCCCAGCCTTCGTTTGCCGGATGGACGGGCGCTCACACCTGATTACGGTGGAGGGGGCTCCAATTGGGGAACCAGTTATGAAGGACGTTCGTCGTATCCTGCCGTTCCCAGGAACGCCGATACTGCCGTTCTATTCTTTCCCTGTCTCGAAACTGCATTGGCCGATAAAGTCCCCGCAAATTGGGAGATCCCATTGCGCTTTATCCCTGCTCC
>Ga0182011_10004810_pt1 | contig 10760 bp, 10 predicted proteins | sample 711E1DmetaG_FD_120481 | JGI IMG/M metagenome (GOLD analysis project Ga0182011, IMG submission 120481) | Permafrost microbial communities from Stordalen Mire, Sweden - 711E1D metaG | ecosystem: Environmental > Terrestrial > Soil > Wetlands > Permafrost | place: Sweden: Stordalen | collected...
CTTATCGGGTTAACTACTTTTTAGAAGAGATCAATATAACAACTCCGCCGGCTCCCATTACGGCTATACCAACAAGAGGCGACCAGCTGAGATGATGCGGTTTGTTTGCGGTAATTTTAAGGCTTCCGATATCAACTACTTTCTCCCTTGTAAAAAATGTAATAGCCGTAAAAATGGTTAATGCTAACCCAAGTATTACAATAATGATTCCGGCTTTTTTCATAATATTTTTTTATTATAATATTGTTGAAAGATAAAAGATGCCTGAAGCAAAAGAGTTACACAATTCTTAATAAATGTTATATTATTTACATATTCTTGTTTGTGAACTCTTTATAATAAATAGATAAGGAAATACTCGATTAATGAAGATTGATTTTTAAAATTGTGTGTTTCATGGCATCGTTGTGCTATGTTTTTATGAATAACCAAAAGAATATTGCAGTGCTCTGCACCTTTGGTCATGTTCTTCAAATATATTTCTACAAATATTTTGCAGTTCTGCTGCATTATATTCCTGCGAATGCATCCCCGCTGTCCACAGGCATTAACTGTAATAAATTATATAATTCTCCGGGAATCAATGAATCAGAGCAACAAACAGAGATGAGGTTCCATCAACCTAAAGGTGCGGAGCACCGTAATATTTGCAGGTAATTTGTTGATGTAAAAGGCAGAGGTGCAGCGCACCGGAATATTGATATTAAATAATTGGAGTTTATAACATAAAAAAAGGCCCTGCTTAGAGCAGGACCTTTAACAATAAATGTCTTATATAATACTCAAATTACACCAATTTAACATTTACGGCATTTAATCCCTTTTTCCCTTCCTGAAGATCAAAGGTTACTTCATCATTTTCTCTGACCTCATCATTAAGCCCCGATACGTGCACAAAGTATTCTTTTTCTGATGCACTGTCCTTGATAAATCCAAATCCCTTGGAGTTATTAAAAAATTTTACTGTTCCTGTACTCATAATTTTGATTTTAATTTTGGGCAAAGTACATATTATAATCTGTATAATGCTTTAATTATCAATAATTCGGATTTATACCCGAACTATTCATCCATATAATTCTTAAATCATCAGGTTGAGAATTTCAAAATTTAACCTTCCTGTAAAAAATTCTTTTGGTAATTTCTGCAGCAAGAATATATAAAACAACAATAAGTAATAAGAGTAAATAGGTTGAAAGAGCGAGGGGGCTGAATCCGAATATATTTCCGAGCGGGGTGAATGGGAAGACCAGCGTGATTACAGCAATCGATAATGTTGCTATTAACAGATATTTCCCGGGTCTGCTTCTGAAAAATGGTTTTCTGCTCCTGATAACAAGAACTATCATTGATGCCGAGATTACGGATTCAAGAAACCAACCGGTTCTGAACTGACCCTCGTTTGCATGTAGAATAAGCAATAGCAGGCCAAATGTCAGGTAATCGAAGAAAGAACTTACCAGTCCGAAGGTGATCATAAACTTTCGGATAGCCTTAATGTCCCATCGCCGTGGATAGTCAATCATTTGCTCATCAACGCTGTCTGTGGCAATTGTCATTTCGGGGAAGTCGGTCAGAAGGTTGGTGAGCAGGATTTGTTTGGGAAGCAATGGGAGGAATGGAATAAACAGCGATACTCCCGCCATGCTGAACATGTTCCCGAAATTAGCGCTTGTGGCCATGAAGACATATTTTAGGGTATTGGCAAATGTTGTTCGTCCTTCTCTCACACCTTCAACCAGGACTCCCAGATCTTTTTCAAGCAGCACGATATCAGCTGCATCTTTGGCAACATCTGCAGCAGTATCCACCGAAATTCCCACATCGGCCGCATGAAGGGCAGATGCGTCATTGATACCATCTCCCATGTATCCTACAACATTTCCAGCCTTTCTCAATGCGATTATAATCCGTTCTTTCTGGTTGGGTTCTATTTCTGCAAAAACATTCACTGAACCGACGCTTCTGAGCAGAGCGCCATCGCTCATCTGACGAAGCTCAGGACCGCTTATTATCTTAGTATCCGACAGACCCATCTTTTTGCTGATGCTGGCTGCGACAAGGCGGTTATCACCGGTAATGATTTTAAGTGAAACTCCAAGACTCTTCAGCCTGGCAATCGTATCAAGGATGTTTGCTTTTGGAGGGTCAAAGAGCGTAAGAAAACCTATGAATGTCATATCCTTTTCATCGCTTTTGTTAATCGGCATATCCTCCGGCAAATTTTTATAGGCAATGCCTAAAGTGCGAAAACCATTGTTGCTGAATTCTTCAAAGTGTTTCTGAATCTTATCCTTTGTTGATGCAATGTCAACAATATTTCCTTCTTTAGTTTCCACTTTTGAACATACTTCAAGAATATTATCCAATGCACCTTTTGTTACCATTAAATGAGCATCCCCTTGTGTTACATATATACTGAGACGTTTTCGAAGAAAATCATATGGAATTTCATCCTGTTTCCGGTAGCCCGAAAGGTCAATCTTCCGATAATTAAGAATGGCCTGATCAATAGGATTAGTAAATCCTGTTTCATAAAAAGCATTGAGATAAGCAAACAGAAAAACTTTTTCATTCGCCTCTCCGTTTACATCCATCGCCGATTCTACCTGTACAGATCCTTCAGTGAGAGTACCGGTTTTATCGGAACAGATAACATTCATGCTTCCAAAGTTTTCTATAGAAGTAAGCCTTTTAACGATCACTTTCTTCTGAGCCATTTTTTTTGCACCATGTGCCAGGTTTATACTGATAATTGCCGGTAATAACTGTGGAGTCAGCCCTACTGCAAGTGCCAGTGAAAAAAGAAATGATTCCAGGACAGGTCTGTGTAAAAAGACATTAATGGCAAATATGATAACTACAAGGAAGATAGTAACTTCTCCAAGAAAATAGCCGAATCTCCGTATCCCACGTTCAAATTCTGTTTCGGGAGGTTTGAGTTTAAGCCGTTCCGAAACCTTGCCAAACTCTGTGTTTTTTCCTGTCAGGGCAACCAATGCCTTTGCACTTCCGCTTACTACATGGGTTCCCATCCATACAGAATTATTTCTTTTTGCAAGGGCAGTATCTGCAGCCAGTAAAGAAACAGCTTTTTCAACCGGGAAAGTTTCACCGGTAAGCATGGCTTCATCGACAAAAAGGTCCTTGGATTCAAGTAGCAGGCAGTCGCCGGGAACTATATCTCCGGCATTAAGGAAAATGATATCTCCGGGGACAATATCTTCAATAGAAATTTCCAGCTGATTTCCATCACGGATTACTGCTGCTTTTATTTGAACTATGGCAAGCAATTTCTCAACTGCATTGGATGCACTGTACTCTTGCCAAAATCCAAGCAAACCACTGACCAGGACTATTAAGAGAATAATTAAAGCATCGGCAGGATCGTGAAGAAAAACAGACAACCCGGTTGCGAATAACAGAATCAGAATGATCGGACTTTTGAACTGGCTGATAAGAAGTGTAAATGCGCCTGCCCGTTTCTGAGGATTCAGACGGTTTGCACCATACTGAATGATGCGTTTCTTTGCGTCGTTGGATGTAAGTCCGGTTAGTGATGATTTAAAATTGCCGAGTAATTCTGTATCGGATACGCTCCAGAATGGTTTTGAGTCAGTGTCCATTATTGTCTATTTCTGATAATTAATATTTTCTTATCTAAGTAAATATTTTTTTTATCAGATTGTTCAATGTTGTAATATTTTCTGGTTTTGCAATATATTTATTACATCCTGCTTCAATGGCTTTTTCCCTGTCACATGAAAGTCCATAGGCTGTTTGTGCTAATACGACACGAGGGTATCAGGTAATACTTTTCGTGTCTACAATTCATCCTTATCCTCATCCAGATCGTTATGATCGTCTCCTCCCAGACTATAATAGTTATTCTCTTCATCTTCACTTCCAATCATTTCCTGTTCATCATCGAGTTCTGAACCCGGAATATCCAGATCGCTGCCGAGTGTATCATCATTAAATTCTTTTTCTTCCACCGACGGAACTTCGTCCCCTGATTTTTTAAGATTTGAAATATCATCAGTATCCATATCATTATCTTTCTTGAATTTGATATAGATATCTTCACTGTCAGGATATAATGGATATTCCCTGAGATTGTCCTTCTCCTTATCTTCTTTCATTATATAAAACGGATTACTTTTCAGTTCCTTTTTCATTTTATTAATGGATTTAAAACAGAATCAGACACCTTTGAAGCGGCCTGATTGTTCAAGTTTCATCGTCATGTCTTCCTGGCCTTTATTTATAAGTTCTACTTCACATGAAATATCTACTTCATCACTTACCATTAAACCTCCGGTTTCAATGGTTGTATTCCATACCAGACCCCATTCGCTTCTGTTGATTTTTCCGGAAACAGTAAATCCGGCTTTTTCATTTCCCCATGGATCTTTGACAAATCCTCCGAATTGCACATTCAATTTTATGTTTTGAGTAATACCTAGCATTGTTAATTCTCCCCATAATTCCTGATTACCGTCAGGATCCGGTTTCCCCATTGTACTTGACGTGAAAGTTATCTGTTTATGGTTTTCCACATCAAAGAAATCCTTACTTTTCAAGTGTTCATCACGTTTTGCATCTCCGGTAACGATGGAGGTTGGATCTATCCACAGATCAACTTCTGCAGTTGTAAAATCATTTGAATTTGTATAGATACTGGCATCGAAAGTTTTGAAGGTACCTTTTACATGAGTGATCATCAAATGTCTTACTTTAAAGCCAATTTCACAATGGGCCTGGTCGACCGACCACTTTGTTTGTGTAGTAACTAATGTTGTTTCCATTTTATCATTTTAATTTGTATACAAAGATGGGTTCCTTTCATGTTAAAATTGTTACATAACTCTTTAAAGAAGTTACATTATTCACACTATCGGAAGCTCAAAGACTTTTTGATATTTAACCAGAAACTTAGTATCTTACTTTTATCTGAGATGTTTAAAATATTGTATTTCCCGTTCGTGTTTTTTTGCCTCTTCTATTGTCTCAAAGGTTCCGAGATTCCTGCGTTTTTTTGTTTCAGGGTTTATTTTAATGGAATAAATGCGGTATCCACCGGATTTTAACTTTCGAATCATGATAATTTGTTATTACTCAGTTGTCCTGTTTTCCCCCATCGATAGCGGTTAAAGTATTTTTTTAATAGGTTTGGTGTTTTACGTTAAAGTGTAATGAACACCCATCCGGCCTCTGTTTTAGTTACAAAGGTGCGGATAGATTCCATGCGAACGTGATTCATAAGCTACCTGCAAATCGTATATAGATAATACAGAGCATTTCGAAATGAACAAACGCTTTTATTAACTCCAGTATACATTTCTAAAGATGTATATCCTTGAGATAAACGAAAACCCCAAATACTTTGAGAAGCCATACAATAACAACGACTACAACGACTGCGTTGAGGATGTTTTTTATCTTATAGTCCATTGGGATATAATTATTGACAAGCCACAGTAGAACGCCTGCAACAATCAGTACGATTAAAATAGTTAATAATGGCATAATATTGATTTATTGGTTCAGATCAAAATTACTCTGAGTGAATTTCTAAAGTGTTATATAACTAATGAAAAGAGTTACATCATTCACACTTTTTAATACTATTAAGCCTGGCTCATAAAATGAATTCTGTTCAGTGGCAGTATTTTCTTTAAAAACCGTTTAAGAGTTATTAAGCTCAAACAGGAAACATGCCACCAAACAGAAGTTCGTAACTTTAAAGCAGTTTTCAGATCAGCTGATTCTGAATATTTTAAGTTCTTTATTTTTTCACTACTAAATCCATACCGCATTTTGGACATTTGCCTGGCTTATCGGATATTACTTCCGGATGCATCGTGCAGGTATACGATATTAATCCTTCCGATTTATTTTCTTTTGTCCCGGCTTTAACTGTCTTCTTTACAAGATCCATTCCACATTGTGGACATTTACCTGGTTTATCCAGTTTAACATCGGGATGCATGGTACAGGTATAGTATACCGAATCCTTTTGCATCTCCGTATTTGTCTTTACCATCTGGTTTTTCACAAGTTTTGTGGTGTCTTGTCCAAAAACCATTGTACCGCTTATCAGTAAAGCGAAGAGCGTTAACAAAATTTTGGTTTTCATTTTACATCTATTATTAGATTTACCTTCAGTTCCGCTGTTGCCCGGGCTCCAGGATTATTACCCGAATATTTTTTAAAAAGCAAAGATCAAGCCTTTAACTTAAATACGTATTACATTATTTTAATAGAAAATTACATTATTTACATGCCGGTGGCAGCATCTCCCAAGTGTGAATTATATAACTTATATATGAAATTATGTAAGCTCTGATTATGCAGGTGTATGTACCTTTATTCCAATAATTTATTATTCAATTTAACCCTGAAAAAACCAGGAAGTATAACTGAATTAAATCAGGTATACCAAAGCAAAATAAATATTTTTTGAACCTATAAACTTTCTTTTATTAATAAACATTGTGGTAAACGAAATAAGTATCAGAGAAAATCTGACGGAGATAGTAAATTTAAGCCTGCTGGTTAAATCAAATGATTTAGTCGTGGCCGATGAAGCGGTTGATAATCTGATTACTGAAGGTGGTGAGGATTTCTATAATTATGTCAATAGTATAGGGTTGGCAAAAGATCCTGACCTGATTGTCCTCTCCTCCCGGCGTGGTTATTATTATGATGTACAGGAAATGAAAAATGTGAAGACTGTTATTAACCTGAAAGAGCTTAACAAAATAAAACAAATAAAGAGTCTTTTTAAATCATACCTGCATTTTTTGCCAAATAGCTGCAATTTTGTCGGATGCTTTGTTAACAACAAAAAGGTTGAGAGATTTGTATTACGAAACGGCTCTGATTTTATTGAAAACAGGAAGTGTTCTGATGCTGTTGAATTAGGCATTTTCTCATCATTTCCTTTCATAAACAAGTTGTATAGTATAATGGATTTAAGGACCAATACCTACATGTCTGAAGGGAGTGTTACCTTACTGCTCAAAGATCATGGTTACAAGGTAATGGACATGACTGAATTTAACGGACGTACTTTTTTCCACTCAAAGAAAGTCGTGGATAGTTTTAATTAATCAGGGGCTAATACCAAATATATTATCGCCGGACGACAATATAACCACTTGCAGAGATACCATCCTCTGTTTTCAGAACGTAAAAATAAGTATCATCCGAAATCGGATTTCCTTTATAATCAACGCCATTCCACAAATTATCATAATTTTTGTTTCTATATACCTGGACCCCTCTCCTGTCAAAAATTACCAATTCCATTTTGCCCATCATATCTGATTCCTTTAAAATAAGATAATCATTCTTCCCGTCCATGTTAGGTGTTATCAAAGTTTGTACAACTGAATTACGAACATCAATCAATACTGAATCAGAGATTGCAGGACAGGCTCCATTTGTTACAGTCCATAGTAATATGTTTTTGCCTTTCGAAAGTCCGGTAACCTCAGTCTTTGCATAAGTGGTATCAAAAAAATCGCATGTACCTGAAATTAATGACCAATGCCCTGACTCATAACTTAGAGGCAGTTCTGCATTCAAAGTTGCAGAAGCATGATAAGCGATAACCTGGTCGGGGCCGGCATTTACTAACGGTTTCAAATATACAGTTACTATTACAGGTTTCACAGTGAACAAGCCATTGGAGTTAGTGCCTTTAATATAGTAGGTCCCATCACCTGATGTTGCAGGGGTACTATATGGTATTGTAGCAGATGCGTCAGTCCAGTATGTGTAAGTTAAATTTAAAGATGATCCGGCGGTAACTGTCGAAGCTGTAATATCTGATGTTGATGGAAAGCAAACCGGAGGCGGATTGGTAATGACAATTACAGGAGGCCCTGTTGAAACATAGATTTCAAAATTGGCCGAGGAACCGGATGTACATCCTGCTGAGTTTGTAACAGTAAAGCTATAGATTCCAGGAGCGAGATCTGAAATCGTTTTTGCGGTTCCTGTTCCGGAGCTGGTCAGATTGCCCGGAGTGAGGGTAAGTGTCCATGTCCCTTCCGAAGGTAATCCGTTTAAAATTACACTTCCCGTTATTATCCCATTGCCATCAGGCTGGGTAATTGTACCAATAAGGGGAGGGGAGGGGGTTTCCGGTTGTGATGGGATATTCACGTTTGCTGACATTCCTGAAACGCATCCAGCTCCATTGGTCACTGTGTAATTATATAAACCGGCAGGGAGGCCTGAAATTGTAGTAGTTGTACCTGTCCCAATCAAAGTTATGGTTCCGGGATAACGCGTCAATGTCCATGTCCCGCTTGCTGGTAATCCGGCTATTTCCACACTTCCTGTTGAAGAAAAACAGGTTGGTGGGGTTATAGCTCCGATGACCGGTGCGGTTGGGATATCAGGTTGTGCTGTTATTATGATACTACCGGACGAGGGAGAGATACATCCTGCTGAATTAGTTACAGTAAAAGTATATATTCCCTGAGACAGATTCAGAATTGTAGTGCTTGTGCCTGAACCTGTATAAGTTACATTACCAGGTGATCGTATCAGCGTCCAGGTTCCTGTTGCTGGTAATCCGGTCAAGATCACGCTGCCAGTCGATGATGTACAAGTTGGCTGGGAGATGGTTCCGACAACCGGAGCCGAGGGAATTGAGGAAAGAGTGTCAATGACTACAATTGCTGATGAAGGTGAAGTACATCCTGTTGAATTAGTTACTGTGAAGGTATAAGTATCAGATACAAGTCCTGATATGGTTATGGTGTTTCCCGAGCCTGTTGTAATTACTCCGCCGGGCGATCGGGTTAAGGTCCATGATCCTGTGGCTGGTAGACCGTTCAACGCAACGCTTCCTGTCGGCAAAGAACAGGTCGGCTGAGTTATTGTTCCGACCAAAGGTGCTGAAGGAATAGCTATTACTGTCAGTGTAAAAATAGCAGTTGCTGCAGCACATGGTAAACCTAAGGGATTATTGGTAATTACCGTAATGAGGACCGTACTGCCGGCGTCTCCTGCTGCAGGTGTATAGGTAAAGGTAAAAGGTGTTGTTCCAGATGATAAAGGACTTACTGTACCGGTGCCATTTTCGGTAATCGTCACATTAGTGGCGCTTCCACCAAAGGTATTACCGCTAACAGTCAAAGGTGTTGTACCGCATGTATTTCCATTGCTGCTTTTTAATGACACAGTTGGTTGATTTACACATCCGCATAATACCTGAAAGCTGACTCCTGTTGTTGTACATCCTGATGAATTTTTTACTGTTATAGAGTGGGTTCCATCAGCTATATTAGAGAAAGAAGTTCCGCTCTGAAAAATTCCGCCATCAATATTATATGTAAGACCAGTTCCTAAGGGATTGGTTACCTTTACAACTGCCTTCCCCGGGCCAAGTGAACAGTCTACAGTCTGTGTTGGGCTTGCCGGAGATGCAGGTTGTGCCGGTATTACGAAGCCTGATGAGGCTAAAGATATACATCCTGCTGAGCTTGTTACTGTAAAGGTATAAGTGCCAGGTGCAATACCTGAAATTGTCATACTTGTACCTGTCCCGGTACTTGTCACTCCGTCAGGGCTACGTGTAAGTGTCCAAGTTCCGGTTGCAGGTAAACCACTCACTGCTACACTTCCTGTAGGTATCAAACAAGTCGGTTTGGTGATCGTTCCTATCACAGGCGCAGAAGGAATTGCGTTTACAGATAATGTATAAGTTGCTTTTGCAGCTGTACAAGGGGGCCCTGAAGGATTATTGGTAGTTACAGTTATGGTGACTACCTTCCCGTCGTCGCTGCTTTTCGAAGTATAAGTAAATGAAAAGGGCGATATTTTTGTTGAAACCGGGCTGACTGAACCTGCGCCATTTTCAGTTATAGTTACCATTGTTGCACTTCCTCCAAAGGTGTTTCCGGATATTGTCACCGGAGTTCTGCCGCATGTATTTCCGCTTGTGCTGCTAAGGGTAACGGTCGGGCCATTCACACATTGCCCGAATGAGGTTGTTGAAATCAATAAAAAAAGTGTAACCAAAAGAAAAACCCTGGTCATTTTTTTATGCTAATAACATTCTTTATAAGATAGAACAATATCGTGACATAAAAGGTTCTGCAATTATTATTAAAAATTAGATTATCAGCAGATTTCCTTTAAGTAAATTTCTGGCCAGTTGCGCACAAATAATTGTGAAATATAAAATAAATCAACCAAAAAGGGTCAGTGGGTCAGGTGGTGTACAAAACCGCATGTTCATAAGTCTGAAACAAAAATAAAAGGCTGATTAATTAATCAGCCTTTTATCAAATTTCCTAAACCTTCGAAGAACCTAACTATAAGATTTTAAAATCCTTTAATTCTTTTGCAAGCTGATCCTGATCACGATTATATTCAGTCTTAAAAGTTTTAAATTGAGTTTGTCCCAATTCTTTATAATCTGCCAATTCTTTTTTCAGGCTGTTGTTCTTATCTTCCAGGAGACTAACTTTTTTCTGATCTGTAGCCTGTTCCTTTGAATTATTTTTGGTAATGGCAACTCTCAAATCAGCAATGCTTTTCTCATTACTTTTGAATTTAATTTCAGATTCTTTAGTAAGTTTTTGATATTCTGAAACAGAATCTTTCTGAGCTATCTTTAGATCCTGTTTTGCTACTACCACATCTTTTTTCTCTTCCTTCAAGTTTTCTCTGGCTTTCACTGATTGTTTATCAGGAACCTGTCCGAACGAAGTTGAAATTGTTCCTGCTAAAAATGC
>Ga0182011_10004811_pt1 | contig 10759 bp, 8 predicted proteins | sample 711E1DmetaG_FD_120481 | JGI IMG/M metagenome (GOLD analysis project Ga0182011, IMG submission 120481) | Permafrost microbial communities from Stordalen Mire, Sweden - 711E1D metaG | ecosystem: Environmental > Terrestrial > Soil > Wetlands > Permafrost | place: Sweden: Stordalen | collected...
AACTTTCCGCGCAACGGCTTCACCGCGCTGCAGGTCTTTCGTCCACACGCTTCCGCCCAGCCCGAATTCGGAATCATTGGCAACGGTGATGGCTTCAGCTTCATCTTTTACGCTGATGATGGAGATCACAGGGCCGAAGGTCTCCTCTGAATAGACAGGCATTCCTTTTTTGACACCGGAAAGAACCGTCGGCTGGTAATAGCATCCCGGCCGTCCGGCGGGTTTCCCTCCAAGGACAAGCCTGGCGCCGGCAGCAACGGATCGCTGCACCTGCTTATGAATATCTTCCGCAAGATCTTTACGCGCCAGCGGGCCTACATCCGTTTGATCATCCAGCGGATCGCCCATGCGGAGGGTTTCCATCGCAGCCTTTACCTTCGATTCAAATTCAGCAACCCTGCTTTCCACGACGATAAACCGTTTTGCCGCAATACAGCTTTGTCCCTGGTTGATCATACGGGCGGTGATGGCCGTGCTGACGGCTTTTTCCATCTCAGCATCCTCCAGGACGATAAAGGCATCCGAACCGCCGAGCTCCAGTACCGTTTTCTTGATCAGTTTGCCTGCGGCAGAGGCGACTTCGCTTCCGGCAAGCTCACTGCCGGTGAGGGTTGCAGCGACAATATGCGGATCTTCTATAACTTGTTTAACCTGCGAAGACGGGATCATCAGTGTCCTGAAAATATTTTCCGGGAACCCTGCTTCACGAAAGATCCCTTCGATAGCCAGCGCGCACCCGGGTACATTCGAAGCATGCTTGAGTACGGCTGCATTGCCTGCCATCAGCGAGGGCGCTGCGAACCGAAACACCTGCCAGAAAGGGAAATTCCAGGGCATTACGGCCAGGATCACTCCCAGCGGCTGGAACACGACCAGGCTCCGGAAAGCATCCGAAGGAACGACCCGGTCCTTCAGCAGGGATTCTGCCTGGGCTGCATAAAAGTCGCAGCCATTGGCACATTTTTCAACCTCGCTGCGGGATTCACGGATGATCTTTCCCATCTCTGCCGTCATCAGCCGGGCATAGGTTTCTTTCTTATCCCTCAGCAACCGTGCGGCATTCCTGAATAAACCTGCGCGGTATTCGAATGAGGTTTCTTTCCATAGAAGCCATTCCTTATGAACATCTTCTATGATTGTTGTAACCGCTGAAGAGGAATGTTCGGAGTATTCCTTTATTGGCTGGTTCGTTGATGGATTGATGCTTTTCATTTTTCAATTTAATTGTATCTATCCCCTTCACCCCTTCCTTACTTGTAAGGAAGGGGATGGGGGATGGATAAATTACTTTTATAGTTTCAACTTCTCCCTCAGGAATGATCCCGTATACGAATCCTCAAACTTCGCCAGCTGTTCCGGCGTTCCTGCAAATACCACGTTTCCTCCTTCATCGCCGCCTTCTTTCCCCAGATCAATGACCCAGTCTGCGGATTTGATCACCTCGAGGTTATGCTCGATAACGACCACTGAATGACCATTATTGATGAGCGATTCATAAGCGATCAGCAGCTTGTGGATATCATGGAAATGAAGACCGGTGGTGGGTTCGTCGAAGATGAACAGCGTGGGTTTTTCGCTGGTGCCTTTTGCAAGGAAGAATGCCAGCTTGATCCGTTGCGCTTCCCCGCCACTGAGTGTACTTGATGACTGCCCCATGCGCAGGTAACCCAGGCCGACATCCTGCAGGGGTTTTAGCCTGGCGAGTATCCTTTTCTCCTGGAATGTGGGTTTATCCCCGTTCCCGAAAAATTCCAGGGCTTCATCAATGGCCATATCGAGGATGTCGACAATGTTCTTATCGCGGTATTTTATATCCAGCACTTCATCCTTGAACCGCTTCCCCTTACAGCTCTCACAGGTGAGGTAAAGGTCCGCCATGAACTGCATCTCAATTTTCACTTTGCCTTCGCCTTCGCATTCTTCACATCTTCCACCTTCAATATTAAAGGAGAAAAAGCCCGGCTTGTATCCCCTGACCCGCGCCAGCTGCTGACTTGCAAAAAGGTTGCGGATCTCGTCAAACGCCTTGATATAGGTGGCTGGGTTCGAGCGGGACGAACGTCCGATCGGGTTCTGGTCGATCAGTTCGACAGAGCCAATCCTCTGGTAGTCGCCGTCGAGGAGGTCAAACCTGCCGGTACGGTCGGCATAGCCGTCGAACATTTTTTTCAGGGAAGGATAGAGGATCTTCTTTACCAGAGAGGTCTTTCCGGAACCGCTGACGCCGGAAATAGCGGTAAATATATTCAGCGGGATCTTAACATTAATATTTTTAAGGTTATTCTCCCGGGCGCCTTTTATTTCGATGAATTCCTTCCACTTTCTTCTGCGGTCCGGCAAGGGGATATTCAGGTGGTTACCGAGATACTGACCGGTAAGACTTTTCTTATCTCTCAGTATTTCCTTATAGGTTCCCTGGAAAATGATCTCGCCTCCCTGGTGACCGGCCAGCGGTCCGATATCGATGACCTGGTCGGCAGCGCGTATGATCTCCTCATCGTGTTCTACTACAATGACGGTGTTCCCGAGATCCCTGAGCCTTACCAGGACCTTGATCAGCCGGGTGGTATCCCTGGGATGCAGGCCGATGCTCGGCTCATCGAGGATATACATGGAGCCCACAAGGTTGCTACCCAGCGCTGTCGAAAGGTTGATCCGCTGGGATTCTCCGCCGGAAAGGGAGGATGACAACCGGTTCAGGGTAAGGTAACCCAGCCCGACGTCGGTAAGCACCTCAAGACGGTTATTGATTTCTTTGAGGAGTCTTCTTGAAATATTTTTTTCATAATCACTGAGCTGCAGCGCACAGAAGAATTCTTTCAGCTGTTCAATCGGCAGCATCACCAGCTCACTGATCGATTTTCCGTTGATCTTCACGTAGCCGGAATCCTTGCGCAGACGGGTTCCCTTGCAATCGGGGCAAAGGGTCTTCCCCCGGTATCTTGACATCATCACCCGGTACTGAACCTTGTAATTCTGGCTTTCCACGTATTCGAAAAAATCGTTGAGTCCATGGAAATATTTGTTGCCGGTCCACAGAAGCTCCTTTTGTGCCGGAGTGAGTTCATAAACGGGTTTATGGATGGGAAAATCGAATTTATAGGCATGCATGACCAGTTCATTCTTCCATTCGCTCATTTTTTCACCCCGCCAGCAGGCCACGGCATCTTCAAAGATGGATAGTTTTTTATTCGGAAGCACCAGGTCTTCATCGATCCCGATCACGGTGCCGAAACCTTCACAGGTCTTGCAGGCTCCGTATGGATTGTTGAAGGTGAAGAGGTTTACCGAAGGTTCTTCGAAATCCATCCCATCGGCTTCAAAACGGTTGGAGAATGATCGCCGCTGAGGTTTCTCGCCGGCAAGTTCCGTCATGCAATATCCGTGACTTTCATAAAAAGCGGTCTGCACGGAATCGGCGACCCTTCCCGACAGGTCATTATCCGCGCGGTCCACCGTAAACCGGTCAACCAGGAGGTAAATCTCATGGTCCTTACATTTGATCCGGGTATCGATTTCATCGATACGGTAAATTTCATTATTGACCATGATCCGTGTGAATCCCTGCTGGAGCAGGATCTTGCATTTTTCTTTCAGGTCGCCGTTGTGATCGGCCAGTGGAATAGGGGAGAAGATGCTCACCTGGGACTGGTCTGGTAGCGAGAGGATCTCATCCACCACATCTGTAACACTATCCCGTTTGACAAGCGCTCCCGAAAGGGGAGAAAAGGTTTTTCCGATACGGGCGAAAAGCAGTTTGATGTATTCGTAAACTTCCGTGGATGTTCCGACCGTGGATCTCGGGTTCAGGGTATTGACCTTCTGTTCGATGGCAATGGCAGGAGAAATGCCCTTGATATAATCGACGTCAGGTTTGCTCATTCTTCCGAGGAACTGGCGGGCATAGGCTGACAGGCTTTCCACATACCGCCGCTGGCCGTCGGCATAAAGCGTATCAAAGGCAAGCGAAGACTTTCCGGAGCCTGAAAGACCTGTTATTACAACAAATTTGTTCCGGGGTATGGCAAGTTGGATATTCTTCAGGTTATTGACCCTGGCTCCTTTGATGATAATGAAATCCTTTGGGTCAAGGTTGTCTACATTGGTCGTCATTTTCACAAGTCCTTCAAGAAAGTTTGCAAAATTAGGCAGAAAATTTGCTTTTATCTTTTTTTTGTTTATTTTTGCCATTGTTATAACCCAAACAGGCACGAAATACCGTATCTTCGTACCCCTAAAATATAGGAGACCTTCTATCGACTAGACATCTACCCTTTTTTGACTAAAAAAAGGAGGCCCCATGAACGCCCAACCAGTCACTGACCAGGAACTGATTGGTAGATATTTAGCCGGAAACCAATCCAGCCTTGAGAGTTTGATTCGCCGTCATAAGAACCGCGTTTACGCGTATATTCTGATGATCGTAAAAGAAAAAGAGCTCGCTGAAGATCTATTCCAGGACACATTTATTAAAGTGATCAATACGATCCGGTCCGGGTCGTATAAGGAAGAAGGGAAATTCATCCAATGGGTGATGCGTATTGCCCATAACCTGATCATCGACTATTTCAGGAAATCAAAGCGGATTCCCACGATTGAGAACCGGGATGACTTTGATATTTTTGATAAAGTCAGGATTCCCGTCGAATCGATAGAGGAAAAGATCATCACGGAGCAGATCCATAAGGATGTCAAGAAACTGATCGATTTCCTGCCCAAGGAGCAGCGTGAAGTTTTGATCATGCGTCATTATGGCGACATGAGCTTCAAGGATATTGCCGAAGTCACGAACGTCAGTATCAATACCGCGCTGGGACGCATGCGTTATGCCCTGATCAACCTCCGGAAACTCGTGGATGAAAAGGAAATTATCCTGTCCATGTAGACTATCCTTTATTTCTTAAAATTATTTATTACCACCCGCAATAAGGAGGATTTCTGCCCGTTATTTTAAGGTAATTCAAGTTTAATCAACGGATTGCCTATGAAGAACCCCCTGACTCTCTATTCAGTCTCATCGTTATCTTCCAAAGACCAATCCGGCTTGAGAACCCGGAAATATCAACTAAGGAAGAAAATGGAACGAAACGGTGTTTCACCCCGCGAACAGGTGATCAAAAATCTCATGAATTATTCACTTGCATTATCTGTGATAAAAACGAGTGAGACCGGTTTCGTGAATTTGGTGATGAACTGAAAAAAAAACCCTCCTGAATAATCCGGAGGGTTTTTTGTTAAACTCTTTCTTCCCGTATACGGGCTTTCTTTCCACGTAATCCGCGAAGGTAAAATATCCTGGCTCGTCTTACGACGCCTTTCTTGTTCACGTCGATTTTGTCGATGAAAGGGGATGAAACCGGGAATATCCTTTCTACACCTACATTTCCTGATATTTTACGTACGGTAAAGGTTTCATTGATGCCTTTACCCGAGCGCTGCAGTACAACGCCCTGGAAATTCTGGATACGTTCCTTGTTTCCTTCCTTGATCTTATAATGAACGGTGATGGTATCACCCGCCTTAAAAACAGGAAGTTCATTCTTTGCAATAAAAGTATCTTCGACAAATTTGATGGTCTCAGCGCGATTCATGGCTTTCTTCGATTAAAATGTAGGGTATTTCCTAAAAAGAGTGCAAATATAGTAAAAAATTTAATACCCAAGCACTCCGGAGAAAAAGATTAGAAAATGGAGAATCACCTCTCACTTCTCACCTCTCATTTTTCACCTTCCAACAGTCCGGGTCTTCTCTTTCTTGTTCGTTCAACCGACTGTTCATACCTCCACTTCACGATCTCCTTATCATTTCCGGAAAGCAGGATATCGGGCACTTTCCAGCCCCTGAATTCAGCCGGGCGGGTATAGACCGGAGGCGAAAGGAGGTTATCCTGGAAAGAATCCGACAGGGCAGAGGTCTCATCGTTCAGAACACCCGGAAGCAGGCGCAGGATGGTATCGGTAAGAACTGCAGCGGGCAATTCTCCGCCCGACAATACATAATCCCCGATGGAAATTTCCCGGGTGATGAAATGTTCGCGGATACGTTCATCGATTCCTTTGTAATGGCCACAAAGAATAATAATATTCTTCAGCATCGACAATTGGTTTGCAACGCTCTGGGTCAGGAGTTCCCCGTCCGGACTCATGTAGATCACTTCGTCGTAGCTGGTTTTTTCCGTCAGATGTTCGATGCAGCGGGCTACCGGCTCGATCATCATCACCATCCCGGCTCCGCCGCCAAAGGCATAATCATCCACGGTTTTATGTTTGCCGGTCGAGTAATCGCGGATGTTGTGCAACGTGATAGTTGCCAGTTTCTTCTCCAGTGCCCTCCGGATGATGGATTGACTGAAAGGCCCTTCAAAAGTTTCCGGGAAGAGCGTTAAAATATCGATTTGCATCACTGGGCTTTTTTGGTAAAAGAGATCGTAACTATTTTTCCCGTAAGGTCTGCCGGGGTATCCGGTATATCCAGATCAATAGCTGCCTCCAGGGAAGAGGTTCCGTGTTTTTGAATCCGGCACGATCCCTTGTACATTTTGTCTTCCTGTACCAGGCTCACCGGATAGGTGCCGTCGGCAGGCAATAATTTGCTTTCTTCCTCGATCTGCAGGCTGAATCCGTGTTCCCCTGCTGACTTGCGTTCCGGGTCTATTTGCCGGATCATCCCCATAATAATATAAGGATGATCCAGGTACATATTGGCCTTTTGGATATCCCCGGCCAGTAATGCATCCCGGATTGCAGCGGAGCTGACCGCCTCATGTTGTATGTCCTGCTCGGGGATCTCTTCCACCTCAAATCCATATTGGATACCGAGTTTCCGGAGGGCTTCATTGTCTCCTTCCCGGTTATGACCAAAATGGTGATTGAAGCCGATCACGATCTTCCGGGCATGGATCTTGTTCAGGAGGATATCCCTGACAAAGTCTATGGAAGAAATTTTAGAAAATTCAAGCGTAAAGTTGATGATGATGAGGTTGTCGAGTCCGGCTTCTCTCAGCAATTCTGTCTTTTCCCGGTTCGAATTGATCAGGTAAAGCTCTTTTCCCGCGGTATCCGGGTATAAAACCTTGCGTGGATGCGGATCAAAGGTGATCACCACAGTCTCACCGTCAGTCTCTTCCGCAAGTTTTTTCAGGCTGCTGAGGATCACTTTATGACCGGCATGGACCCCGTCGAATGATCCGGTCGTGACGACCGCATTCCGGATGTGCCCTGCCTCGTCAAAATTCCTGTATATATTCAATTACCGCTTCTATTTAAATTGTTCTTCGTTCTTCTTGGCAAAGAATGCCACTTTCTCCAGTGAAGTGATCATGTCGTATTCTTCCAGGTAGACATAAGGCGACACGTTCAGGGCTTTCGGTGAATAATTAAGGATCCCTTTGGCACCGTTTACCACCAGCATTTCGGCGATGGCAGGTGCCTGTTCTGCGGGAACGGTGATGATCCCGATGGTGATATTCTCTTTCTTCATGACTTCCGGGATCCGCTCTGTATGATAGCAAGGGACACCGTCGTAGATCCGGTCGATCTTGTCAGGGTTGAGGTCAAATGCAGCAACAATGGTCAGCTTGGTGCGCTTTCCCTTAAAATAACTGATAAAGGCTTTTCCAAGATTCCCGAGGCCGATCACCGCCACCTTCTGGCCTTTCTCCGTATCGATGATATTGCCGATCATATCGATCAGCTCCTTAATGTCGTAGCCTTTCCTTAGATTTCCCGAATAGCCTATCAGCATAAGGTCGCGACGAACCTGCACAGGCGTTATGTGGAGCATCTGGGCGATCTCGTGTGAGAAAACATGTGTTTTCTCTTTCGATAATATCAGCAGCAGCGCTCTTCTGTATTGGCTCAACCGTTCAACGGTCTTGTGAGGCAGGTGTTTTATGAACATGGCTTTACGTTAATGATTATCAACCTTTGATCTTATATCCTTTCAATTGATCATTTCATTCACAAATATAATCTTATTCAGGCCCAACTTGTCCTGGGATCGTTTCGGTTTCTTCATTTTCCGTAACTCCGTTATTGGATCCCGGAACGTCTACTTCGATGGTGTAAAACCCGGAAATTGACGGGTTCTTATGGGCAGCCTTGATGGTTTCTTCCTCGTCGGCATCATACAACGCTTTCATCCTCGATCTTAACGCTTTTTCATCGGTGCCATACCGCTGGCCGCCACCGTTTATACATCCGAAGGGACAGGCCATCACTTCAACCATCAGCAGGTCATTGCGCCCGTTTTCAATCTCGTCGAGCAGGTGTTGTGCAGCCATCAGCCCGCTTACCGAAGCAAAGCCAAAGGTGTTTCTTCCGATCTTGACACGGGCCTCTTTCCTGGATTTCAATCCCCTGAGATCATTGATCTTCATTGCGGAAAGTTCCGTGCCCGTGCGCAGGTAATGGAGGGTACGGATCACCGCTTCTGCTTCCCCGCCCGAAATCCCGGATAACTTTCCCGAGGAGCCCTTGATGCCGAACCCGATCCCGGTGTTCTCAGGCTCAAGGGTGGAAAAATCGATCCCATACAGCCGTATGAGCCGGATCAGTTCACGGGTGGTCAATACCGCGTCAATAACCGGGGGATCCGTTTCCGACCCTGTAAGGGCTTCATATTTCTTCGAAGTACAAGGCATGACCGCAACGGAAAATATTTTATCGGCCGGGATCCCCATTTTATCCGCGAATTTTTCCTTGATCAGCGAGCCCATGATAAGCATCGGGCTGTTGCTCGTGACAAGATGTTTTTTAAATCCCGGCCTGGAATCTCCGATATATTTTACCCATGAAGGACAGCAGCTGGTAAAAAGCGGCATTTTTTCCCTGGCTTTTATCCGCTCGTTCAACTGGTGTGAAATTTCCAGTACCAGCAGGTCAGCTGCCGCTGAAGTGTCAAAGACCTGGCGAAACCCTATTTTCCGGAGTGCAGTGGCCAGAAGGTTCTGGAAATCCCTGCTCCCCTTGATTCCAAGGTCTTCGGCGATCGAACCCTGGACACCCGGTGAGATCTGGATCACAGGGAAGAGTCCGGGCTGGTTGAGGGCATTGATCACCGTATGATAACTGCTCTTTTCCTTCAGCGCGGCAGTGGGGCAGACCATGATACACTGGCCGCATTTTACGCAGGCCTGGATATTCAATCCATTGTTGCGACCGGTACCGATGGAGCTCTTGATTCCCCTTGCGATGATCTCGATTGCTTTGACGCCGATCACCTCATCACAGACCCGGATACACCTGCCGCACAAGATACATTTTGCAGGATCACGTTCGATGGAAGGACAATCCCCGTCCACGGGTATGGAAAGCTTACGGATGTGGTAACGTCGTTCCTTTAAATCCAGCTCAAACGAAAGCTCCTGCAATTCACAAATTCCCGAACGCTCACAATACAGGCAATCGTCCGGATGATTGGCCAGCAGTAATTCCACGTTGGTTCTCCTGGCCTTCATGACCCTCGGGGAATGGGTCCTGATCTTCATCCATTCTTCCACAGGATGTGAACAGGCAGTCACCAGGCCGGGCATTCCTTCCACTTCCACAACGCACATCCGGCACGCACCGGTAGGGGTGAATCCGGCCAGGTGACATAAGGTGGGAACCTTGATCCTCGTACGGTTTAGAACTGAGAGAATGGTTTCTTTTTTCCTGATCGTAACGGTCTGTCCGTTGATGACAATGGTGAAGATCATGGCCGGTTTATTTTACCAGTATTGCATTTGATTCACAATAGTTAAAGCAGATCCCGCAACCTGTGCAGGCATTCTCAATGATAAAATGGGGAACATTGAGGGTCCCGATAATGGCGTGCTCCGGACAGGGTTCCTGGCAGGCATTGCAGCCGTTACAGGCCTCGGTATCGATGGTGAATGTACGAAGTTCACGGCATACAAGAGCCGCGCACCGCCTTTCAAAGATATGTTGCTCGAATTCTTCACGGAACCATTTAATGGCGCTCAGGAAAGGGCCTGCTGAATTCTGACCCAGGCCGCAGAGTGAAGTGTCGTGCAGGACTTCAGCAAGGTGCTCCAGCTGATCGACATCGGTATACAATTCCAGGGTCCGTTCCTTCGATTCTTCTTTCGGGTGTTTTGTAATTCCATCGAGAAGTTCCAGCATCATACGGGTTCCTTCACGGCAGGGAATGCATTTTCCGCAGCTTTCTTTCTGCAGGAATTCCATGAAATACCTCGAAAGGTCGACCATGCAAACCGATTCATCCAGGACGGTGAGACCTCCTGAACCGAGCGCGGCACCCACCTCCTGCAGGGATTCATAGCCGATCTCAACATCAATGACGGAGGCCGGTATGCAGACGCCGGAGGGGCCGCCAATTTGAACCGCTTTTAATTTCTTCCCCTCCTTCACTCCACCGCCGGTAATATTGATGATATCGGATAATTTCGTTCCCATCGCAACTTCAATGCATCCGCAGTTTCGAACTTTTCCGGTGATTGAAAAGAGTTTTGTTCCCTTGCTGGTTTTTGTCCCGATCCCCTTGAACCACAACGGGCCGAATTCCAGGATCGATGGAATATTTGCAAGCGTTTCGACATTGTTCACAACGGTCGGTTGATTGTATAATCCCATTTCGGCAGGGTAGGGTGGTTTGGCCCAGGGAGTTCCTCTTTTTCCTTCAAGGCTCCGGATAAGGGCTGTTTCCTCTCCGCACACAAATGCCCCTGCGCTCTGGCGAATGGAAATATTCAGGTTGTAGCCGCTGCCAAAGATATTCTGGCCCAGGATCCCGTATT
>Ga0182011_10004812_pt1 | contig 10759 bp, 8 predicted proteins | sample 711E1DmetaG_FD_120481 | JGI IMG/M metagenome (GOLD analysis project Ga0182011, IMG submission 120481) | Permafrost microbial communities from Stordalen Mire, Sweden - 711E1D metaG | ecosystem: Environmental > Terrestrial > Soil > Wetlands > Permafrost | place: Sweden: Stordalen | collected...
ACGAAGATGGGCATGAGCATGTTCCTGAAGGGGAGGATGGGCATTCTTCCCCATAACATCAAGGATAGGAAAGCACTCAAGGAAATGTTCGAGAGGATCAAAGCACAAGACCGAGAGGGTAAGAATGGTTAACCTCACCTACTATCCCGGCTGCTCAATGAAAACATCGAGCAAATTCTACGAGACGTCCCTCAAGGAGATATTTTCCTTTTACGGGATCGGGTTGAAGGAACTGGACAACTGGTCCTGCTGTGGCGCTTCGGCAGCACCGACAATTGATGAGAAGATCGCCTATGCCCTGACAGCGAGAAACTTGAGCCTTGCGGAGCGTGAAGAGCAGCACCTTCTTGCGCCCTGTTCGGCATGTTACAACAGATCGAAGGTCGTTAATGAGCAGTTGAGAAAAGACAAGGCGCTGAGAGATGAGATTAACGAAGCTATTCATCCCCTCAAATGCCTCGGCACCACAGAAGTAAGGAACATCATCGAAGTCTTCCACGAGCATATCGGAATTGAGCGCATCGCACGAAGCACGGCATACGATCTTTCCGATCTCAAGGTAGTACCCTACTATGGCTGTGTGCTGACACGGATCATGAAGATGGACGCCTTTGATGATAAGGAGAATCCGACGAGCATGGACAAACTCCTCTGGGCCGCAGGAAGTGAGGTTACAGGTTGGCCTTTTAAGATGGAATGCTGCGGAGCAAGCAAAACCCTTACAAATAAGGAAGCAACATTAAGACTATCCGGCAAGATTATGGATATGGCTGTCACGGTGGGCGCAGATGCCGTTGTAACCCCCTGCCCTTTATGTCAGCTTAACCTCGACCTCCTTCCCTATCTTGGCAGGGCCGAAAAGAATCTGCCGGTTCTTTTTCTGACTGAGATTTACGAGCTTGCGCTTTTCGGAAAGCTTGCCGGCGGCACCTCCCATATCATACCGACAGACGGGCTTTTGCATAAGGTGAAAAAGAAATGACAGAACAACAGCATAGCGTAGAGCGTAGAGCGCGGAGCGTAGAAAACATAACAGACAAAATAAGTTTTATTAAAGCCCATGACCCCGACGGAGCAGCGCGGCTTGAGCGTCTTCTCGCAAAAAAAGAGACCCTGCAGGACAGGAATATCTACGGAGAGAAATTTACCGGGAGACAATTTTCTCTCGTTTTTACTCCCCTTATGAATACCGCTTTTGAACGGGCGCAAATCCTGGAAGTGTTATCGAGGGGCGATGATACTGTGCACGGTCTTTCTGAAAAACTTGGGTTCCCAAAAGACCGGGTATTCACTCATATAAAAGAATTGATGAGGAAAAATCTCGTTGAGATAGCAGGTCATAAAGAAAGAGACGCACTGTTCAGGAAGATGTGAGATATTATGGGCAAAGTAGGAAAAGTTCTCGTTATCGGCGGCGGTATAGGCGGCATGGAGGCATCCCTCAATCTCGTTGAGGCGGGCTTCGGGGTCTATCTTGCCGATGAGAAACCGAATATCGGCGGGAGCATGGCGCAGCTTGACAAGACCTTTCCCACCAATGACTGCTCTATGTGCATCATGGCCCCAAAACTCGTGGAAGTGGGAAGAAACCCGAACATAAAGCTTCTCGTGAATACCGAGGTGGTAGGTCTCGAGGGCGAACCGGGTAATTTCACGGTAACCCTGAAGAGGACACCCAGAAGGGTCCTGCCCGAAAAGTGCACCTCGTGCGCTCTCTGCGCGCCGGGCTGCCCCCTGGAAGTAAACAGCGACTACAACGAAGGATTATCGAAAAGAAGCGCCGCCTTTATCAATTTTCCCCAGGCCATTCCTTCTACCTATATGATCGACAGGGAAATCGCCCCCTGCGTGAACCTTTGTCCCGTCAATCTCAACGCGCGGGACTATGTGGGGCTCATCGCTGAAGGAAAATTTCTTGAAGCCCTTGACCTCATACGGGAAATACTCCCCTTCCCCGGCATCATCGGCCGTATCTGCGCCCATCCCTGTGAAGAGCAATGTCTCAGGGGAAAAAAGATAGACCAGCCCATTGCCATATGCGCCTTAAAGCGGTTTGTCGCTGATTACGAGGTGGGAAAAAGAGATATCCCCGTGCCAAAGACAGGCCCTGATAAAGGCAAGAGGGTGGCTGTCATCGGCGGAGGTCCGGCAGGGCTCGAATGCGCTTTAGAACTTCGCAAAGCCGGCTACAGGGTAACGATCTTCGAGGCCCACGATAGGCTCGGCGGCATGCTCTATGTGGGTATCCCTGCCTACAGGCTCCCGAAAGAAGACCTTGCGCGGGAAGTCTCGATCATAGAAAAGATGGGCATCGAGGTAAAATACAATACGAGGGTCGGTAAAGACATCTCCATAAAAAAGATATACGATTCCTTTGACGCGGTTTTCATAGGGGCAGGCGCCCATGGCGGCCGGAGCCTCGGCATCGAAAACGAAGACGCAAAGGGTGTTATCGGAGGACTTGCATTTCTCGGGGGTATAGTAAAGAACGAAGCCGTCGAATTAGGTGATAAGGTCTTCGTTATCGGCGGCGGCAACGTGGCCATAGACGTGGCTTTGACAGCCCGCAGATCAGGCGCGAAAGAAGTCCATATGGTGTGTCTTGAGAAATGGGATGAGATGCCTGCCCACAAATGGGAGATAGATCAGGCCGTAGAAGAAGACGTCAAAATCCACACATCGTGGGGCCCAAAACAGATTGAGGTAAAAGACGGGGCCGTGAAAGGCATCGAGTTCAGGCGTTGCACCGCGGTCTTTGATGAAAACAAAAGGTTCAACCCCAGCTTCGACGAATCCGATACCATCTATTACGATGCTGATACTGTTATTCTTGCCATCGGCCAGGCAATGGATACAGGCTTTCTCGAAGACCTGCCCTCTCTCGAAATCTTGCGTGATGGACGGGTAAAGGCTGACCCCGTAAGTCTTGAAACCACAGCAAAAGGTGTCTTTGCGGGCGGCGATGTGGTCACAGGGCCCAAGATGGCCATCGACGCCATTGCCCAGGGAAAGGAAGCGGCAGCATCAATCATGCGTTTCCTTGAAGGGAAGGACTTAAAAAAAGATAGAACAGCGAAAGAGGATAAGCTCGTTGAAGATGTGCCCCAGTTTATAGAGAAAAAGGCCCGCGTCCCGATCCCGGAGGTACCGGTCGATCAGCGAAAAGGATTCAACGAGGTGTATCTCCCGTTAAACGAGCAGGATGCCATAGAAGAAGCTGAGCGCTGTCTGAACTGCAGGAAGTGTCTCGGGTGCAGCATCTGTGAAGAGTTCTGTAAACCTGAAGCGATAAATTATCTTGAGGGACCCTCTGAAGAGACGATCAAGGTGGGAAGCGTCATCGTATCGACCGGCTTCGATGCCTATGATGCGCGTAATAAACCTGAGCTTGGCTACGGGATCTATCAGAACGTGGTGACGAGCGTAGAGTTTGAGAGGATGCTTTCGGCCACAGGCCCCACATCGAGCGTCATCATGAGACCCTCGGATGGCAAGATACCGCAGAAGATAGCCTTTATCCAATGCGTGGGAAGCAGGGATAAGGTCAACGAATACTGTTCATCCGTCTGCTGCATGTATGCCACAAAAGAGGCAATCATCGCGAAAGAACATCAGAACGATATTGAGCCAACGATCTTTTATATGGATGTCCGGGCCTTTGGAAAAGGCTTTGATCAGTATTACGAGAGGGCCAAGGAAGAATACGGTGTAAAGTATGTAAAATCCCTTGTGTCAAGGGTCCTCGAAGACTATGAGACAAAAGATGTGGAGATTGCGCACGTTGATGAGGCAGGAAATTTGAAGACCGAGAGGTTTGACCTTGTCATCCTGTCGGTGGGCATGAGACCTCCTGCAAATCTTGCCAAACTTGCGTCTACCCTGAATCTTGATCTCAACGAATACGGTTTCATCAAGACAGATAGGATAAATGCTCTCGTCACTTCAAGGCCCGGTATCTATGTGAGCGGCGCCTCTGAATCGCCGAAAGATATTCCTGAAACGGTGATCCAGGCGAGTGGCGCTGCCTGCGAGGCCGCATCGGTTATTGCCGATGTAAGGGGCAAAGACCTCGTTATCAAAGAATTGCCCGAAGAGAAGGATGTAGAAGGGGAGGAGCCGAGGATCGGTGTCTTTGTCTGTAACTGCGGCATCAACATCGGCGGTGTTGTCAATGTGCCGGAGGTTCAGGCATACGCGAAGACGCTCCCCAATGTTGTGCTTTCAGACGAGAATCTCTTTACCTGTTCTCAGGATACGCAGGATAAGATGAAGAAGGTCATCGACGAATACAATATAAACAGGGTCGTTGTGGCTTCCTGCTCACCGCGTACTCACGAGCCCCTTTTCAGGGCAACGATACGGGATGCAGGTCTCAATAAATACCTCTTTGAGATGGCCAACATCAGAGACCAATGTTCCTGGGTCCACATGAATGACAAAAAGGGCGCTACGGAAAAAGCAAAAGACCTCGTAAGGATGGCGGTAACGAACGCCAACTATATAAAGCCCCTTAAAGAAGTGATGCTTGATGTGAATAAAAAAGCCCTTGTGGTGGGAAGCGGTATAACAGGCATGACCGCGGCGCTGAACCTCGCCAACCAGAATTTCGAAGTTTTTCTTGTCGAAAAAACGGACGCCCTCGGAGGAAACCTGAGACATCTTTTCCATACCATAGACGGGATCGATGTGCAGACGTTCCTGAAGGAAACGGTGGAAAAGGTCACGAGCCATCCGCTCATTCATGTGGAGACGAGCGCGGACGTGATCGACCACGCAGGCTTTAAAGGGAACTTTACAACGGGGCTTACTGCGGGGCCTGAGAAAAAGTACAAAAAAATAGACCACGGTATTATCGTCCTTGCGACAGGGGGCGAGGAATGGAAGCCCCATGGGACCTATTCTTACGGCGAAGACGCGCGCATCATGACCCAGGTGGAACTTGAAAAAAAGATTTTTCAGGAAAATATTTCCGGCATAGAGCGGATCACGATGATCCAGTGCGTAGGTTCACGCAGCGATGAGCGTCCGTACTGCAGCCGTATCTGCTGCACCAGCGCCGTTAAAAACGCCCTTGCCATAAAGGAAAAATCGCCTGAGACGGATGTGGTAATCCTCTTCAGGGACATGATGACCTATGGGTTTCTCGAAAAGTATTACCTCAAAGCAAGAAGACTCGGCGTGCGCTTTGTAAGATATGATAAAGCGACACCTCCTGTCGTAGAGATAAAGGACGGTTCCCTTTATATGCGCAGTTACGACCCCTCTGTCATGGAAGAGATTTCCTTTACAACGGATCTGCTGGCATTGAGTACTGCAATCATACCCAGGGCTAATCAGGATCTCGCCAATTTCCTCAAGGTACCGCGAACGAATGAGGGTTTCTTCTTTGAGGCCCATATGAAGCTGAGACCTATCGATTTCGCATCAGACGGCATGTTTCTCGCGGGACTTTGCCATTCTCCGAAAAACATGAGGGAAAGCATCGCTCAGGCAGAGGGCGCCGTGGCACGGGCAATGACGATCCTTTCCAAGGAGAAGGTGGCGGCAGGCGGCGTTGTCGCGCATGTGGAAGGCGATAAGTGCGCTGCATGTCTTACCTGTGTGAGAACTTGCCCTTATTCTGTGCCGGTCATCAATGAAAAAGGCGAGGCTGAGATAGATATCAGTAAATGCAAAGGGTGCGGCTCCTGTGTTGCCGAATGTCCGGCCAAAGCAATCGATTTAATGCATTACAAAGATGTGCAACTCATAGAAAAGACGAAGGCGCTGTGTGCGGGGTGAGTTCGGAGTTGGAAGTGAAGAAGATAAACAACCGGAGAAGCAAGTAGATGGAAAACCTTGAGCCACAAATTATAGCATTTTGTTGCGAATACTGCGGGTATGCTGCTGCGGACCTGGCAGGCTCTATGAGGCTCTCGTACCCCGCAAATGTTAAGATTGTAAAAGTTCCCTGTACGGGCAGGGTCGATATTGTTTTTATTATGAAGGCCTTCGAGAACGGCGCTGACGGTGTCTATCTTGTCGGCTGTCTTGAGGGAAACTGTCATTTCATGACGGGAAACCTGAAGGCGAAAAAACGGGTGGAATACGTTAAGAAACTGCTTGACGAATGCGGTATGGGCGGAGAGCGGGTTGCCATGTATAATATGTCTTCAGCGCAGGGCCAGCGTTTTGCAGAAGTGGCGCGGGAGATGACGGAAAAGATAAAGACGTTGGGACCGAATCCGGCAAAGCAGCGTACAGCGGTTAGCGTTTAGCGGATAGAAAAACGATACAAACACACTATACTAAACGCTCCACGCTCTATGCTAATAAAGAAGGAGTAAGGAGATGATAGTAGCAAACCGAAAGCCCTTTGAAGAGATTACGGAGATGCTGAAGCCATATACGAAGATACTTCTTCTCGGCTGTAACGAATGCGTCACAGTCTGTTCGGTAGGCGGGACAAAGGAGGTTGAAGTCCTTGCGTCCGAAATACGTCTCTCACGGGCGAAAGAAGGCCTTCCCGTCGAGATTAAAGAACACACACTGGAGAGACAATGCGACCCGGAGTATGCCGCAGAGATAAAATCCTTTATAGGCGACCATGAAGTGGTTATCTCTATGGCCTGCGGTTGCGGCGTCCAGACCGTAGCTGAAATGTACCATAATAAATACGTTGTGCCCGGCGTCAATACGACATTTTTCGGCTCCTCCGAAGAACAGGGCGTCTGGAAGGAAATGTGCCAGGGTTGCGGCAATTGTGTCCTCGATAAAACGCTCGGTCTCTGCCCTGTGGCACGATGCGCCAAGAGCCTCTTTAACGGGCCCTGCGGAGGTTCGCAGCCGGGCGGTTCCTGTGAGATCAACAAAGATACCCCCTGTGTCTGGCAACTCATCGTGCAGAAAATGAAAGATATGAACATGCTTGATAAATATATGGAAATTCAACCTACGAAGAATTGGTCCTCAAGCAGGGATGGAGGCCCACGAAAACGGGTCAGGGAGGATTTGAAGATATGAGCACGGGAAGCAATTTAGAAAAAGTTCTCACGAGCGGCGCTTTCGCCGTGACCGGCGAGTGCGGTCCTCCACGTGGTGCTGATCCTGAAGTGATAAAGAAAAAAGGCGCCTTTCTGAAAGGATATATTGACGGCGTCAACGTCACTGATAATCAGACAAGCGTCGTGAGGATGAGCAGTTTTTCCGCGTCGCTCGTATTAAAAGAAATGGGTTTCGACCCCATCATGCAAATGGTCTGCCGGGACAGAAACCGGATCGCCATCCAGAGTGATATCCTTGGCGCTGCCGCTCTGGGCATCAACAACCTGCTCTGCCTTTCCGGCGATCACCAGAGCTTTGGCGATCATCCGGCGGCAAAAAATGTTTTTGATATCGATTCCATCCAGCTTATTCAGGCAGTAAAAACGATGCGTGATGAAGGGAAATTCATAAGCGGTGAAGAGGTAAAAGGAAGACCGAATATCTTCATCGGCTGTGCCGAGAACCCCTTTGCCGATCCATTTGAGATACGAGCTATGCGGCTCGCAAAGAAGGCTGCCGCTGGCGCGCAGTTCGTGCAAACCCAGTGTGTCTTCAACGTGGAGAAGTTCGAGAAATGGATGGAGATGGTCCGAGACCTCGGCGTCCATGAAAAGGTCTACATCCTCGCGGGCATTACGCCCTACAAATCCATTGGCATGGCCCGTTATATGAAAACATCCGTGCCCGGCATGGATGTGCCCGATGAACATATCGAGCGCCTGAAGAGCGTCCCGAAAGAAAAGATCGCCGAGGAAGGCGTCAAGATCTGCCTTGAGATCATTGAAAGGGTGAAGGCGATAAAAGGTGTGGCGGGAATCCACATCATGGCGATTGAGTGGGAGCAGATAGTATCAGAGATCGTGACAGCGGCTAAGCTGTATCCTAGACCATAAACTAATCGGCGGCAATTGTAGAAAAAAATTTTCTTTCAATTGCCGCCGATTTCCATCTTGTTCAATAAAAACTGCCTTAGCCGGTTACCTGCGGGCGCAGGATGATGCCGGGAAAAATATTTGTATTCTCTGTTTCAAAGGGTTACAATTCCCTGTGGCCACGGCTCGGGGCACACGCAGGATCGACGATGTAATATCCCATAGTGTATTGAAACCGAAAGCAAAGTGAGAAAGTCTTTAATGGAAAAGGAGGTTCGATGAATCTCAAAAGGTTATTCAAGCCTGAGACAATGGCAGTGGTGGGTGTCTCCCTCACCAACGAATCCCATCCGGCTAATGTCGTGTACAACAAGAACCGTCTCCGTTACCCCGTTTCAGTTTTTGCAGTGAATGGAAAGGGTGGCTCTATCCGAGGGGAAACGGTATACAAGAAGATCCAAGATGTTCCGGCAAAGATAGACCTGGCAGTCATTGCCACGAGGGCAGAGATCGTCCCATCGGTCATTTCTGACTGCATCGAGGCCGGTACAGGAGGAGCTATCATTGTCTCCGGTGGGTTTGCCGAGACAGGACTTACGGATCTGCAGAACCGGCTGGTCTCAATAGCAAAAGAGTCGGATTTCCCATTCATAGGGCCTAACTGCCTTGGGGTCTTTGCTCCTGGACATATGGATACCTTCTTTATCCCCGGCGAGAGATTGGTAATACCCGACCGGGGAAAGGTTGCCATGGTGAGTCAAAGCGGTGGCATTCTCGTGGATCACATGGTCAAGTGTGCTGCCGAAGGCGTTGGCATGTCGCTGGCGGTGAGCATAGGCAACAAAGCGCTGATCAAGGAACTGGACATGCTCGGGTATTTCAAGGATGACCCCGAAACAGATGTGATCACCTTTTATCTGGAGGGATTTGATGAAGATGAGGGCCGGGCGTTTGTTGTTGCCGCATCAGAGTGTGGAAAACCGGTGATTGTCCTCAAATCCGGCAAAACCCCTAGAGGAACCACGGCTGTGAAAAGCCATACGGCTTCCATAGCCGGTGATTATGAAGTCTTTTCTTCTATTATGGCGCAATATGGGGTGGTAGAAGCAACGGATGAATTTGAGATGGTTGCCTTTGCCGAGGCATTAACCTGCTACCAGAGGTCAATCCAGGGGAAAGTTGCAATTATCACGGGCAGCGGCGGTCACGGTGCCCTGGCAACTGATACCTGTTATGCCCATGGACTTTCGGTACCTACTTTGAGCCAGTCGGCTCAGGCAGAGCTTCGCAGCTCTGTATCCCCCACTATTCGGGATATTTCTTCATTTGCCAACCCTGTCGACCTTACAGGCAGCGCAATAGACGATGATTTTATGGCAGTAGTACGCTCGGTGAGCAAAAACGATGACATAGAATGTATTATTGTGCTTCTCCTCCCTTACCTGCCGAACGTTACAATGGATCTGGGCGCTAAATTAAGTCTTCTTTACCAGCAGGAGGGTAAACCCATCGTTGCCTATGTACCTCATGTGGATAAGTACAGGATGCTTGTTGAAGGTTTCATGCTGAATAAGATTCCCGTTGCCGATTCCATAGAAGATGCGGTGCACATGGTTGAAGCCATGAGGAGGTACAAATCATGCTGAGAGACAATATCCGTGAAGTCTTCTCTGAGGCCAAGGAACGGGGTTGGGTGATGGAACCTCAGACAAAAACCTTACTTAGCCTTGCAGGGATGGATGTGCCGCGGTTTTGCTTTGCCAGGGATGTCGGGGAGGCAATCCAATTTGCCAATGAGATCACCTACCCTGTCGTGGCTAAGGTGGTCTCACCAGAGGTGATCCATAAGTCGGACGTCTCAGGGGTCGTTGTTGGCGTGCGAGACGACAAACAACTCGGGGAAGTCTTCGCAGGACTGCGAAAAATCAGGGGGTTTCAAGGCATCATCGTGGAAGAGACGTGTCGGGGCATCGAACTGATTGTGGGCATGAAGATGGATAACCAGTTCGGACCTGTCATTCTCCTTGGCATGGGAGGAACGGCTGTCGAGATATACAAAGACGCAGCACTCCGGATGGCCCCGCTCTGTGAGCAGGATACGGAGTCGATGTTCAAGTCCCTCAGAGCGCGACCACTGCTTGAAGGCTATAGGGGTGCTGCTGGGGTAAACATTGATGAGCTTAAAAGGATGCTCCTCGTATTTTCAAATCTCGTCATGGAATTCGGGAAAGAGGTGGAGTCTGTAGATCTCAACCCTGTTATCTGCAACGCCTCCCGATGTGTCGTCGCAGATGCCCGCATCATGCTCGCAAAGCTTTGATAGGGCACCAGGTTGAAGGTGTCTTAGGATGGGAAACCTGGCTTGGAACTCCAGGGTTTTTGAAACCAGAGACATTGGCAAGTATCTTTCGTATTGTTTCTACTTGCTGTTCTTCGTATATTTCGTTGGGTCAGTATTTTGGGCTGCGCGGTTTGCGATTCAACAATACGGTCAAATTGCCGCCTCTATCTTGCTTGGTCTATATGTAGCAATCGGCATCTGGTTTGTGATCTACTTGATAAAACACATTCCTGTATCGACCAGTACAAAACTCGATGGGAAGTAATTTCAAAAAAGTATAACGAGTGGATCGCCGAAACTGCAGGCTCCCGCTCAGCTTTCTGTTATGCCACATCAAGAATGGGAGGAGAATATATGACTGATACTGATGGGTGTTCTCATTGCTGTTCCGCTGAGCGCACAGAGCATTTGCGGCATGGACGAAAGCTTGGATACTTTACTCTTGGCTGGAATATGGTGGAGGCGGGTGTCGCTATTGGCGCCGGATGGTTTGCCGGTAGCATCGCGCTGGTAGGCTTTGGCG
>Ga0182011_10004813_pt1 | contig 10756 bp, 5 predicted proteins | sample 711E1DmetaG_FD_120481 | JGI IMG/M metagenome (GOLD analysis project Ga0182011, IMG submission 120481) | Permafrost microbial communities from Stordalen Mire, Sweden - 711E1D metaG | ecosystem: Environmental > Terrestrial > Soil > Wetlands > Permafrost | place: Sweden: Stordalen | collected...
CTCGCTCACCCTGACGCCCATGATGTGCTCGCGCATCCTCCAGGACAAGACGGTCGCCAGGCAAACCCGCTTCTACTACTGGTCGGAGAAGGTATTCAACGCCATTATTGCCTGGTACGGGCGCACCCTAAAGGTGGTTTTGCGCTACCGGTTCATTACGCTGATGGTCACCATCGGCACACTGGCGGCCACCCTGTTCCTTTACGTGGTGGTCCCCAAGGGCTTCTTCCCGGTGCAGGATACGGGCGTGATCCTGGGCATCAGCGAAGCGCCTCAAACGGTCAGCTTCGCCAGCATGGCCCTGCGCCAGCAAAAGCTCGTGGACATCCTGCTCCAGGACCCAGCGGTCGATAACATCTCCTCCTTCATCGGCGTGGACGGAACCAACACCACGCTGAACTCGGGCCGCATCCAGATCAATCTGAAGCCGCTGGAGCAGCGCAAGATCTCCGCCACCGAGGTGATTCGCCGCCTGCAGCCCAAGCTGCTAAGTGTCGAGGGCATTCAACTCTTTCTCCAGCCGCTCCAGGACCTCACCGTCGAAGACCGCGTCAGCCGCACCGAGTTCCAGTACTCTCTGGAAGATCCGGACCCGGTCGAGCTGGCCAAATTCACGCGGCAGATGGTCAACGAACTGGGCAAGGAGAGCGTCGTAACCGACGTGGCCAGCGACCTGCAGGACCAGGGCCTGGGCGCCAAACTGGTGATCGATCGCGACACCGCGGCCCGGCTGGGCATTGCCATGGCCGATGTGGACAACACCCTCTACGATGCCTTCGGGCAGCGCCAGGTCTCCACCATCTTCACCCAGCTCAACCAGTACCACGTGGTGATGGAGGTCGGCCAGAACTTCCAGACCGATCCGACGGTTCTGAACAGCCTCTACGTCAAAGCCAGCGGCGGCGCCCAGGTTCCGCTCGGCATGGTGGCCCATTGGGAGCAGTCGCAGGCGCAGCTGGCTATCGGCCACCAGGGCCAGTTTCCCTCCACCGTGGTCAGCTTCAACCTGGCGCCGGGCAAGGCGCTGGGCGATGCCGTCAATGCCGTGAAGCGCGTCGAGCAGCGCATTCAGATGCCGGCCGCCGTCAACGCCAGCTTCCAGGGCACGGCCGCCGCCTTTCAGACTTCGCTGGCCAACGAACCGTTGCTCATTCTGGCCGCGCTGGTCACCGTCTATATCGTGCTGGGCGTGCTCTACGAGAGCTACATCCACCCCATCACCATCATCTCCTCGCTGCCCTCGGCCGGCGTGGGCGCCCTCCTTGCCCTGCTCATTACGCGCACCGAGTTCAGCGTGATTGCGCTCATCGGCATCATCCTGCTCATCGGCATTGTGCAAAAGAACGCCATCATGATGATCGACTTTGCCCTGCAGGCCGAGCGCAATGAGGGAAAATCGGCCGAAGACTCGATCTTCCAGGCCTGCCAGTTGCGATTCAGGCCCATCATCATGACCACTATGGCCGCCATGCTGGGCGGCCTGCCGCTGGCCCTGGGCGGCGGCGTCGGCGCGGAACTGCGCATGCCGCTGGGCATCACCATCGTCGGCGGACTCATCTTCTCGCAGTTGCTCACCCTCTACACCGTTCCGGTCACCTATCTCTACTTCGACAAGCTGGCCCAGCGCATGAAGCCGCGCGAAATCAGGGATCAGGGAACAGGGGTCAGGGATCAGGGATCAGCTCCCGTCATCAGTGCTTAACTGGGTGCCCCACCCTCGCCGCGTTCTTGTTTTTGCGGCTAGGGTGGGATACCTCAAACCTCAACCAACCTCTGGCTGAAAGCTGATAGCTGAAAGCTGATAACTGAGTCCATGCATCTTTCCGCACCCTTTATTCAGCGACCGGTGGCCACTTCGCTGCTCTCACTGGCCCTGTTGATGGCCGGCTCGGTGGCTTACTCGCTGCTGCCCGTCGCCTCGCTGCCCAATGTCGATATGCCGGTCATCGGCGTGGGCGCGGGTATGCCGGGCGCCAGCCCCGTGACCATGGCCTCGGCCGTCGCCACTCCGCTCGAACGCCAGTTCGGGCGCATCGCCGGCGTCAACCAGATGACCTCGTCGAGTTCGCTGGGATCGGCCTCCGTTACCCTGCAATTCGACATCAATCGCAATATCGACGCCGCCGCACGCGACGTGCAGGCCTCCATCAACGCGGCGCGCAGCCAGTTGCCCGCCAATCTGCCCCAGAATCCCAATTACCGCAAGGCCAATCCCGCTGAATCCCCGATCCTGATTCTCACCCTGACCTCCGACGTGGTGCCCAAGCCGCAGATCTACGACGTGGCCGACTCCATCCTCTCGCAAAAGATCTCGCAGATTCAGGGCGTGGGCCAGGTCTTTGTAGGCGGCAGCTCCAGCCCCGCGGTGCGCGTCGAATTGAATCCCATGCAACTGGGCCGCAATGGGATCGGCCTGGACGCGGTGCGCACGGCGCTGGCCGGCGCCAACGCCAACCGCCCCAAAGGCGCCTTTCAGAACGCGGACAATCGCTGGCAGATCAGCGACAACGATCAGATCTTCAAGGCCAGAGACTACGCGCCCATCGTCGCCGGCTATAACAAGCAGACTGGCGCTCCGGTGCGTATCTCCGACCTGGGCGCCGTCACAGACAGCGTGGCCAACATTCTCACCGCGGGCGTTTCGGGCATCAACGCTCCCAACGGGCCGCATGGAGAACTGAAAGACGCCATCCTGATCATGGTCTACAAGATTCCCGGCGCCAACGTGATCTCCACCGTCGACGCGGTGATGGCCGAGATGCCGCGCCTGCAGGCCGCTATCCCGCCGACAATTCAGATCGCCGTGGCCGTGGACCGCACCACCACCATCCGTTCCAGCGTCCGCGACGTGGAGTTGTCGCTGGGCATCAGTGTTTGTTTGGTTGTGCTGGTGGTCTTCCTCTTCCTGCGCGAGGTATGGGCCACCATCATTCCCTCGGTTGCCGTGCCCCTCTCGCTGGTGGGCACCTTCGGCGTCATGTACCTGCTGGGCTACACCATCGACAACCTCTCGTTGATGGCGCTTACCATCGCCACCGGATTCGTGGTGGACGACGCCATAGTAGTCATCGAGAACATCACCCGCTATCTCGAAATGGGGGAGACGCCCTTCGACGCGGCCATGAAGGGCTCCAAAGAGATCGGCTTCACGGTGCTGTCGATGAGCACCTCTCTGATCGCCGTCTTCATCCGCATTCTGCTCATGGGCGGCGTCGTGGGCAAGCTCTTCCGCGAGTTTGCCGTCACCCTCTCGGTGGCCATCGCCGTTTCGCTGATGGTCTCGCTCACCGCTACGCCCATGCTCTGCGCCAGGTTTCTCAAGTCGAAGGACGAGAGCCGCCACGGCAGCATATACCGGGCCAGTGAGCGCGCCTTCCAGAGGCTCCGCAACGAATACGCCGGCGGGCTGCGTTGGGTCTTGCGCAACCAGTGGCTCATGCTGGGCGTCGTCTTCGGCACCGTGGCCCTGAGCATTTACCTCTTCATCATCGTGCCCAAGGGCTTTTTCCCGCAGCAGGACACCGGCCGCATGGGCGGGCGAACGATGGCCGCGCAGGACATCAGCTTCGACGCCATGCGCATCAAGCAGCGCCAACTGGCGCAGATGGTGCTCGACGATCCGGCAGTCGGCTCTGTAACGGCCTTTGTAGGCGGCGGCGGCCCAGGCGGCGGCAGCTCGAACATCGGCAACATGATGGTTGCGCTCAAACCGCTCAACCTGCGCCCCGGCCGCGTCTCCGGCGACCAGGTGGTCACACGCCTGCGCAGAAAGCTCACCAGCGTACCCGGCGCCACGCTCTTTCTCCAGGTCCAGCAGGACATCCAGACAGGCGGCCGCGGCAGCGCCGCGCAGTTTCAGTACACGCTCTCCGACGAAGACCTGAATGAGCTGAACACCTGGGCGCCGCAGTTCGAGGCGCGCGCCAGAACCATGCGCGAGTTAGCCGATGTCTCCACCGATCAGCAAAACAATGGCCTTGCAGCCAACCTGCTCATCGATCGCGACACCGCCTCGCGGCTGGGCGTCACCATGGCCGCCATCGACCAGGTGCTCTACGACGCCTTCGGACAGCGCGAAGTCTCCACCATGTACTCCGGACTCAACCAGTACTTCGTGGTGATGGAGGTTGATCCCAGGTATCATCTCAGTCCCGACGCGCTCAACGGCATCTACATCAAATCCTCGACCGGCGCCATGGTTCCCCTGTCGGCTATCGCCAAATACCAGGCACAGCGAACCGCGCTGGCTGTCAATCACCAGGGCCAGTATCCGGCCGTTACGCTCACTTTCAATCTGGCGCCCAACGTGGCCCTGGGCGACGCCGTCACCGCGCTCCAGAAGGCGCAGGGCGAGATGAAGATGCCCAGCACCATCCACGCCACCTTCCAGGGAACCGCGCAGGCCTTCCAGGACTCGCTCAGAAATGAGCCCTGGCTGATCCTGGCCGCGCTGATCGCCGTCTACATCGTGCTCGGCATCCTCTACGAGAGCCTCATCCATCCGCTGACCATTCTCTCCACCCTGCCCCCGGCCGGCGTAGGCGCCATCCTGGCCCTGCTGCTCACCGGAACCGATCTCAGCATCATCGCGCTGATCGGCATGCTCCTGCTCATCGGCATCGTGGAGAAGAACGCCATCATGATGATCGACTTTGCCCTGCAGGCCGAGCGCGAGCAGGGCCTGCCGCCTATCGAGGCCATCTATCAGGCGTGCCTGCTGCGCTTCCGCCCCATCATGATGACCACCATGTCCGCCCTCTTCGCCGGGCTGCCGCTGGCCATCGGCATGGGCGTGGGCTCCGAACTGCGCAAGCCGCTGGGCATCACCATCGTCGGCGGCCTGCTCGTCTCCCAGATGCTCACCCTCTTCACCACCCCGGTCGTGTATCTCTTCTTCGACCGCCTGCAATGGAGAGTGATGAAGCTGCGGCGGATTGGCTCGGAGCTGGAAGAAGCGTCCGGAGACTGAGTAGCTCCTGGCCTTAAGCTGGGTGCCCCATCCTTGCGACGTTTTTTGTCGCAAGGATGGGGCACCACTCTTCAATCTCATCACCGCAATCGGTCCGCAGTTCGAGCTATACTGCCACCGAAATCTTTCTCGAACGGAGAGCGGGCATGGAAAAGCTCGATCTGAAGAAGCAGTGGAAGCACCTCTACCAGCCCAAGGCAGGCGTTATCGTGGCCGTGGACGTTCCGCCGCTCACTTATCTGATGGTGGACGGCCAGGGAGACCCCAACACATCGCAAAGTTTTTCGCAGGCTATCGAAGCGCTCTACTCGCTCTCCTACACGCTCAAGTTCACGCTCAAGAAGAGCCCCCGCGGCCTCGACTATGGCGTTATGCCCCTGGAGGGCCTGTGGTGGGCCGACGATCCGCGGGTGTTTTACCAGGCGGACAAATCTTCCTGGAAGTGGACCGCGATGATTCTGCAACCGGAGTTCATCGCCCAGACCCAGGTGGACGCCGCCATCGCGGAAGTGCGCCGGAAGAAGAACCCCGCTGCGCTCGACCGGGTCCGCTTCGAGACGCTCACTGAAGGCGAGTCCGCGCAGGTTCTGTATCTGGGACCGTTTTCAGAGGAGGGACCCACCATCCAGCGGATGCACGACTTTATTCACTCCGCCGGAAAAGAGCTGCGCGGCAAGCACCACGAGATATACCTGAGCGACCCGCGCCGGACAGCTCCAGAGAAGCTGAAGACCATCCTGCGCCAGCCGATGGGTTAGAGCCGGCGCGTCCGGAAGATGTGGAGTCAGTTGCAAATGGATAAAAGTAGCTATATTATCTAGGTTAGCTAGTATTTACAGCGGTTCTCCAATTGCTGTACACAGAAAGCACGATGTCGAGTGGCTTTTTCCTCAAGAAAAAGCCACCTTGCACATTACCGAGTAGTGCACGTGAATTGGAGAACCGCTCTAGAGGTGTAGCGATGAAAACCATGACCTCCGTGGAGGCGCAGAACCGGTTCGGACGGCTGCTGGATACTGTACAGCGCGAGGCAGTTGCGATTACCCGGCATGGCCGGCCAACGGCCTTCATCGTCTCGCCGCGGGATATGGACGAACTGCTGGACGTGCGGCGCAGGCGGAGTGAGGCTGTGGCCGATCTTGAGGCTTGGCGGGCCCAGGCGGAGGCGAGCACCTCCCCGGCGCAAAAAGCCGCGGCCTCCGAGTTGACCGATGAGGATGTGGTCCGCATGGTGCATGAGCTTCGATGAATGCGGAATACCGATTACGACGCCAGCGGAATTTATGGAGAGTTTCTCAAAGTACAGGTGATGGACCAGTTTGAAATCTTTGGCTACAATGGTTCCCAGATTTTACCTTTTAACTGCCCCACTATTATCTTTGCTTCGCGATAGCGCTCTCTCGGACGAGTTTCTAGGCATCTACGTAATCTCTGGTTTTCCTCGCTCGTGACTGTGACCATAGGCCATTTTCTAAATCTTGCTAACACTTCTTCTCGCGAAACATTTTTGTTGTCTAAAATCCATTTCCAGATATACTTTAGCGGGTCTTGATGTTCATTGATTGTATTAGTGCCCTTCACCCACTCTTTAGGAGGTAACTGCTTCCTGGACTTGTATGCCCCTTCGCTCATTCTTGGGTTTTTCTTCTTGATCACAGATGATGGTTTATCTTCGCCGATGGTGCAATAATTCGAGATCGTACGCATTATATAAATTACCACTTGATCTTTAACTGGTGGCGCAATCCTTGCTTCGCTGATAAGAAAATCAATCCGCCTTAGTATGGCTTGCTCATCCATATAACACCCCAGCTTCTTACGACGGCCGCTCTTTGGAGAAAAAGATAGCAAATGATGACACATCTTCCTCAGTCCGCGAAGGCCTCTTCTTCCACCCGGGCGCGCTCGATCAGCTTCACCGGATAGTAGGCGTTGCGGGTGTACTGCTTCACCATGCGATTGGTGTTGAAGTAGGAGCCGTTGAAGGCCAGCGTGTTGCGCATCAGGCGGGCCCACCGCTCCGGCGCGGCAAGATAGAGCGGAACCACGGCGGTCTCCAGCTTCTCATAAAGCGAGGCAGCCTCCTCGGCGTCGTTGGCGCCGTCCTCGATGGCCCAGCCGGTAAAACCCTCGATGCATCCCTCGATCCACCACCCGTCCAGAATGGAAAGGCTGGGGACTCCGTTCAGCGCGGCCTTCATGCCGCTGGTGCCGGAGGCCTCGTAGGGCCGCCGGGGCGTATTCACCCACACATCCACTCCCGCGGTGAGCACGGCGCCCAGGTCCCAGGCATAGTTTTCCAGATAAACGATCCGCAATATCTCGCTGGAGAGCTTGGCCGCGGTCTCGATGACGCCCTGGATCAGCGCCTTGCCGGGCTCGTCCTGGGGATGGGCCTTGCCGGCGTAGAGAATCTGCAACCCTCCGGCCGCGTTTGCGATCTTCATGAGACGCTCGGGATCGGTGAACAACAGGGTGGCGCGCTTGTAGGTGGCGGCGCGCCGCGCAAAGCCCAGCGTGAGCACATGGGGATTGAGCACCAGGCCGGTGCGCGCGGCCACCTCGGCCAACAGCGCCTCTTTGGCGCGGGCATGGGCGGCCAGAATCTCCCGTTCCGGCACGTCGATCGCGTTGCGCAGGTAGAGATTGTCGCGCCGCCAGGCCGGAATGCGTTCATCCAGCATCTGCTGGACCGGCTCCGAAACCCAGGTGGGCGCATGAACGCCGTTGGTGATCGAGTCGATCTGAAACTCCGGGAACATCTGGCGGGAGACCTTGCCGTGCTGCATGGCCACGCCGTTGGCGTAGCGCGAGAATCGCAGCGCCAGCAGTGTCATGTTCAACATGCCGTCGCGAAAGCAGCCCAGATGCTCCAGGCGCGCGGTCCTGTCGCCTCCGAGGATGCGAATCGTCTGCTCGGTGGAGAAGCGGTCATGCCCTGCGGGAACCGGCGTGTGGGTGGTGAAGACGCACTGCCGGCGCACCTGGGCGATGTCGGTTTCCGTGGCCGCGCCCAGAGGCCCGCCGCCCAACTGGCTCTCCAGAACAGCCAGCGTCAGCAGCGCCGCGTGGCCCTCGTTCATGTGGTAGACATTCACTCTGTGACCCAGCGCGCCGGCCATGCGCGCCCCGCCCATGCCCAGCACGATCTCCTGCTGCAGCCGGTAGTTGGTGTCGCCGCCGTAAAGGTGATCGGTCAGACCGCGGTCCCACCCGGAATTCCCATCCAGATCCGTGTCCAGCAGGTAAATCGGCACCACGTGTCCGTAGCGGCCCACCAGCTCATAGCGCCAACAGCGCACCGTCACAATGCGGTCTTCCACGGATACTGAAACCCGCGCCGGCTCTTCAGTGCAGAAGTCGGAGGGATTCCACGGCTGAATATCCTCTCTCTGAATCCCGTTGCCGTCCAGATACTGCTGGAAGTATCCCTTGCGGTGCAGCAGCGTGAAGGCCACCAGGGGGACACCAAGGTCGGCGGCCGAGCGCAGCGTGTCTCCGGCTAGAACTCCCAGGCCGCCGGAGTACGTGGGCATGGCGGGATCGATCGCGATCTCCATCGAGAAGTAAGCGACTACGCCCGCGGTGGGGAAAGTTTCGTACGAAAACGGTTTGGACGATGTCGGTTGCATTGCCTCTTTGTTCTCCGCGCCGCTTCCAGCCTGCGCAGCGGCGCTATGGGAATGGGAGACCGGGGAAGCAGGCCGGAAGGCAAGCACCTCCCCGGTCTTCATGGGGGCAAACGTCATACAAGTTTAGCAAGGATCGCTATCGAAGCCTGGGGAATTCTCCTGGCATTCGCCGTCAAGAGTCACGCCGAATGGGATTACCAATGGATAGGACAGGCATTTTCATTCTGTGCAAGCAGGGGCCGGGCGGACTCACGCTGACAAAAGAATCCGCCCCTTGAACTGTCGTCATGAAATCGCAGGTGCCTACTCGATCCGGTGCGCCCCTCCCGAGGCGTGGCAGACGTGAATCTGCGGCTCGATGCCGGTCTTGGCCGCGTAACGGCGGCCCAGCTCTTCGGCAAAGGCCTTCGCCTGGCTTGCTTCCACCAGGTTGATGGTGCAGCCGCCAAAGCCGCCCCCGGTCAGCCGGGCGCCGATCAGTCCCGGCAGTTCGTTCGCCAGCTCGACCATCAGGTCGGCCTCCACGCAACTGCCCTCGAAGTCCTGGCTGTAGCTCTTGTGCGCCTCGCCCATCTGCCTGCCCACTTCGGCCATATCGCCCTTGAGCAGCGCCTCGCAGGCGGCCACGGTGCGCAGGTCTTCGGTGATGACGTGCTTGGCCCTCAGATAAGACTTGGGCTCCATCTCGCCGCCCCATTTTTCCAGATCCTCGAGCGTCGCGTCGCGCAGAAAAGGGACGCCGCCGCGATGGCCGTTGATGATGGCGCAGGCCGCCTCGGACTCGCGCCGGCGCGTGGGATAGTCGCCCCCGGCAATGGAGTGCTTGACCATGGTGTTGGCGATCACCAGCGCCACATTGGCGGGGATCGGCGCGAGACGGAAGCTGAGGTCGCGGCAATCCAGCAGCAGGGCGTGGTTCTCCTTGCCGTTGGCGGAGATGAACTGGTCCATGATGCCGCAGTTGGCGCCCACGAACTCATTCTCGACCCGCTGGCATAGCCGCGCCAGCACCGGCCCCGGATAGCTGACCCCGATAAGCGACAGCACGGCCAGCGCCGTCGCAACCTCCAGCGCGGCTGAGCTGGAGAGGCCGGAACCCAGAGGCACGTCGCCCCACAGGCTCAGGCTGAAGCCGGGAATCTTGTGGCCTTCACCGGCCAGGATTGCAACCACCCCGAGCGGGTAGTCGGTCCAGTGCTTGCTGGCCGCGGTGGGCGGCGCCGCGGCGTCGAAGCTCCTCTCCTGGGCGTAATTCTCCGAGTAGAGGACGATCTTGCCGTCGCTGCGCGGCGAGATGCCGGCCAGGGTGGCAAAGTCGATGGCCACGGGCATCACAAAGCCCTCGGCATAGTCGGTATGCTCGCCGATCAGGTTCACGCGGCCCGGAGCCGCAAAGATCGACGGCTCGGCATGGAAGCGGGCAAGGTGCATGGAACGGAAAACTTGAGGATCATGCATATTCGGTCACATCCTTGAGAAATTGCTGCTAAAGAACTTCCAGATCGACAGTCATCGGCCAACCGCAGGATTCACCGGGAGCCAGTACGCGCGACCAAGGGCCGGTGATGGCCAGGGAGTCTACGGGAGCCGTCGTCGGCTCGATGGCGACGCAGCTCTGCTTGGTTCCCGGCCGATCCGGCCATCCGCCGTTGCAGATCCACAGTCCCAGGTAGGGCGTGGCGGCGGGATCGAAGCTCACCCGAAGGCGCACGCCGGCTTTCGGCCGTTCCAGCACGCACCAGTTTTCCGCCGCGGTCAGCGGACCGGCAAAGAGCTTGTCGCCCGTAGCCGTCTCGGGAGGCGTGGCAATGCTGAGGTTGGTCTCGCCGCCGCCGATCAGCTTGGCCACGGGCCACGTTACCCGATCGCCGCCCTTGCCCAGCCGCCCGCCGCCGGAGCCTTCCAGCCGCAGAGTCTTGATCGAATCGGGCAGAATCACTACATCGCCCGCTTCCGATGCGTAACCGGGATGCGCCGACCAAGCCCAAGGAGTTTCTCTGCTGCCTGTGTTGGTGACCTGATAGTCGGCGTGCAGGCGGTAGCCCTTTTTCGTCTCCGTCAGGGATACGGTGCGAACGAGCGCCAAAGGCAACGAGAAGCAATCGCCACGCAGGGTGACGGAGCCGTTGGCGTTGGCGAGTACCTGCCACTCAAC
>Ga0182011_10004814_pt1 | contig 10755 bp, 8 predicted proteins | sample 711E1DmetaG_FD_120481 | JGI IMG/M metagenome (GOLD analysis project Ga0182011, IMG submission 120481) | Permafrost microbial communities from Stordalen Mire, Sweden - 711E1D metaG | ecosystem: Environmental > Terrestrial > Soil > Wetlands > Permafrost | place: Sweden: Stordalen | collected...
CTTCCTTCCACCAAATGCGGATGCCCTGCAATTACCCAATCGCTCCCGGCCGCAGCGATCGCGACGACAACCAATGAAATGATCGAATAAAAATTAATTTCAGCCACAAAAAGAAAACCCGGCAGCTGGATCGATAATGCATTTTGGGGAAGGTGAATAAAGGCGGCCGATGAATATGCCAGCATTATCATTGCAGTGACTATGCTCAGCCGTCCTTGAGTGGGTAAATAGCGATTTTGCTCCATTCAATTTATTCTACACGTTCCAATCTTTTTCTGCGAGGGCAAAACCCGATAATAAATCGAGAGGAAAAGGTAATTTCACTCGAAACAGCTTAAATGAATCAATTTAGCTGATCATTTTGTCCCAAAAAAGAATTAGAACGCTTGTCATATGGTAAAATTACTATTCGTATGAAAACGCCTCCAATTCTCACTGATTCACATTCGCCTAAATTAATTCCTACGCTTCTTGGCGGATTCAATATCGTTGCCAGCAACATTTCTCTCATTTTGTTGCCAGTGCTCGTTGATTTGGTTCTCTGGCTTGGCCCAAAACTCAAGCTAGAATCAATTCTTTTACCGCGCCTGAATCAACTCTCCGCTTCCCTGCTGTCAATCGAAGGGCCTGATCTTCAAGACACTCTGACCGCCTCCCAAAAGGTGTGGACACAGTTTCTCGCCCAGTTCAATTTGAATATAATGGTTCGTACTTTTCCTGTCGGCGTGCCGAGCCTGATCGCCCGAGAAGTGATCATCGATTCGCCTCTAGGAAAGAAATTACAATACCAGGTTCTGACCCTCGGCGATGCTCTGTTGATTTTGGCTGCCCTATTATTTGTCGGATTTCTGTTTGGGAGTATTTATTTTAATGCGCTGGCTCGCTTTACTGCCAAACCAATCGAAAAATTGGATGGAAAGAAATTGATGTTCCAATTTGGCCAAAGTCTGGTGATGGCATTGATCCTTTTGGTGGTGGTATTGATTCTCTCCATTCCTCTACTAATGCTTCTCTCAGTATTTTCTTTCATTAGCGCTGGTCTTGCCGATTTTGTACTCTTAATTGCTCTCTTTGTTCTGCTGTGGTTGATTTTGCCTTTGGTTTTTTCTCCGCATGGAATTTTTGTCATCAATCAAAAAGCTTTTCCCTCCATGCTACTCAGTATGCGGATGATCCGCTTCTTTTTACCCGGGACAGGCATGTTCGTCGTTACAGCCGCCCTCGTCAGTGAAGGGTTGAATATGGTCTGGACGATCCCGGGAGCCACTTCCTGGCTGACGCTCGTCAGTATCCTTGGCCACGCGTTTATCGTGACAGCACTTCTTGCTGCCAGTTTTATTTATTATCGCGAGGGACTGCGGTGGATGCAAGAAATGATTCAGCGCATGTCATCTCCGATGAGCAAGACTGAAAATGGAGGCCCCCTTGGTACAGCCGGTAAATAATAATCTACCCTCTTATGGTGCAAAAGACATTCAAGTTCTTGAAGGTCTTGAAGCTGTACGCCGCCGCCCGGGAATGTACGTGGGTGGAACTGATCTAAAAGCACTTCACCACCTCGTATACGAAGTTGTCGATAACTCTATCGATGAAGCCTTAGCGGGGGTCTGCAATAGCATCGAGGTGACGATTCACGAAGATAGCAGTGTCACAGTGTCCGATAACGGTCGTGGTATCCCGGTGGATATCCACCCTGAGAAAAAGAAATCGGCACTGGAAGTTGTTATGACAGTGCTACATGCCGGTGGTAAATTTGGTGGAAATAGTTATAAAGTTTCCGGTGGCTTACACGGCGTAGGCGTTTCGGCAGTGAACGCGCTTTCTGAATGGTGCGAAGTTCGCGTTTATCGCGATGGGCATATCCACTTTCAACGCTACAATCGTGGAATTCCAGAAGAACCAGTGAAAATAATCGGCGACTGTGATCCTGCCAAGACCGGAACCACCACCACCTTCCGCTTCGACCGGGAATTGTTCAAAGGCGACCTGGATTTCAACTTCAATACCCTTACCCAACGTTTCAGGGAAATGGCATTCGTCACGCGAAAGGTCAAAATCAAGTTGGTGGATGAGCGCAACCCTGAGCGTGAGGCAACCTTCATGTTTGAAGGGGGCATCGTTTCATTTATACGCTATCTGGATAGGAATCGTGAAGTATTACATCCGGTTTTTTATATCGAAAAAGAAGTCGAGAATATTGGCATCGAAGCCGCGGTTCAATTCACGGATGCCTTTAGCGAATCGATCTATTCTTTTGCCAACACCATCAACACCATCGATGGAGGGACGCACCTCACTGGCCTGCGTACGGCTCTCACCCGTGTAATCAATGATTACGCGCGCAAGGCTAATTTGCTAAAGGACTCTGATCCAAACTTTACCGGTGATGATACTCGTGAAGGCATGACAGCTATCGTTAGTATCAAGCACCCGGACCCTCAATTTGAAAGCCAGACCAAGGTCAAATTGATGAACCCCGAAGTGCAGACTTACGTGCAGCAGGTTGTCGGTGAAGCCTTCGGACAATTCCTCGAGGAAAATCCGGCGGCAGGGAAAGCCATCGTATCCAAATGCCTCACCTCTGCTCGCGCTCGCGATGCTGCCCGGAAAGCCCGCGACCTGGTCATCCGTAAATCTGCGCTAGAGAGTATGACTTTGCCGGGGAAACTGGCCGATTGCTCAGACCGCGACAGCACCAAGTCTGAGATGTACATCGTTGAAGGTGATTCGGCAGGTGGCTCTGCCAAACAGGGGCGCGATCGTCACTTTCAGGCCATTCTCCCCTTACGTGGCAAAATCCTCAATACTGAACGCGCCCGACTGGATAAGATCTTATCCAATGAAGAAATCAAGGCCATCATTTCCGCGCTCGGAACCGGTATTGGTGACAATTTCGATCTCAAGAACCTGCGTTATGGCCGCATCATCATTATGACCGATGCTGATGTTGACGGAAGTCATATCCGTACTCTTTTGCTCACTTTCTTCTTCCGCTATATGCCGTCGTTGATCGAGAACGGTCATATTTACATTGCCCAACCACCGTTGTACCGCATTTCCCATAAAAACGTGCATAAGTATGTTTACAACGACGCAGATAAAGATGCTTATCTCAAAGAATTAGGCCCTCAGGCCGAAAAAGCTGACTTACAGCGTTATAAAGGTCTGGGCGAGATGAACCCAACCCAGCTTTGGGACACGACCATGAACCCCGAAACCCGCACTCTGTTGCAGGTCTCAGTGGATGACGCTGCCGCCGCCGACCACACCTTTGATATGCTCATGGGCAGTGCGGTGCCACCGCGGACACGCTTCATCGTCACTCACGCACATGCTGTAAGAAATTTGGATATCTAAATTCCCTTAATAAATAAGAAAAAGCTCTCGTGTTTTCAATGCACGAGAGCTTTTTAATTACTAATCCTACAATTATTGTTTATTGAAAAATCTTTATTGATCAATTTCAATTACTTGATTGAAAGGGTTCTGTATAGAACGTTACATTCCAAACACCTGGCTGATCCTGGGACGAAGTTGAGATGTCCCCGGTTACTGAAATCCAGGTATTTCCAGGTTGTAATTCTAAGGGTTGATTATTTTTATCAAAGAATTGGATTGGGTCATTTGTTTTAACACCCTTCCACTTACCTTGAAAAACCTGACCATCACGGAAAAGCAGCATTGGACCGCTATTTCCGGGTAGTTGAACTTCGTGCATTGTATCAGTGTGGTTTAGGGTCTCATAATGTGCCCAAATAATGATTACATTGGAAAAAGCTAATTGCTGATTATTATCTCTATCAACCAAAGGGATTAGAATAACCTTCCCATTCGCATCTTTTGAATCAATCCAACGCAAATACTTCTTTGAGCCAGGATCATACCTCCAGTTTTCAAGGTTATCTGTTGCATATTGCATAGTTACTTCATGACCATCCGCTCCCCCATCGGGAACGATGGAATTAAAAGCCATACCATCCAGATTCGGTTTTGAATTATTTGCCCCGTTTTCTGCAGCATAATATTTGGTCATTTCTGCGGTATTGGCAAACCAACTGACTTCAGATGTTCCTAGATTTAGGTTACAAATAGCTGGGCAAGTATTGGGTCCTCCTGAAATTGTTCTTGCCCACCCCAATTGTCCTACGATCGCAGACCATTCCGACGGGTATGCATACATCAGGCCTAAAACCCCTTGATACATATAAACCAGCCATCGGTCAATCATTCGACCAGAGCGAATGGGTCCAACCTGAGTGGAATCTTGCCCGTAATACAATGCCAGATAACGACTTTCTAACAAACCCGTGGAATATGAAAAGACAATATCTGCATAAGAAAGTCCAGCATGTGGTCTTCCCCACGGGGGAAAATTAGAAACTTTAACCATCACCGGGCGGCGATTCAGGATCGATGGATCAGCCACAATCAACCCGGTCAGCGGGTCGACGTTGTCCGGAAAATTAGTAGGGCCATATTGAACGGGCTGCGGAGTAGGAGTTGCCGATGGAGTTGGGGTAGCAGTGGCTGTTGGGACTTTCGTCGCTGTTGGCATGGCAGTCATGGTTTGATTCACGGCTGCGTTCATTGTATTTTGAATCTGTTCGGTAGAAAGTGCAGTCTGGCATGCGCTAAGAATTGTGCTTGAAATCAGCACAATAACGGCAGAAAGCGCAAATAGCTTCATTTTTGTCATAATCTCTCCTGATGAATCTACGAAACGATCACTATCATTATGAATTCAAAAAATTATAATCCCTTTTCTTTTAACCGTTCCCGCAGATAAAAAAACAGTAGACGAAAACTGATCATCCACTGTTTTCTTTAGGTTATTGGACGGATCACCGATTCACATCGAAAGAAAAACCTTGTTGATCATTCCCACCCGGGTCGTTGAAGCTCACACCACTGGGTGTACCGATCGTTTCTAATAGGAGCGAAACATCGACTGCAGGGGTGGTATCCTCCAATCAATTTTGTGCCCAACCATAATTGCACCCGACTGATGGCAATTTCAGGCATCTTTAATTATCTAGTAGATTAAGCCAGTTTAAAATGGTCAAACTCTTCGAACCGGATGGATCAATTCCCCCTATTCACCATGTCCTGATACGATTTTTTGACAATCATCACAAATTCCAAACAGAACCAGGTGATTGGTGACAATTTTAAAGTGTTTGTCCTTCTCCAACTGATGAAAAAAACCATCGACTTCTTCGTGGCTTAGGGTAATGATCCGTCCGCAATTCTGGCACACTAAATGATGGTGAGGGGCGCTCCCGACCGACTCATATACTTCAGAGCCGGTACCCATATCCGAAACAGAGATTTTTCCTGCCTTCACCAGCCGATCCAGAGCACGGTATACAGTCGAAGGGTTAACCGCCGGCAACTGACCTTGGATCCTAGAGAAGACCTCATGGGAAGTTAGATGAGATCTTTCCTTTTTTAAAGTATCCAGAATATAAAAATCGACGGAAGAAGAACGCATTTGAACACCTTTTTCCCTTTGACGCGAATAATAAATTTTACCTTAATAACCGACATTATTTTCTCTTTCGACAAGGGGTTCTTCTTCACCAATTCACAACATTGACCAATCCCCCTTCATAGAGTAGAATCTTTCAGTCGTGCGTTGTACCCTTCGCATTGACGCAATCTATTCTAGGAAAGGGCTTGAAAATGAAAGTATTACTGATCAAAGATGTATACAAGTTGGGACATACCGGCGACGTAAAAAAGGTAGCCGATGGATATGGGCGCAATTACCTTTTAACGCAAGGCCTTGCAGTTCTGGCGACGCCCGGGGCGCTAAAATCTGTCGAAAAGATTCGCGCCAAGGCTGCCGTTACGCGTGCCACCTTAAACCAGGAAATGGGTGGTCTGGCTGAATTGATCGACGGTTTGGAATTAGTCTTTACCAGCAAAGCTGGTGAGACTGGCAAATTGTACGGTTCCATTACCACTCAGTTGATCGCCGATGCCATCAATAAAAAACTTGGTACCCAGGTAGATCGTCGCCAGGTGGAAGCCGAACCGATTCGCATTCTGGGTGAACATTCAGCTCATGTTCGCCTGACCATTGATCTAACCCCCAAGGTAAAAATCATCGTCTATCGCGAAGGTGAAGCCCCAGTTGAAGCTGTTGAACCAGCCAAAGTAGAGTCCCCTGTCGCCGAAATTCCAGAACCAGCCAAGGTAGAGTCCCCTGCCGCCGAAATTCCAGAACCAGCCAAGGTAGAATCCCCTCTCGCCGAAACTCCCGGGGAAGAACCAGTCGTTGAAGAAAAAGCAGAATAATATTATTAAAGCAGAATAAACAAAACCGGCCATATCAGCCTAGAGGCTGGTAAGCCGGTTTTTAGGTTAAAATAATGAAATGATGGAACAAACTGTCGGAACAACTTTGCGGCTGGCCCGGGAAGAAAAGAAAATCTCCCTGGAGCAGGTATATCAGACAACTAAAATTCGAATGGGCTATCTACGAGCGATCGAAAATGATGCACTCGATGAATTGCCCTCACGAGCTCAAGCTCGCGGTTTTATTCACCTATACGCAGAGTATTTAGGCCTTGACCCGTTTGCCCTGCTTGATTCGATGCATTCAGCTCCACCCACTCAATCCGATGTCGTTATCCCTATACTATCTCAGGAATCTACGAACCAGCCGGAACCCGACGAAGAAGAACCGAATGACCATTTTTCTCAGCAAAAAAAAGAATCATTTCAGGGAAAAGTCAGGGAAAGTTCACAAAAAATTCAAGATTCCTTTCAGCAATTGACCAATAAAATTCCTTATCGAATCGTTAAAAAAAGTGATTCCTCCAAAGCAGTAACGACAGCCGTCGAAACTCCTGCACCACAATCAACGCCAGCTCAGCCTGTTGGGGTACAGAATAATTATCAGGCAATGAGTAAAGCGCTAGGGTATTCCTTACGCGCCAAACGAGAATCTTTAGGCCTTTCATTGGCTGACGTAGAGCGCCAGACCCGGATTCGTGAGATTTACCTCTATGCGCTCGAAGAAGGCAACCTAAATGATTTGCCGTCGACCGTCCAGGGACGGGGCATGTTAGGCAACTATGCCGCGTTTATGGGCCTGGATTCAGAAGCTTTTCTGTCACGATTTGCCGAGGCATTACAACAGAAACGCCTCGAGACCGTTCCTGAAAAAGAAGCTGGAATTCCATTACCAACCTCGACCCCAAAACAATCCCTGACCGGTTGGCGCAGGCTCATCTCTCCTGACCTGATTTTTACGGGAGGCATATTCCTGGTTTTCTTTGTTCTCATCATCTGGGGAGCTGTTCAACTGGTGGGCATCAAATCAAATACAATCTCCCCCACAGTAATACCGATTTCTGATGTGTTACTGGCAAGTGGAACGCCATCCAACTCAGCGTTAGTGACAATTGAAGGATCAACTCCTCAAACCAGTGCAATTGGTGTTTCAGGTTTTACGCCCGTAGATAATTTGCAAGCGACCTTATCTGCCACGAATAGCGGTGCAATCCAATTAGTGATCGTGGCCCATCACCGTGCCTTTATGAAAATCACAGTGGATGGAAAAGACCTTTATATTGGACGAGTCCTTCCAGGGATGATCTATTCGTATACAGGGAATACCTCCATTATTCTTCTCACCGGTGATGGTTCAGCCCTGGAAGTTTATTATAATCAAACAGCACTTGGAATTTTAGGCATAACCTCACAGGTCGTCAACCTACAATTTTCTCCTAAAGGATATGTAAATCTGGGTGCAGATTACACAGCGACACCAGCATCCACAACGATCCCCTCGCTGACCCCCAATCCAACGGCGACGGTCACCCAAACGCCAATGCCCGGAACCCCCACAATTATTCCAACCAGTACAGGTGATTAACCCAATGAAAGTAAAAACATATTATCTTGTTTCACTCGGCTGTGCAAAAAACACTGTCGATTCTGAATCGATGGCTTCCCTACTTAATCAAAACGGATATCGGGGAGTAAGCAAGGCCTCACAAGCCAGCGTAATGATCGTTAATACCTGTGGCTTTATTGCTCCAGCCCGACAGGAATCCATTGAAGTGTTAAGCGACCTGGCCAGCAAGAAAAAACCCGGCCAACTACTGGTGGCTGCCGGTTGCCTGACTGAACACTCCCGTCAACTGATGGTCGAAACCATCGCCGGGGTAGATGGTTTCATCGGTACGCGGCGCTGGATGGATATCCTCGATCTCCTGGAACAACTTAATCAAAACCCCGTGGCGTCACGATATCATCTGCCAGAATCTACCACCATCGGAACAGACGAAAAAGGAGTTTCCCGCACGGCCATCCAGGGGACCAGCGCCTACCTAAAGATCGCAGACGGGTGCCGCCACCCCTGTGCCTTCTGCTCGATCCCCCTGATCAAAGGGACTAACGTCAGTCGCGCGCCAGAATTGATTTTTCAGGATGCAGAACAATTGCAAAAAGATGGAGTCCAAGAAATCAACCTGATTGCGCAGGATACCACGGATTATGGGGTTGATCTGGGGATGAAGGATGGACTGGCTACCTTATTAGAACAGCTTCTCCCCCGTATTCCACAGATCCCCTGGATTCGTGTTTTGTATGCCTACCCCGGTTACGTCACTGACCATTTGATCGAGGTCATGGCAAAAAACAAGCAGATGCTGCATTATCTGGATATTCCTTTACAGCATGCTTCTGCGGAAATACTAAAAAACATGAAGCGCCCCGCCAACATGGACTGGGTTTATGACACTTTGACGAAAATGCGCAGTGCTATGGCTGACCTGGCGTTACGTACGACCTTCATCGTTGGCTACCCCGGTGAAACCGAGGCACAATTCCAAACCTTACTGGATTTCATGGAAGAAGTGAAATTCGATCACGTCGGTGCGTTCACCTTCTCATTCGAGCCCGGAACAGCTAGCGAGTCACTCGGGGACCCCATTCCTGAACAGGTAAAACTGGAGCGGATGGAACGGCTGATGAAATTACAGGAGAAAATTTCACTGTATAAAAATCAGTATTGGATTGGCAAAAAAATGGATGTGCTGATCGAAGGGAAAGGTGACGGCATTTCAGTCGGCAGATCTTTCAGAGATGCTCCCGAAATTGATGGCCTGGTACTCATCGAAGATAATGCCGAAGTGGGAACGATCGTCCCGGTCAAGATCAGCGGGGCAATGACTCACGATCTTTCCGGTTTTATCTCCAAAGACTAAAAAAACAAAACGGCTGATGATAATTCACCAGCCATTGATTTTATAGACTAACCGCCTGGGGCGTTGGTCGGTGTCGGTGTCCACTCCGGATTAGGGGTCGGCGTCGGGGTCGCGGGAGGATTCGCGCAGTTCGCCGAAGCCAAGGTAAGTTTATCCGTAACTGATTGAGAGCTGATGATTGATGCACTGGTGCTATACTGGGCCTCAGCATCACACCAATCATATGCGGTTTCATAAGTATCACCCAAACCGATCAGCGCCCCTGCATAGCGTTGTTTTGAGGTCACCCCATTAAAATCAGAAAAGTATGGATAACTTTGGTAGAGCAACAAGAAATTATTGACTGCAATTTGCCAGTTAATGCCCCAAAAAGAGGAACCATTAATGTACGTTTCAGCCAGTTGTCGATAATTATCGGCATCTTTATCAAGTGGGGCAATTCGTTCGGCAACTGAAAATTGATAAATCCCTACTTCGAGATTTCCAGCTTTGATGTTATTGATGCCAACGTTGCGTAAAGCTAAATAATACAAGCCATCGACTTTAACCGCCTGATAAGTGGGGTCAAGATCGCGCAGAGAATTGACCGAATCATAAAGGTTTTGCCAGTCTTGAGCAATCTGAGCTGCAGGTACCCCTTGTTGTGCCTGATCAACTTGAGCGGTAGCCAACTGCTGCTGTGCTTGCATAAAGATCGCAGCAGCACCACGCGTATCCTTCGTCGGTTCAACAGTAGGCACCGAAATTGTAGTATTCGCATTCTGGCCGTTTTGCGCCATCGCAACCAATACCTGGGCCAATTTGTCTGCTGCCCCCGGGTAGTTGGGATAAATCTGAATTACATATTCCAGGCGTTTTTTAGCCAAGTCATAATTAGCATTTTTGATATCCTGCAGACCAAGCTCGTATTGGGTGGTGGCGACAATCAAACGTTGGTTCACTTCCTCAGTCGTACGAACTTGAATTGCGGAATTATACCCAATGGCTACGCCAACAAACACGATTATCAACATGGCCAGGATCCCCAAAGCAATCCAACCACCGCGTTTTCTTTTTTGAGGAGTCCCCTCTTCTGCAGAATTAGATGGAATCTCATTACCCTCTGGTTCAACTATGGCAACTTTCGCTAACTCATTGTTCTTGCTACTTTTTCTGGTAGCGGGTGAAGGTACGGTTTTATTAATAGAGGGACCATTTACGGTGCTGGGCTGAGTTAAGTCAGTATTTTCGGGTTGCGCCGGCAATGTTTTATCAGGATTCTTTTTTGGCATAGGCGCAATTATACCGTAATTTTTTAAACAATTTTCCTGATCTCATCACCATTGGATGTTTAGAAGCCTTTAAGATTTCATCAGAAAAAATGGCCTTATTAAATGAAGGAAGTTACGGCCGAAACCCCTCACTTGAATGGATATCCTTGACTGTAAAGACATGGCATGGTATTATTGCCCTCACTTGATGCGGGGTAGAGCAGTGGCAGCTCGTCGGGCTCATAACCCGGAGGTCAGTGGTTCGAATCCACTCCCCGCTACTA
>Ga0182011_10004817_pt1 | contig 10752 bp, 8 predicted proteins | sample 711E1DmetaG_FD_120481 | JGI IMG/M metagenome (GOLD analysis project Ga0182011, IMG submission 120481) | Permafrost microbial communities from Stordalen Mire, Sweden - 711E1D metaG | ecosystem: Environmental > Terrestrial > Soil > Wetlands > Permafrost | place: Sweden: Stordalen | collected...
AAGTCTCCTTCGCCCGTTGCTTTGGATTCTCCACCGACTGAGCTGGATCGTGCTCTGATCCTCGTGGATGCGTCTGGATGTCTCCGCCGTCTAAACGCTGGTGCGGAGCGATTTACGGGTCGACCGGCCGCGGAATTGACGGGCCTGCCGCTGGACGAGGTTCTGCGTCTGGCTGACCAGCCGACGCCCTCTTCGGCCCAATGGTGGGCGACGCTTCCGCCGGACACCTCGATCGAGGTTGTGGGATCGAGCAATGAGACGCCGCTGCTGGCCCGTGTGCAACAGCTCGATGATGGCGGTGAATCCTGGTGTCTCCTGGAACTGCGGCCGGCTGGCCGGACGGAAGGACCCTCCGGAGACGGCACTGAATTGAGCGGGTCCGACTGGCTGGACAGTTACGAACTCGCTTTTCACGCCGATGGTTCCGGGAGATTTCTGGCCGTCAGTCATTCATTTGCACGAAAGTTCGGGCGGTTGGCGCCAGTTTGGAGGGGCGAGATGAGCGCCTCGCTCCTGCATCCGGACGATGCCGAGGCATGGGCCGCCGCGCTCGAATTGCTTCACCATCCGCCGCATCGGCAAACGCTTGAACACCGCTGGCGCACGCCCCAAGGATGGCGCTGGATCGCTTGGGATTTGAACGCGCAGCACGGTGTTGGCGGGGATGTGGTGGCGCTGAAGGCGACGGGAAGTGACGTGACAAAACGGCGTTTGGCCGAGGAGCAGTTCCTCCGGCTGTCCTGTGCCGTCGAGCAGTCGCCCGTGGCGATTCTCATCACCGATCCGCAGGGTCGGGTCCAGTACGTGAATCGCAAATTCACCGAATCCAACGGCCATTCGATGGAGGATATCCTGGATCGCAATCTGGATCCTTTGCGCACCGGCCACGCGGACGACGAAGCCTATCAGCGTTTCTGGCAGACGTTGCGCGCCAACGGGGAATGGAGCGGCGAACTCTGTCTGCCGCAACGCCATGGCAAGTCCGTCTGGGAATCAGTTCGGGTGTCCTCTATTCGCAGCGGCGCGGGCGAGATCACCAATCTGCTCTGTTTGCGAGAGGATATCACCGAGCGCAAGCAACTCGAAGAGCAGTTGCGGCAATCCCAGAAGATGGAGAGCCTCGGGACCCTGGCCGGCGGCATCGCCCACGATTTCAATAACATGCTTGCGATCATCCACGGTTACGCGGAGCTGGGTCTCAGCCGGGTGGGCGATCAGGATGAAAAGATGCGCAAGTACCTGCGTGAAGTTCACGGGGCCGCCCAGCGCGCCTGCGGTTTGGTCCGCCAGATTCTCATCTTCAGCCGCAAGACGGAGGTGCATTTCACGCTTGTGGGCCTGCCTCAACTGGTCCGCGAGCTCACGGCGTTGTTGGGAGAGACCTTTCCGCGCACGATCGCGCTGGATCTTGATCTTGATGACACGCTGCCCGATTTGCGCGGCGATCAGAACCAGCTGCAGCAGGTGATCATGAATCTTTGCGTCAATGCGCGCGATGCGATGCCTTCGGGCGGGACGCTCTCAATCGCCCTCCGCCGGGTAGCGGGAGAAACTTTGCAGCGGTTCAACGCTGATTCCACGTTGTTCTACGCGTGCCTCGAGGTGAGCGACACCGGTGTCGGAATGTCTCCGGAAATCCAGGCGCGGATTTTCGAACCGTTTTTCACCACCAAGCAGGCGGCCGGTGGCACAGGTCTGGGTCTGGCGGTGGTTTATGGCATCATCCTCAACCATTTCGGTTTCATCGATGTGAAGAGCAAGCCGGGGCATGGAAGCGCATTCAGCGTATACCTGCCGCTGACCTCAGCCAAGGCGGGCATGCCGGCAGTGACGACGACGTTTGGCGAATTTCCTGCCGGAACGGAGTCTGTATTGGTGGTTGAGGATGAGCAGAGCCTTCGCGGCCTGCTTTGCCTGATCCTCAGTCAGAAGGGCTACCGGGTGCAGTCGGCGGTCGACGGTCTGGCCGCGGCGGAGTTGCTGATGTCGAGTCCGACGCCGATCGACGTGATCCTGCTCGATTTCAACATGCCGGGGGTCGATGGCATCGAGGTGTATAAAACGGTGCTTAAGACCCGACCGGGCGCCAAGGTGATCGTCATCAGCGGAAATCTCAGCGTCGAGGCCAAGGCGGAATTCACCAAACTGGGGCAGAAGGATTTTCTCGAGAAACCATTCCGGCTTGAAGACATCGGGCAGCGCATCCGCCGGATTCTAGCGCCTCCATCACCATGAACCGGCAAACTCCTAGGGGTTTTCCGCAATTAGACACCACTTCAGGAAACGGGCGGTGGTGCCGATATCACCTACCGGGCGAACTCGGGCGATCCTTGCTTAAGGACCGCTATGTGCACGATAATGCACAGCATATTTCTCTGGCGCGGTCGCGTGGCCAGATTTCTGCGCAGCTCTGTCTTCCTGCTGGTGCTGGCGCTGGGATCAGAGGCTACGCCGCGGGCAGGGCCGCTGCTCCCGCGTCCAACCCGGTTTCGCCCGGAGACCGATGGGTGTTCGCCCTACCTGCCGGTGATCGGACCGCCACCGTTGCGGTTCGCACAGGCGCCGCCGCCGGATTTGTCGACGCGCCCTGGGCCGGGTGCACCGCCCCTGCCATCGGTGATGGAAGATATGGCCGCAACCAACGCAGCTTCTGCCAGGCCTGTGGCGCCGTCTCGTGGCGCCGACGGTGCCGGGTCGGAGCCACGTCAAACAATGCCGGCCGAGGCCATCCCGGCGGTGCCGGACGCACCAGGCAAGGCCCCGGGAAAAAAGGAAACGCCGGCTCTTTTGCCTGATGACACCCAACGCGAAGTTCGACCGGAGGAGATTCTCCCGTTCTTCCAGTTCCCGGATTCTGGGGGCACCACGAATGTCGTACCGCCGGGCTCGACTTCGCGTGAGTCTACGCGCTTGCCGGTGAGTTCCGCCGTCTATCGCGAGCGATAAATCTTATGACGATGCCGTTTCGTTTCTTGCCTTGGATCGGACTGCTGACTGCGGCGGGTCTTGTGGTGGCCGGATTGGGAACGGCTCTGCGCGGCGAACCGGAGAGGCCGGTCGCCGCCGCTTCCGCGGTCACCCCGCCGGCCGCTGTCGGTGCAGTGCCCGCGGCTGCTGCTGTCCAAACGCCGGCGTCCGAGGCGCCACACGAGATCCAGAGTCTGTTCAACCTGGGCGCCACCTACGTTGATCGCAAGGAGTACCCGGCAGCCGAAGTGGTTTATCAGCAGATTCTGCGGCATGCTCAGGCCCGGGAGAAGGATCAGCAGAGCGCGTTGCTGACCCTTGCCAGGGTGTATCGACTGGAGGGGGCGACGACTCGTGCGGTGGCGTGTTACGAGAGATTTCTGCAGTCCTTTCCGGACGACCCTGCGGTGCCGATGGTCTATCTCGATCTCGGCCGGGCGCTGCGGACCTTGGGCACTTTTCATCTCGCCCTTTCCAGCTTTTACAGCGTCATCAACTCTACCATGAAGCTGCCGTCCGAGGGTTTTGAACAATACCGGACCCTCGCGAAAACGGCCCAGTTCGAAATCGCCGAGACGCATTTTCAGGAAGGTGATTTTGCGGGGGCCAGCAAGTATTTCTCGCGGCTCCAGTTGCTGGATCTGGCGCCGGCGGACAGATCTCGGGCGCAGTTCAAATCCGCTTATGCGCTCGTACTGGCCAAAGACGATGCGAGGGCGGTGGAGGCCTTGCGGATATTTCTCGATCGGAATCCCGACGATGAGAATGGCCCCGAAGCCCGCTACCTGCTCTCCGTGTCGTTGCAGCGGTTGGGCCACGATCAGGAGGCGTTTGACACCGTCATTGCCTTGCTGAAAGCCGAGAAGGCCCGCCAATCGGCCGACACTCGGCGGTGGGCCTACTGGCAGCGACGCACCGGCAACCAGATTGCCAATGAGTTCTACAATCAGGGCAATTTCTGGAGTGCCTTGGTCATTTACGAGGCGCTCGCCGCGCTCTCCGGGCAGGAACCGGAATGGCGGCTTCCCACCTTGTACCAGTCCGGACTCTGCTACGAACGCCTGCGGCAATACGACCGGGCGCGGGAGGACTACCAGAAGGTGGCCGACACCTGTGCGGCGCTGACCGCCAAGGATCAATCGGCCGCAGGATTGACCGATGTCGCCCGCATGGCTTCATGGCGGCTTCAGCAACTCACCTGGATGGAGAAGCTCGACGTCCAGACGGCCCTCCTTTTCCGCGCCGTTCCCTCCACCGTCCATGACCCATCAAAATCCACTGCAAAACCATCGCAAGTTGTGCGATGAACTGTATCAACTCGCGCTGGAGGAAAACCGGTTTCTCAAGGAGCAAGGGCGGCTGCCCTCGGTCGAATTGGTTGAACGCAAGCAGCAGCTCCTGGTGCGGCTGGATGAATCGCTTGCCGCCCTGCGCGCCGTGCCGCGCGACCAGCCGCTCCCGGCCGACGATCAAGCCGCCAGCGAACAGGCCAAGGCGCGCATCCTGCAGTTTCTGCATCTTGATCGCGAGAATGAGCAGTTGCTCCTCCGGCACAGCCTGTCACCGCGGCCCCCGCCGGTCGCCCCCATGGTCGGACCCACGCATCTGCAGCGCGCTTATCAGCAGGGCGTGAAGAGCCCGCAGATTTAGAAGTTTGCTGCCCGCCATGCCCATGGAGACGCGACGCCTCGTCGCGTTTCGCTGGCTCGGAAATCCTTTGTTTGCCGCGCCAGTTGCGCTGTGTCCTATGCACACTGGCAGTCCAGAAGCCCAAGAGTCCGATGGACCGCCTTTGGGCAAAAAAGAAGGCGCCCCGCGATGGAGCGCCTTCGAATGGAAGCGAGTGGAAACGGAAGCCGGACTTACTGCTCGAACTGCTTCTCCATCTCCTGCAGTTCCTTTGACTCGCGTTTGCTCTGCCAGATCGCCCAGCCGATAGCCACTGCGCAGAGCAGAGCGATCAGCACGCCTGCGATGCGGCTGACCGTGCCGCTGATGAGGTTGTACTTGATCACCACGCCGAGCGCGAGGAGGCTCACCATGTTCATCACCTTGATGAGCGGATTGATGGCCGGGCCGGCGGTGTCCTTGAGCGGATCGCCCACGGTGTCGCCGGTGACCGCTGCCTTGTGCGCCTCGGAACCCTTGCCGCCGTAGTTGCCGTCTTCGATCAACTTCTTGGCATTGTCCCAGGCGCCGCCGGCATTCGCCATGAACACGGCGAGGAGCTGGCCGGTGAGGATCATGCCGGCGAGGAAGCCTCCGAGTGCCTGCGTGCCGAGAAGGAAGCCGACTGCGAGCGGCGTCAGAATGGCGAGGAAGGCGGGGCCGATGAGTTCCTTCTGCGCCGTCGAGGTGCAGATGTCGACCACGCGGCCGTAATTGGGCTTCTTCTTGCCGCTCCAGATTTCGGCGTCGCGGAACTGGTCCCGGCATTCCTTCACGATCAGGAATGCGGCACGGCCGACGGCGCGGATCAGCATCGAGCTGAACAGGAACGGCACCGCGCCACCGATAAGGAAGCCGATGAACACCATCGGGTGGGCGACGGTGAGCTTGCCGGCTTCGGCGATGTACTGGCCGGTTGTCATCATGCTGATCTTCTCTTCGCTGCCGACCGCGATGACGGCGATGAACGAGGCGAAGAGCGAGACGGCGGCGATGACGGCGGAGCCGATGGCGATTCCCTTGGTCTCGGCCTTGGTCGTGTTGCCCACCGCATCGAGGTCGGCGAGGATCTGCCGGGCGCGTTTGTAGCTGCCCTTCTGCTCCTTCTCCATCGCTTCGGCGTCGTAACCCATTTCGCCGATTCCGTTGGCGTTGTCGGCCACCGGGCCAAACACGTCCATCGAGATGGTATTGCCCGTCAGGGTGAGCATGCCGATGCCGGTCATGGCGACGCCGTAGGCGACAAACAGCGGCGGGGTGCCGGTGTAGCAAAGGAACGACAGCAGGATGGCGATCGCAATGACGACCACCATGGCGACCGTGCTCTCGTAGCCGACCGCGATGCCCTGGATGATGTTGGTGGCGTGGCCCGTCTGGCAGGCCTTGGCGAGGCTCTTCACCGGCGCATGCGAGGTATGGGTGTAATAGCTGGTGACCTTGTTGAGCGCGATGGCGAGAATGACGCCGATCAGGCAGGTGATCACCGGGCGCATGTCGAGGCCAGCGATGCCAAAGTTCGCCCACGCCGGCAGATTACCCGGGACGGTGTTGGGATAGTTGGCGATGTCCTCCGGGCTGGCGTTGCGCAGCAAATTGTCGACGGGAAAACGCAGATAGCCGAAGCCCAGGGCGAAGAAGCCGACGATCGAGATGATCGAGCCAATCCAGAAACCGTTGTGCACGCTCTTCAGCGCGGTGTCCGACGTGTCGTTCGGGCCGGCCTTGACCGTGTAGGTCGAGATGATCGAGCCGAGCACGCCGATGCCGCGGACTAGGAGCGGGAAGATGACGCCCTTGTGGCCGAAGGTCGCGAGCCCCAGGATCATCGCGGCTACGATCGTCACTTCGTAGCTCTCGAAGATGTCGGCAGCCATACCGGCGCAGTCGCCGACGTTGTCGCCCACGTTGTCCGCGATGGTCGCGGCGTTCCGGGGGTCATCCTCGGGGATGTTCTTTTCGATCTTGCCAACCAGGTCGGCGCCGACGTCAGCGGCCTTGGTGTAGATGCCGCCGCCCACGCGCATGAACAGGGCGAGGAGGGTGCCGCCGAAGCCGAAGCCGAGCAGCGCTTCGTACGCCTGTTCGCCGTAGGCTATGAAGATCAGGGTGCCACCGAGCAGGCCGAGGCCGTCAGTGAGCATTCCGGTGACCGTGCCAGTGCGGTAGCCGAGTTGCATGGCCTCGCCGTAGGAGTGGCGGGCGGCCGCAGCCACGCGCAGATTGCCGGTGGTCGCCAGCCGCATGCCGACGAATCCGACAAGCCAGCTGAACACCGCGCCGATTGCGAAGGCTCCCGCGCGGCCGAACTTGAACGCCGCGAGATCGCTCTGCGTGGTGAAATAGAGGACGACCGTGATGATTCCGATGAGCGGCAATATCTTGCGGAACTGGGCGGCCAGGTAGGCGTCGGCGCCCTCGCGGACGGCGGCGGCGATGCCCTGCATGCGCGGCGTGCCCTGGTCGGCCGCCTTGACCTGCTTCGCCAGCATCAGGGCGTAGAGCAGGCCGGCGATGGCGATCGTCAGCACCACCATGAGCGCGACGAGTTCGAGAGTGGAGTACCGGGGATCATTGAACAAGGCGAAGAACTTGAAGGCGTGCCCGCCGCCTGACGCGGCGGCGGGTGCCTCTGGTCCCGGGGTCTGCCCGAAGAGGGGTCGCGCGAAAAACGCGGCCCCGAACAAGGCCGCCATCGCGGCCAGATAAATTGTATTGGTGCGCCGGTGGCGCAGCCAGTGGGTGAGGTTGGTGAGCATGGGTGGTATGACGGAGTTGTTACAAAAAAGGTGTCGGAGCGCGGTTCAGCTTCCGTAGGAGGCCTGGGCGGAGTGCCACCATTCATGATGCGCTGAGTCGAGTTCGGTTGCGGAAGGCAGCGGGTAGAATTTCACCTCGTGCGCTTGTCCGACGTAGAAACCGCCCTGGATGGTGCGGTAGAGCACATCGTCGCGAACATTGCGGACGGTGACCTTCGTGGGCTTGCCGGGCGTGCGGAAGAGTTCGCGCAGGCATTCGCGCAGATGCTGCAGACCGGAATACGGCAGATTGCCGACATCCGCCGATTCGAGATCCGTCGCCAAGTTGCCGAGGGTGAGTTCGGCGAAGACGATCCGCGGAACGTTGACCGGCTGGGTCGGGTCCGTCAGGCGGGCGCAGAACTTGGCGGGATCAAGGGTGCTGACGACGCGCGGGGTCACCGGGCAGAATTCCTGGTAGAGGTGGAAGCAGCGGTCCACCGTCGGCACGAGGGGCGCCGACGCGAGTCCCAGCACCCGGCCGTCGTGGGTGGCGAGATGGAGCTGTCCCAAGGCGGCCACGGGCACGTGTTCGAGCACCCGGTAGATCGCCAGATAAGTTGAGCGGCGGGGAGATCCATCGAGATGGGGAAGGCAGCGCGCCGCAATTCCCTGGAAGGGTGGATAATCGCTCTGAAATTCCGGGTCGACTTCGAAGAACATGGCCTGGCCGCGCGAGAATTTCTGCGTTCCGACCGCGAGATAGGCGCCAAATTCGTCCGGAGGCAGATGCGAGGAGATGAGAGCTTCGGGGTTGAGCGAGAGATACAGGTGGATCTTCATGATGGTGGTGGGGGGGGAGCGGAGAATAGGAGCCGGATCAGACGGACCAGTCGATGCCGCGCATGTCGCCCTTCTTCAGAAACTGCTCGTGCATCCGAAAAACGGTGGAAAGGGTTTGTGGCGTGTGGCCGCTTTTGGCCATCTCGAAATAGTGGTGGAGACTGTCGTGGTAGTCAGGATGGGCGCAGCGCTCGATGATCAAGAGCGCCCGTTCGTTCGGATCCTTGCCGCGCAGGTCGGCCACGCCCTGCTCGGTCACGACGATCTGCACGGAGTGCTCGCTGTGATCCGCGTGGCTGACCAGCGGCACGATCGTGCTGATCTTGCCGCCCTTGGCCGAGGACGGGCAGGTGAAGATCGAGATATAGGCGTTGCGCGTGAAGTCGCCGGACCCGCCGATGCCGTTCATAAGGCTGCACCCCATCACATGCGTCGAGTTCACGTTGCCGAACAGGTCGACTTCGATCGCGGTGTTGACCGTGATGATGCCTAGGCGGCGGATCACCTCGGGATTGTTCGTGATCTCCTGGGGCCGGAGCAAAATGCGGGAGCGGAAGAATTCAAGCTCATCGTAAAAGGCCTTGAGCTTCTCCTTGCCGACCGTCAGGGAGGTGCCGGTGGCGAAACGGATCTTCTCGGAGCTGATCAGGTCGATCACTGAGTCCTGGATGACCTCGGAGTACATCTCGAAGGACGGGATGTCCGGATTGGCGCCCATCGCGCCGAGGACGGCGTTGGCGATGTTACCCACGCCCGACTGGAGCGGCAGAAATTCGCGCGGCACGCGGCCGACCACGATTTCGTTGGCCAGGAACTCGGCCACATTCTGACCGATGCGGTTGGTGAGGGCGTCGGCCGGATCGAAACCGCTCACTTCGTCGGGCAGGTTGCTCTCGACCACTCCGGCAATCTTTGCGGGATCGATCTTGACGATGGGCTGGCCGATGCGATCGGACGGGCGGAGGATCGGGATGGGCTGGCGCCGCGGCGGATCGAGGGGTTCGTAGATGTCGTGAAAGCCCAGCAGACGCGGTGAGTGGAAATGGTTCAGCTCGATGATGACTTTTTTCGCGCAGTGGAGAAACGTCGGCGAGGCACCGACCGACGTCGTGAGCGCGATCTGTCCGTCCGGCGTGACATCGCAGGCCTCGACCACCGCCCAGTCAAACTGGCCGAGGAATCCGCAGCGCACCTGCTGTGCCAGGTGCGAGAGGTGCATGTCGAAGAAGCGGGTCTTGCCGGCGTTGATGCTTTCGCGCAGCGACTTGTTGCTCTGGTACGGCGTGCGCCAGGAAATGGCGTCGGCTCGGGCGAGTTCGCCATCGAGGGAATCGCCGGTGGAAGCGCCCGTGACGACCGCGACCTTGAAGGGCCGGCCGGCGGTGTGTTCCGCGCGGGCGCGGGCGGCCAGCGCCTTGGGGGTGACCTTTGCGGCGCCGGCGGCGGTGAAACCGCTGAAACCGATCGTCTGGCCGTGAGTGATAAGCGCCGCGGCCTCGTCGGGAGTCAGCACAGGGAAGGCAGCGCAGGTGTAGGATTGGCTGGCAGAGGTTGTCATGGGGTGACGTCAGGTTGGAAAGACTTCGCGCAACAATTCGACGCGGGGCGCAGGCAACACGCGCACTTCGCCGGCGTCGTCGCGCACGAGCAGCGCTCCGGCAGGATCGACCCCGTCCAGGTGCCCGTTGATGGCGCCGCACCCGCCGGCCAGGGTGACTTGCACCTGGCGGTGACACCACGCGTCATTGAGGTCGCGGCACAATCCGCCGGCGTCGCCGGACTCCAATCGGTGATGTTCGCGCGTCAGCGCCGCCAGCAACCGGACGATCAGGGAAGCGAACGAGGGAGGGTGGGGCAGCAGATCGGCGAGGCACGTGACTTCATCCGCCAGCGCCGGGTCGGTCTTTTCCGGGTGGTTGGCGACATTCAGGCCGATGCCCACCACCGCCGCTTCGGCCGAGAAGCGGTCGACGAGGATCCCGGCCAGTTTCCGGCGCCCCACGAGAAGGTCGTTGGGCCAGCGGAGGTGGGCGTCCGGGAGACCGAGGGCGCGCACGACGCCCAGCGTGGCCCAGCCGGCGGCCAGGGGCAGCAGCGACCAGGGGGCGGCATCGCCGGGTGTGGGGACGACCGCGGAGAGCCACAACCCATCTTCGTCGGAGACCCAATGACGGCCCGTGCGTCCGCGGCCCGCCGTCTGCACCACGGCCCGCACCGCGGTCCACGGCGGCAGATGAGCGGCGAGCGAATTGGTCGATGTCACCTCCGCGAACTCATGAAGCGTCCAGCCATCGACGGCACGGATGTCAGCTTCCTGGGACAGGGCGGAGTCGGGCGACATGGAATCAGCCGGCTAGCGGACCCGGTGGGAGTGATAGAGCTCCCGGCGGCCTTCGGCTGACCAGGCGCGCTGGGCGGCGGCATCGGGCTGGATGGCGACGATGCGGTGGGGTTGCCGGACGACCATGGCAACGGCGGCGGCGATGGCGGTAAGCACGCCTTCGTCAAACGCGGCAGGTTCGGGGGCTTTGACGATGGC
>Ga0182011_10004819_pt1 | contig 10747 bp, 11 predicted proteins | sample 711E1DmetaG_FD_120481 | JGI IMG/M metagenome (GOLD analysis project Ga0182011, IMG submission 120481) | Permafrost microbial communities from Stordalen Mire, Sweden - 711E1D metaG | ecosystem: Environmental > Terrestrial > Soil > Wetlands > Permafrost | place: Sweden: Stordalen | collected...
GCAGGATTTCCCAATTCTCCAACTCCGCGAGACCCTGGTTCGCAGTGCTCATGCCCCCAGCATACCTCAATTCCATCGAAGGGGCAACTCCTTAGGTTAACGCTTATGGGCCAGCGGCCTGGTTCAGGAAACCCCACCTGCTTCCATCCGCAAGCCCTGAAGGGGCGCGCCAAGCGTTGCCTCCAACACCTTCCTAACGGCATTTTCATCTCGATCAGTGGGGCGGAACGGTGGGATTCGTAGATCGCCCTTTCAGGGCTCGGCGCGGGAAACAATCCGTTAACCCAGGCCGTTTGGCCTGGGCTTTGCTAGGCCGCCCCGTTGGGGCTTCTTCGCAAATTAGGACACTACCAACCCTTACGTTTCTTGCTTGGCGCGCTACGCGGCCTTCAGCTCCGAAGTGCAATGCGGACAGCGCGTCGCCTGCAGTGGAATCGATGAACAGCAGAACTTGCATTCCTTCAGGACAGGCCCAGCGGGCGCCGGAGCGGGCTTAGGTCTAAGTCTGTTGACTTGGCGCACGAGCAGGAAAATCGCGAACGCCACAATCACAAAGTTGATCACCGTATTCATGAACAGACCGTAGTTGAGCGTCGCCGCTCCCGCGGCCTTGGCCTGCGCCAAGCTATCAAAGTGCCGGCCCGAAAGGGTGATGAACAGGTTCGAGAAATCCACTTTTCCCAGCAGCAATCCGATGGGTGGCATCAGCATGTCGTTGACCAGCGAGGTCACGATCCCGCCAAAGGCCGCGCCCACCACGATGCCAATCGCCATATCGAGCACATTCCCACGCATAGCAAATTCTTTGAACTCTCTCAACATGGATATTCCTCCCGGGCTTCGTCTCCTCTGTCGAGATCGAAGCGTTTCGATTCTCCAGTTTCCGCTTCCGCTCACCCACACACTTTTCGGAGAGCCGGGCCGGTCCTCGCCCATGCGAAGCGGGTGCATCATAGCAGATGCTTGCGTTCCTATCCCGGAAAACCGCTGGTAATAAAACGCCCCCGCGGGGTGGTTGGGTGTAGAATCGTTGCCGGCGAGTGGTTAGAACGAAAACCCCAAATTACACCGCAAGGAGGATCTCTATGCCAGGTAGCAGACAACTAAAGCGCATGCTTGTTTTCTTCGCGATCGCGACGCTGCTGGTTCTCGCGGGCCGGCAGACGGTCAGTAAGCCAGCTCCACCCTCTCAACTCGTGGTGGGCACGTGCCTGGGGGCTTCGCCTTACTCGACCATCCAGTCTGCCGTAAGTGCTGCACCCCCGGGAGGAACGGTTCTTGTCTGCCCGGGAACCTATCCCGAGCAGGTGGAGATTACGCAGCCGCTTACGCTGAAAGGCGTGCAGGTCGGGGGCAAGGACGCGGCGGTGATAACCTCACCCTCCGGTGGCGTGGTTACTAACACCTCTCTCCTTCGCACTGGTACTCCCGCTGCCGCGCAGGTCCTGGTTCAAAACACTACGGAGGTCAACATTACCAACCTGACCATGGACGGTACCGGCAACAAAATTCCGCCCTGCGGCACTTCTGTGGACTTTATCGGCATCTACTACCAGATTGCGTCCGGGACCGTCAACGGCGTGGCGACACGGAACCAGCTCGCGGCCTGCGGGGGTGGGATTGGGGTTTACGCCGAGGGCGGAGACGGTGAGACTTCCCACCTTGCTGTCTTGAACAGCAGCTTCCACTCATACAACGGCGGTGGCATCGTGGCGAACCGGGCTGGGATGAACGCAACGATCGTGGGGAATAGCATTGCCGGGATTGGACTCGTGGACACTCAATTTGAAAACGGCATCCAGATCGCGTTCGGCGCCACGGGCAAGGTTGTGGGCAACACCGTGATGGATAACGTCGCCCCCAACTCCGCTATTGGCCCGGACACGGGCATCCTCATCGGCTTCGGAAACGGGGTGATTGTCGAAAACAATACCGTGGGCAATACGAACTACGGCATCAGAATAATAAGCGACCCCGTCGAGGGGACGGCGGACCACACCATCATCCAACGCAACACGGTATTGGCCACCCATCTCGGTGACGCCATCGACGTTTGCAGCAACCACAATACCATTGTCTCGAACACCGTGAATGCGAGTGACGAATCCGGAATCCACCTGGACAGCATTTGCACCTCGGGGAACAATAACTTCGTCGCCCGCAACACCCTCAACGAGTCGTGCGCGGGGATTTTGCAGGATACCGTAACCACCGGCAATACGATCATGCCCGACAACCTCTTCTTTAACGACGTGAATAGTATCCTCCACGCTGACTCCTGCTCATCGCTCGTGTTTGACCCGGTCGGCGCGGTAGGTGGAGCCCATGCTCCGGTCCATGTTATACCATGACCCGCGCGCTGGTGAAAGGCCAGGAGGAGCAGGTAAGGGAATCGGGGATAGGGAGCAGGGAAGCAGAATCTACTTGCCCGCCTGTTCCCTATTCCCTACTCCCTATTCCCCACTCCCCTCCCAATCATCCGTGCGGAATGGGGAGGCGGGCAAGCCGGCACGGTTATACAGATTACACGACGGGTTCATGGCCCATGCGTACCGCACAGCTACGGGGTGTGGCGCCTTTTCGCTGCCCACGACGACCGTATCACCGTCAACTTTGGCTTGAGCGGCGAAGAACTTATGATCGTCACCCGCAATTTCAAATCCGCTGAGGGTGGACGACGGCGAGTTCTTCGCCACGAGTCCGCCGTAAACGTACTTGAAGCGCAAACGGACTTTCCCACCCTCGGCGGCCATTGACTCATAGATGGGGCCTGAATAAATCACGTCCCGTCCGTAGGCGATGGCCTCCGCGGGGAGGGCGAGGCGATAGCCAACTTCTTGCTTGTTCTTAGGATGAATATCGCTTCCGTCTCCAATGTCAATGGTCACCGCCATCCCGGTCTTCGGCAATGAGAGCGTCATCTGTTGGGCTTCACGAAGTTCCGGCCAATTGGAGCGAGGCTGGGAGATCCCCCAGTTGGCGAGTTGAACGAATAGAAAGGGGAAATCACCCTCTTCCCAGGCGTGCCGCCAATCGCGGATCATGGCTGGAAAGAGCTTGCGATATTGAGCCGGACGGTCGGCGTTGGACTCTCCTTGGTACCAGATGGCGCCGCGGATGGCATAAGGCGTCAGCGGCATGATCATGGCATTAAAGAGGCCGGCGGGGCGCCAGGGACTCCGCCGCGGGTCATCGGGGACAGGCGGCGCCATGGGAACTGGCGCTCCAGCGGATTCGGCCTTATCCGAATCTTCCCGCCACTGCGCCATTTGCTGTTCAAAGTCCTGGAAGGCTTTGGGGTAAGGTGAGAGTAACTTTGTTCCCGCGCCGAGTATGGATGAGAACTCGGGATCGGATTCGAGCGTGCCTTGGCTCGTCCATGCCTCCGCCGGAGTTCCGCCCCAGGAGCTGTGAATCACACCAATTGGCACATTCAGTACCTTGAGTAATTCCCGCCCGAAGAAATAGGCCACCGCCGAAAACTCGCCGATGGTCTGTGGGCGCGTAGCAACCCAATAGCCTTTTACATCACCTTGAGGCTTATTGGCCACGGTCCTCTCGACGGAGAATAAGTGAATCATGGGATAGTAAGCACGGGCGATTTCATCCTGAGAGTTCATTACGGCGTTTACGGACATTTGCATATTGGACTGCCCGGAGCAGACCCAGACTTCGCCCACGAGCACGTCGTGCAGCGTAATTGTGTTCTTGCCCGCAATGGTCATCGTGAACGGCCCGCCGGCGTTGAGCGGCCCCAATTTTATCTTCCACTGGCCCCCGCTCTCGGCGACGCCGCTCGCTTGGTGATCCCCTAAAGTGACAGTAACCCGTTCACCCGGGTCGGCAGTTCCCCAAATGTTCACTTTCATGCCTTGCTGAAGCACCAGGCCGTCAGAAAGCAGACTGGGCAGTTTTACCTCCGCCCGCAGACCGAACGCGCCAAGCATCGTGGCGCAGCAACAAAGCAGCGTGGTTACTTTCGCCTTGAAAGTCATCCGACACATAATGTTCCTCCGATTTAATCGCGGTGATTCCTGGGACGTGCCTCCTGCTACCAGCTCACAAATGCAGGCAGGAATTCTATTCCAAAGTTGTTCCGAAAAGGAATTACTTTATGAGAAGGTATGGGTTGAGCAATTGAAGATTTTGGGCAGCGCCCCGCGGGAGGCTTCATCAGCTTATCTTCGCCGATGCTAGCGGCGCAAAGGCAGTGCGGAATCCTGCAAACCTCAGGCCCAGCAGAATGACCCTTTCGACCAAGGCGCTCCTCCTTGGAATCGTACGCGGGGTGTGATACACAATTACGGTAACATTCTCAACCTGATCCTGCTGATCATTTTTGCCTCGGACGTAAACCAGCAAACGCGCGTGCTTTTGTCGGGTCTGCAAAAGGTTGAAGAAGGAGATCTCTCCGGCCGGGTCGATCTCTTCACCTCCGACGAATTCGGCATCATTACCGAGGGCATCAACAAAATGATCCAGGGGCTTGGTGAGCGCCAGCGCATTCGCGATTTGTTCGGAGTTTATCTCAGCCCGGAGGTTTCGCGCGCAATTCTGGAAGGGCGTGTGGCCTTGCAAGGCGAAGCGCTCCAGGTGACCATTCTCTTTTGCGATATCCGCGATTTCACCCGCTTCAGCGCCACACGCAGCCCCCGCGAGGTGGTGAGCCGGCTCAATCGGTTCTTTGGGCGCATGACGGCGGCCATTCGCGGCCAGGGTGGCACGATAAACAAATTTCTCGGTGACGGATTTCTGGCGGTTTTCGGCGCGCCCGTCCATCACCTCGACCACGCGCGGCGCGCGGTGGAAGCAGCGCTTCAGATGGAACGCGAACTGGCCGTCCTCAACCACGAACTGACCGACTGCGGCGAGCTGCCCATGGATGTCGGGATCGGCATCGACAGCGGTGAGGTCATCGCCGGCAACGTCGGCTCTGCCGACCGGCTGGAGTACACCGTGATCGGGGACCCGGTGAATCGCTCTTCGCGCATTGAGCAACTCAATAAATCTCTCGGCACGCGCGTCCTGATTTCCCAACGTACATATAGCGAATCGGGAGTAGACGGGGGACGGGCGCTTCCCCCCGTTGCCGTGAAAGGGATTGACCAGGCCTTGCAGTTGTTTACGGTCGGTTCCAAGGCTTAATGCGGAAGAACGGCCTTCAGGCCAAAGGCTTCGGCCTCGTTAAGGAGTTCTTCCATAACCTGCCGTCCGATACCTCAGGACTTCAGCGTTTCAACTACGCGCGGGGAGCGGATTTCCGCGACTTCCTGGTTGTAGGGGTACGGCTTGCCGCACCCTCTTCATTTTTGTCGCGCGACCGGACCAAGAGGGTACGGCAAGCCGTACCCCTACAGTCAGGCAGTGCCCCGTGACGATTTTCAAGAACTGGATGTTACAGCACACTAGTTTGCCCTTGTCCTCCGTGGCCTGCGCGACGCCGGCTATGGGCAGGGCGATTCTCTTTGGTGAATATCTACGGGCTTCGGTATCATGATGAGGTGGCGGCCGGCACCGACTTTTCCTATAGGGGCGGTGACGAGGGCTTTATTGCTCACGAAGGGCTGCCCGGTATCATGACCATGGCAACTGAACCGGCGCGGGGACGGTCCGCGAACCCCCTGCCGCAAAAAATTAATGAGGCAGCGCCGGGTGGGTTGCCGAGCCGCGTTCCGGCGATGTTCCGGGCGCTCCGGTCCAGGAATTACCGGCTATTCTTCAGCGGCCAGCTCATCTCCCTGGTCGGCACCTGGATGCAGTCCGTGGCGCAGTCCTGGCTGGTATACCGGCTTACGGGCTCGTCGCTGCTTCTTGGCTTGGTGGGCTTTGCCGGGCAAGTCCCGGTTTTCCTGCTGGCGTCGGTTGGTGGGATGGTGGCGGACCGAAGGAGCCGCTATCGCATTATCATCGCCACGCAGACCTCTGCCATGTTGTTGGCGTTTGTCCTCTCCGCGCTGACTCTACTGGGCCACATCAAGGTGTGGGAGATCATGGTGGTGGCCTCGTGCCTGGGTCTGGTGAACGCTTTCGACATTCCCGCGCGGCAGGCATTTGTGGTCGAGATGGTGGGCCAGCAGGATTTGATTAACGCCATCGCGCTCAACTCCGCCATGGTGAACGGCGCGCGCATCCTGGGCCCTGCCGTGGCCGGCATAACGGTGGCCGCAATCGGCGAAGGCTGGTGCTTCTTTGCCAATGCGGTGAGTTACATCGCCGTGATTGTGGGGCTTTTGTTGATGACCGTGACGCCGCGTCCACGGGGTAGCCGGCAGTCCGGTTTGCAAAGCCTTGTGGAAGGATTTCACTGGGTCGCACGCACGGGGCCGATCCTCGCCCTGCTGCTTCTGCTGGGCCTTGTCAGCTTGACAGGGATGCCTTACGTGGTGTTGATGCCGATTTTTGCTGCCAAAGTCTTGCATAGCGGAGCGCGCGGGCTGGGTTTGCTCATGGGTGCTGCGGGAGTAGGGGCGCTTATGGGAACTATGGCGCTCGCGGCGCGCCACGGCGTGCGCGGACTCGGAAGATGGGTGATGTTCGCCGCCATGGGATTCGGCGCCTCCCTGATCCTCTTTTCCATGTCGCACTGGTTCTGGCTCTCCGTGCTCTTGATCTTGCCGGCCGGATTCGCGCTGATTTTGCAAATGGCTTCTTCCAACACTCTCATTCAAACCATGGTCCCCGATGAATTGCGTGGCCGTGTCATGGCCGTCTATTCCATGATGTTTATGGGCATGGCGCCATTTGGAGCGTTGCTTTCAGGAGCGATTGCGCAACATGTAGGAGCGCCGCTTACCGTCCGGCTGGGAGGGATCATCAGTTTGGCCGGAGGCGCGGTTTTCGCACTGAGATGGCCGGGTCTGCGTGGCGAAGCGCGCCAGCTTATCCTGGCCCAGTCGATGGCGGGAGGTGATCCGCCCGAGGAAATGACCGGACAGGCGGTTTCTCTCGAGCGCGACAAATCAACAGGCGCGTCAACTGATCACTGACAACTGACGACTGACCACGGACAGCCCTCACAACCTCGCAGCAGAGAGGAGAATTCAATGGCCGAAATCAAGACCGAGTGGATCACTTTGAACGTTGCGGATGGGACCACCATGCGCGCTTACGTGGCCCGCCCTCAAGACACGGCCACGCACCCCGGACTGCTGGTTTTTCAAGAAGCCTTCGGGGTCAATGGGCACATCCGCGATGTGACCGAGCGCTTGACGCGCGAAGGCTACGTTGCCGTCGCCCCTGAATTATTTCACCGTACCGCCGCGGGCTTCGAGGGCGCGTACAACAATTTCCAGGAGGCCATGCCTCATGTGAGGGCTTTAACGGAGCAAAACCTGGAAGCCGACGTCCGCTCCGCCTATGAATGGCTGCGCGCTGACCTTGGGACCCAAGGGCAGCAGATCGCGTGCATTGGTTTTTGTATGGGAGGGCGCGTGACGTTTCTCACCAATGCAATTCTTCCCGTGAGTGCGGCCATTTCGTTTTATGGCGGTGGAATCGCCCCCAACCCCTTCGGCCCTGGCCTGCTCAGCCGTGCGGGCGATCTGCACGCTCCCCAGCTCCTGTTTTGGGGTGGATTAGACGAACACATCGGCCCGGAACAGACCCGTGCGGTGACCGAATCTCTTCGTGCGGCGGGTAAACCTTTCGTGAATGTCGAGTTCTCCTATGCCGACCACGGATTCTTTTGCGACGCGCGGTCGAACTATAATCCCTCCGCAGCAAGGCAGGCGTGGTCGCTTGCGTTGACTTTCTTAAACATTTACGCGAGGACGTAGCGCAGGTTCCGTCCTGCACGGCTTGCGCGAGCGTGCGAAGCTTTGGAGTGCGGTCCCGCGTTGCGGGACCGCACTCCAAAGCTTTGGTCGCTGCGAGGAAGAAATTGGAAAAATGGGTTAGAATAATAGCGGGCTTTCAGTAATCCACACAACTAAAGGAGGTAATTGCGCGCCATGCCGCACATTGACAAGCATCCGCCCGGGGCTTTTTGCTGGATCGAGCTAGCCACCACCGATCAGAACGCCGCCAAGAGCTTTTACAGTTCTTTATTTGGTTGGTCCATCCAGGAGTTTCCCATGGGTCCAAACGACTTCTACACCATGTTTCAACTCGAAGGGCGGGACACCGCTGCTGCGTACACCATGCGTGCGGAGCAGCGGTCGCTGGGGATACCGCCGAACTGGATGATTTACATTGCTGTTGCCAGCGCGGACGACGCCGCCAGCCGCGCCACGCCGCTTGGAGGCAAAGTCCTTGCCCCGCCCTTCGACGTTTACGATGTGGGGCGAATGGCCGTGGTGCAAGACCCGACAGGGGCTGTGTTTGCCCTCTGGCAGGCCAAGAGCCATATGGGGACGGGAATCTCCGGCGTGCACGGAACCCTCTGCTGGGGGGAACTGATCACGCATGACGTGGCGCGCGCCAAAGAGTTCTACACCGGCCTGTTCGGATGGAAGATTTCCACGAGCGAAAATGATCCCACCGGCTACGAGCACATCGCCAACGGGGAAGATTTCATCGGCGGGGTTCCGCCTGCGAAGTATCGCGATCCGAACGCTCCCCCGCACTGGATGGCGTACTTCTACGTCTCGAATTGTGATGAGACGGCTGCCAAGACCAAGGAACTGGGCGGCAAAACGCCTTTGGCTCCCATGGCCATCGAGAAAGTGGGCCGCATGGCCATCCTGGCAGACCCCCAGGGCGCGGTATTCGCCGTGATCGGACCCGAGGCCTCAACGCATCCGCGCTAATGGGTGGCCACGAAACAACCGTGAGCAAATCATTCTGAGCGTTTGCGGCCGCTTTGGCCGACGTGCCTAAGTACACGGTTCCAGGCATTCACGCACGTATTGCAAACGACATATGCTAAACGCGGTCTCTCGCCTGCGGCGGCGCTCCAGGTACTTTCCGAGTACGTGACCCAGGCGTGATCGCTCGAGGTGACAGGGCGGACCACATCTACGGTTTCGACTTAACCGTCAAGTGGCCGCAGGTCTGTGCTACCTCTCTATCGGCCCAACCGTTTGCTTGCACCCCCCGCGAGCATGTGGTTATACTGATGGTATGAAAACTGCGATATCTATCCCCGATGAAGTCTACCAGGGCGCGGAGCGTCTGGCGCGGCGGACGAAGAAGTCGCGCAGTCGGCTGTATGGCGAGGCACTCAAGGAGTACTTGGCGCGCCACGCGCCAGACGAGGTCACCGAGGCGATGAACCGGGCTTGCGCCGAGGTGTGCGACACGAAAGATCCCTTCGTTTCCTCCGCCGCGCACCGCATCCTGGAGCGAAGCGAGTGGTAATCTCACAAGGTGAGGTCTGGTGGGCGGATCTTCCGGCCCCGGCGGGCTCCGGTCCGGGGTTCAGAAGGCCGGTAGTCGTCGTGCAGGGTGACGCATTGAATCGGAGCCGCATTGCCACAGTCGTCTGCGTCCCGCTGACCAGCAATCTCAAATGGGCCCTGGCCCCGGGGAATGTCCACCTGTCCGCACGTCTCACCGGTCTGCCGAAGGCTTCCGTGGCCAACGTTTCCCTGATCGTCAGCGTCGATAAGGACCTCCTCACTGAGCGCGTGGGCAAGCTCCCACCCTCTAATCTGGATTTGGTGCTCGCGGGAATCGATACTGTCCTGGGCAAGTAGCCCTAAGCCCTCAACCCAAACGCGTGGAGCACATCTCCGGTTTCGACATAACCGTCAAGCGAACGGTGACACGTAAATTTTATGCTGCTACCGCGGATCATACCTGGGCGGCCAATTAGGCTAACCATCTAGGGAAAAAGCTCAGTATCACAGGGCGGTGATACGGTTTTAGCTATTCCACTATCCTAGGTATGCTGAGCCCGACTCTGCGGAATGCAGGCAATATCCGCGTATTGCCCAAAAGACTATTTGTCAGACCGCGGAGCAAGGTTTTTGCGTCTAAGCCAATCTCATGTAACAAGAGCGCATGGTAGAGGTAGGAAAATGCCTCGGTCAATCTACGTACGTCCTGACAAAAGTCCTCGTAACTCTCTTCTCCTCCTGGGCCGCCCACATGCGAAATCTGATTTCTTCGTCGTGCGCAACGTTTAGAAAAGTTGCGCAAACCTTTCTCATCTAGCTCGAGAGGCAGCGCGGAAAACGTATCAACAATTCTTTCTTCGAGATTCGGCTCTTCCGCGTACTTGAGCTTCGCCTTAAGCCATTTACGGTCCCTATTCTCTCGTGCATCAGCAAATCTGTCGAGAATTCGCTGGATGCGTTCACTCGGAAAAGTTGCTGGTCGAGATTGTTTTACGCGGTAAAAGGATTCCAGAGCCCAGACCAAATTAACGAATTCGTGTTCAGGATACGGGAGTGGATTTCGGAGCGCAGCCAAATAGAGGTAATAGGCGGCTCCGAATTTTTCAGACTGCGCTTTGTAAGCAGAAAATAAATCACCAAAGCATGTTTGCAATACATCGAAGGTAGTTAACATGAACCACGCATTCGGCTTGAACTCTGGAACTGTACCGCGGAAGAAATACAGCCGAAGCCAGGGATCGGTGACGTCTGTGCCCTGAACGCACTGAAGCGGAAAGCGGCACCAGGGGTGGACGGCACGACGTGGCAGGAGTATGAGACCGGGTTGGAGGGTCGACTCGTCGTCAGCACAGCCGGGTCCACCGCGGGGCGTATCGAGCGAAGCCCTCGAGAAGGGTGTATATCCCGAAAGCCGACGGGCGGCAACGTCCGTTGGGGGTCGCGGCGCTGGAGGACAAGATCGTCCAACA
>Ga0182011_10004820_pt1 | contig 10746 bp, 4 predicted proteins | sample 711E1DmetaG_FD_120481 | JGI IMG/M metagenome (GOLD analysis project Ga0182011, IMG submission 120481) | Permafrost microbial communities from Stordalen Mire, Sweden - 711E1D metaG | ecosystem: Environmental > Terrestrial > Soil > Wetlands > Permafrost | place: Sweden: Stordalen | collected...
AAGAAAAACAACCTCAGGAATCCTCATAGCAACTGCATCAAAGACGAGATCTCAATGCATTTTTTCACATTTTATAAACCGAAGAGAGACGCATTGTTTTTTCAGACCGGAACCAAGATTGAATTCGGAGATATACCTTTTTTAACTTCTTATAAGAAGCTGATCAAGGAGAAAGGAGAACCTGTATGCATCAATATATCCAGGTTCAATGCCACCAAGGTAAAACTTGTTGGGTTTAATGAATCGCTTCAGCATATAAAGATGAAATCCATGTTTTATTTCATGGAGGACCGGTTCGTTATGGGAGAATACCATTTCTCAGACCTGAATAAGATCAAAACGGAGGACATACTTGTTCCGTTAACTGCCAAGTATCTCAGGGGGGAGCCAATCCGGGCCGATAATTTTTATATAACCGATCAACAGGGGGACAAGATCAACTATGAGAACAATGGGTTTATGATCATCGTTCATTATTTCTTCCGCAGGGATGAAACAATAAACCAAATTCTTGACTCAATATTCGCCACTGCTGGCGATAATGGGGAAACGCTGATCCGAACAATGAAACAGGAAGAATTACTAAACCGCTTTTAATTATCTGCTTCCCTGGCAGGTATAACGGTTTCGGCCTTGCTCACAGTTACAAAAACATCCGATTTTTCCTTATCAATATCGAGGGTAAGAATATCATTGGACGTAAGTTTGGATTTGATGACCTCTTCGGCCAGCACGTCTTCAATGTATTTCTGAATTGCACGTTTCAGCGGTCTCGCACCGAACTGGGAATCCCAGCCTTTTTCAGCAATAAAGTCCTTTGCTTCCGGAGTTATAACAACCTGATAACCGATATTTTTGATGCGTTTGAAGAGGAGGGCCAGCTCAATATCAATGATTTTATGTATGTCTTCCTTTTCGAGGGAATTAAAGATAATGACATCGTCGATCCGGTTCAGAAATTCAGGTGCAAATGTTTTTTTCAACGCGTTTTCTATTACACCTTTTGTATAGTCAGCGCTGGATTCCATCTTGGCCTTGGTCATAAAGCCGACACCCTGGCCAAAATCCTTTAGCTGGCGGGAACCGATATTGGAAGTCATGATTAGAATGGTATTCTTGAAATCAACCCTGCGCCCGAAACTGTCGGTCAGCTGTCCGTCATCAAGTACCTGCAATAACAAGTGGAAAATGTCGGGATGTGCTTTTTCAATTTCATCAAGCAGAATAATAGAATAGGGACGGCGGCGGATCTTTTCGGTAAGCTGGCCTCCTTCTTCGTAGCCAACATATCCCGGAGGCGCACCGATAAGCCTTGACACGGCGAATTTCTCCATATATTCGCTCATATCGATGCGAACGAGTGCATCTTCTGTATCAAAAAGATATTTGGCAAGGATTTTGGCCAGATGGGTTTTCCCAACACCGGTAGGTCCCAGAAAAATAAACGTGCCAATGGGTTTATTGGGATCTTTTAATCCCGCCCTGTTACGGCGAATTGCTTTGACAACCTTCTTTATTGCCTCATTCTGGCCGATAACCGAATTCTCCAGCTCGCCTACCATATTAATAAGCTTTTCGCTTTCGTTTTTGGCAATACGCTGCACAGGAATACCTGTCATCATGGCCACTACCTCGGCCACATTCTCTTCACTTACAATTTCGCGATTGATCTTAGCCTGTTCCTCCCACTTTTTCTTTTCCTTTTCCAGGTTTTCCTGAAGTTTCCTTTCAGTGTCGCGAAGGTCGGCAGCCTCTTCGAACTTCTGGCTGTTTATGGCCTCCATCTTTTTCTTCCTCGCTTCTTCGATCTGGTTCTCAATGTTGATGATTTCCTGGGGGACATTGATATGAGTGATATGGACCCTTGCACCAGCCTCGTCGAGCGCGTCAATTGCTTTATCCGGGAGGTATCGGTCACTCAGGTAACGGTTTGTAAGGGAGACACAGGCTTTAATTGCCTCGTCGGTATATTTTACCAGGTGATGATCTTCGTATTTTTCCTTGATATTCTGAAGAATTTCAATTGTTTCATCCGGGTCAGTCGGGTCAACAAGGACTTTCTCGAAACGCCTTTCCAGAGCGCCGTCTTTTTCGATATACTGCCTGTACTCATCGAGGGTTGTAGCGCCTATGCACTGCAGTTCGCCCCGGGCCAGGGCAGGCTTGAACATATTGGAGGCATCGAGCGAACCGGATGCGTTGCCCGCTCCGACTATGGTATGGATCTCATCGATGAACAGGATGATATTCGGATTCTTCTCCAGTTCATTGAGGACTGCTTTCATCCTTTCCTCAAACTGGCCGCGGTATTTCGTGCCGGCAACGAGCGACGCGAGGTCAAGGGAAACTATACGCTTGTTGAATAAAGCCCTGGAAACTTTTCTTTGTACTATCCTGAGAGCAAGCCCTTCGGCAATTGCAGATTTACCCACACCGGGCTCGCCTATAAGTATGGGATTGTTTTTCTTGCGACGGCTGAGTATCTGGGCGATGCGCTGAAGTTCTTTCTCCCTTCCCACGATAGGGTCAAGACGGCCTTCCTCTGCAGCCCTTGTGATGTCCCTGCCAAAATTATCAAGAACGGGTGTTTTGGATTTGGCTTCGCCGGATCGTTTGGGTGTTGACATAAAAGATTTGCCGCCTTCTTCCTGCTCCTCATCTTCCTCGTCCTTGGGGAGGATATTCTGAGGGGGCAAAGGTTTTTCCTCCCTGCCGGAAGTCATGATAGCCTTAAGTTCTTCCTTAAAGCTGTCATACGATATGCCAAAATTGCCGAATGTTTTAGTGACAAGATTGTTCTCGTCTTTCAGAATGGCTAGGAGAAGGTGTTCTGTACCAATGAGTTCACTATTGAATACCTTGGCTTCGAGGTAGGTGATCTTAAGCGCTCTTTCGGCTTGCTTGATCAGGGGAATATTTTCGGCGCCGATGGGGCGCTCCTTATGGCTTGCAACAGCCAGCTCGATCTTGTTCCTGATTTCTTTTAGATCGGCTCCAAGATTTCTTAATATCTTGATGGCTAGTCCTTCTCCTTCTCTTATAATGCCAAGGATCAGATGTTCAAGCCCGATATAATCATTACCCAGCCTCTGTGCTTCTTCTCTGCTGTATATTAAAACGTCTTTGACACGTTGCGAAAACTTAGCTTCCATGCAATTAATCCTTTCTCATTAATATCGCTACAGGCGACAATTAACTATATTGTTTACAATAATCAAGCCAGACTTTTTTTACCGATAAAAATGGCAACGATCCAAAAATACGATCGAAATTATCCGGATCCTAATGAAAGGCCTTTAATTATTAACATTTCCGTGTTCATAAGAGGATAAAATATTAAGGTTTTTTTCATGGTTATCAGAGGGATTCTTGCTACCTTCGTACACAGGAAGATGAAATATTATTTTCCTGAAAATCAATAAGATAAATATGGAGAAAATGGAATCCGGAGAGAAGATAGTTCAGGTAAACATTGAGAACCAGATGAAGACGGCATATATCGATTATTCCATGTCGGTAATTGTCGCACGGGCTTTACCTGATGTAAGGGATGGATTGAAGCCTGTTCATCGCAGGGTGCTTTACGGGATGTATGAACTCGGAGTGCTTTCGAACCGTTCATATAAAAAGTCTGCAAGAATAGTAGGGGAGGTGCTTGGGAAGTATCATCCTCACGGAGATACATCAGTATATGATGCCATGGTCCGCATGGCCCAGGACTGGAGCCTCAGGTATCCCCTGGTCGATGGTCAGGGCAATTTCGGTTCCATGGACGGCGACAATCCTGCAGCCATGAGATATACAGAGGCCAGGATGCGCAAGATTGCAGAGGAAGTAGTAGCTGATATTGAAAAAGAAACGGTTGATTTTCAGTTGAATTTTGATGATTCCCTTAAGGAGCCTACCGTGATGCCCTGCCGGATACCTAATCTGCTGATCAACGGTGCATCGGGGATCGCGGTTGGCATGGCTACAAATATGGCGCCTCACAACCTGAGTGAGGTTGTCGACGGCATCATTGCCTATATAGATAATAAAGAGATCACAATTGATGAACTGATGAAGTTCATCAAGGCCCCTGATTTCCCGACCGGCGGTGTGATCTACGGTTACGAAGGTGTGAAGGAAGCCTATCATACCGGCAGGGGAAGGGTTATGATGCGCGGTGAAATTAAAATCGAACAGGAAGACAACGGAAGGGAAAAGATCATTGTTACTTCAGTCCCGTACCAGGTGAACAAGGCGGAAATGATCAAAAAGACAGCCGAACTTGTGAATGACAAAAAGATTGAAGGGATTACCGATATCCGCGATGAATCCGACCGTTCCGGGGTCCGTATCGTTTATGAACTCAAGAAAGAGGCCATAACCAATGTCGTCCTCAATAAATTATACCAGCTAACTCCGCTACAGACATCATTCAATATCAATAATATAGCCTTGGTCCACGGAAGGCCAATGATGCTTAACCTGAAAGACCTCATCGTTCATTATGTCAACCACAGGCATGATGTTATTACAAGGAGGACAAAATTTGAGCTGTCTGAAGCGGAAAAGCGTGCCCATATCCTTGAAGGACTTCTTATTGCACTTGATAATCTTGATGCAGTTATCAAACTTATCCGCGAGTCAATGACCCCGGATGATGCGCGGATCGGCCTGATGAGCAGTTTCGGTCTTAGCGAGATCCAGGCAAGGGCAATCCTGGATATGAGGCTGCAAAGGCTTACCGGGCTCGAGCGTGACAAAATCAGGGCTGAATATGAAGAACTCATGAAACTCATTGAAAATCTGAAAGCTATCCTTGCAAACGAGAGTATGAGAATGGATATTATCAAGGATGAGATGAGGGAGATCAAGGAAAAATACGGGGACGAATCGCGTACCCAGATAGTTTATGCTGCCAATGACTTCAGAATGGAAGACGTGATTGCGGACGAGAACGTGGTGATCACCATCTCGCATATGGGATATATCAAACGGACTCCCCTATCTGATTACCGAAGGCAAAACAGGGGAGGGAAAGGATTCAAAGGATCCGATATCCGTGACGAGGACTTCCTCGAACACCTTTTCGTGGCTACCAACCACAATTACCTGCTGTTTTTTACAGAAAAAGGCAAATGCTTCTGGCTCAGGGTATTTGAAATTCCTGAAGGGGTAAAGACTTCGAAGGGAAGGGCCATACAGAACCTGATCAATATTGAACCTGATGATAAGGTCAGGGCCTTTATCAATGTCAAGGACCTGAAGGATGAAGAATACTGTGCATCAAATTACATTATACTGTGTACAAAGAGGGGAACCATCAAAAAGACTTCTCTGGAGGCCTATTCAAGGCCTCGCCAGAACGGTATCATTGCCATCAATATCAATGAAGGCGACCGATTGCTTGAAGCAAAGCTGACCCATGGAGAGGATGAGGTTTTAATGGCCCTGCGCTCGGGGAGAGCCATACGTTTCAATGAAATCAAGGTAAGGCCTATGGGGCGTAATGCATCCGGCGTTCGTGGCATAACCCTCGGAAATAAAGATGATGAGGTGGTTGGGATGATCTGCCTGCCCAAAGATCAGAAGAGAGAAGTTCTTGTGGTTTCCGAAAACGGTTATGGTAAAAGATCCGATATTGAAGATTACAGGGTTACTAATCGTGGCGGTAAAGGCGTAAAAACCATCAATATAACGGAAAAAACCGGCCCGCTGATTGCAGTTCGTGACGTCACCGATAGCGATGATCTGATGATTATTAACAAATCAGGGATCATAATCCGCATGGCTATTGCTGATCTCAGGATAGTAGGACGTGCAACTCAGGGAGTAAGGCTGATAAAAATCAACGAGGGAGATGCCATTGCCGCCGTTGCCAAGGTGGAGGTTGAAGAGGGGGCCGAACCGGATGAAACTCTGGGAGTTGATACTGATCAGCCGATACAGGAAGAATCAGACTCTCCCGAAGCCGGGCAACCGGCTGGGAATGAAGAAAATTAATTTCCTGAGTATCTTTATTTATCAGGTGGCTTTTTATAAATTTGCCGCTTCAACACTGAAACTTAATTCACCACATATGAAAAGGATAGTATTATTGGTGTTAATGGTAATCTCCATTTCACTCGCGTTCGGCCAAAAAGCTGTCCGCCAGACAGCATCTAACTACCTGAAAGAAGGCAAGTTGGACAAAGCACTAGAAACCATCAACCAATGTATTCAGGATCCCAGCATGACACAGGATTCCAAGGCATGGTTTATCCGTGGTAATATTTATTCAGAAATTGCAGCCACAAAGGATGAAAAATACAAATCACTTGATCCTGATCCGCTGGGAAAAGCTCTCGAATCCTATAAGAAAGCCACCCAGTTTGATGAGAAAAGGGAATTTGCGGATGATATTTTCCAGAAAGTGAATTGGCAGAGAAATAAATATTTCAACGAGGCTGTTGATTTTTACGGAAAAAAGGATTATAAAAGTGCAATGTTGTCCTTTGATCATAGCTTTTCAGCCCTTGCAGCGATCAATATCCCGGATACGTTATCCTTGTTCTATGCTGCTACCTGCGCAACCATGGCAAACGAACGGAGCCAAGCTAAAAAATACTACATTGACTTATTAAAGCTTAAGGCTAAGTCAGTTAATATATATGCTTCATTATCTGAATTATATCGACAGGACAAAGACTCGGGCTCTGCACTCTCAGTGATACGTGAAGGGCAGAAAATGTATCCCGGTAATATGCCATTATTCCTTGCCGAAACCAATATATATCTGACGTTTAACAATACGGATAAGGCTCTGAGCAACCTGCAGCTGGCAGCAAAGAAGGATAGTGCTAATCCGAGTATCTACTATGCCCTGGGCACCATTTATAATAAACTGGTGGATGATACAACTAAAAAGCGGGAAATGAGAGACCAGATGTTTAATCTTGCAGTTGATGCATATAAAAAGGCAATACAGTTAAAGCCTGACTATTTTGATCCTATTTTCAACCTTGGTGCTCTGTATGTTAATAAAGCCGTAGTTTATGATGACAAGGCCAAGAACCTGCCACTGGATGCAGAAGCCGAGTTTAAAACCCTGAAGGTTGAAGCGGATAAGTACCTTGAAGCAGCGATTCCATACCTGGAGAAAGCTTGTGAGTTGCAGCCAACAGATGTTTTAACATTAAATTCACTTAAACAGATCTATATCAGGCAGCAGAAAACAGATAAGATTAAAGCGATTAATGATAAGATCAACGCTCTGCAGAAAAAATAGAGGATCCGGTTAATCCTCGGGAAAAGAGGTTGTCCCGGAAACTTGGGACAACCTCTTTTTTATCCGGTCTGATTCACCAATTTAAAAAACAATACTGTGTATGAAAAAGCTGTCATTCCTTTTCTTTTTGTCCCTGGTCCTGTATTTACAAGGAGCTGTCTCACAACAGGTTTATAAACCGAAGTCCGTTATTCCTCCTTCTCCGGAAGTTAAAACCGGCACTTTGCCTAATGGATTGAAATATTACATTAAGTATAACCGGAAACCTGAAAAGAAGGTTGAACTCAGGCTGGCCGTTAATGTTGGTTCCATTCTGGAAGATGACGACCAGCAGGGGCTTGCGCATTTTATGGAGCATATGAATTTTAACGGATTAAAACATTTTCCAGCAAACGAGCTTGTACAATACCTGCAGAGTATAGGTGTGGGTTTTGGGAACGACCTGAATGCCTTCACCGGTTTTGACGAAACACAATATATGCTGCCTATACCCAGCGATGACAATGATAAGCTGGACAAGGCTTTTACTGTAGTTGCCGACTGGAGCGGAGCGGCACTGCTTTCTTCCGAAGAAATTGATAAGGAAAGGGGCGTAATACTTGCCGAAAGCCGTATAGGCAAAGGTGCAGATGACCGTATGAGAAAAAAATGGCTGCCCGCACTAATGAATGGTTCAAAATATGCCGACCGGCTTCCTATCGGCATCGATTCCATCGTTGAAAAATTCGACTATTCAGTTTTGCGGAGGTTCTATGCTGATTGGTATCGTCCTGATTTAGAGGCAGTTATCATAGTAGGCGATATGCCGGTGGAAAAAGCTGAGAAAATGATAATTGAAAAATTCAGTGATTTCAGGAATCCTCAAAATCCACGTCCACGCCCGCCGGTCTTTGAAGTTAAACCCTTTACAGTAAGTAAGGCGATGATGCTCAGCGATGAGGAAGCCAATTATAACCAGGTTACAATAGTATGCAGCGCCCATCCAAATCATCCTGTGATCACTGAAGGCGATTATATGAACCAAATTATTAATAACCTGTTTTTCAGCATGATGTCGTTACGGCTTGATGAACTTAAAAACGCAGCTAATCCTCCTTTTGTATTTGCTTATACTTCTTTAGGAGGATGGGCGAGAGGGTTTGAAAATTTCACAGCGAACACCATGTGCGGTAATAACCAGTTGCAGCCGGCAATCGAAGCCCTGATGACCGAATGCATGCGGGTAAAAAAATATGGTTATACAAAGGACGAGCTGACGCGTGCAAAAGCGATGATGCTTGCTGATTATGAGAAGCGTTACAACGAACGGGATAAAACGGAATCGGGCAATTATGTTTGGGAATTTGCTTCAAACTTTTTTGAAAAAGAAGCTATACCAGGCATTGAATGGGAGTACAACTTTGTAAAGCAAAATATCGACCGGATAGAATTAAAGAGTTTTGACAGTATCAGGAATAAAATAACTTTTAACGATAACTATTTCTGTTTTGCAACAGCCAAGACCCAGGCTAACCTTCCTGCAAGCGCTCAGCTTAAGTCATGGATTGACAATGCTCTTCTGAAACCTGTTGAATCATATAAAGAGAATGCGATTGCAAAATCGTTGCTGAAATCCGAACCTGAGCCAGGCAGGATCGTCAAAACCGAAAAGAATGAAAAGCTGGCTACTACAACCTTAACGCTCAGTAATGGCGTGATAGTTTGTTTGAAACCAACCGACTTTAAAAATGATGAAATCGTATTTAAAGGTTCGAGGTTTGGAGGTTTCAGCCTGTATGATGCAGCAGATTATCCGAGCGCTCAGTTTTCAAATAATGTTGTGGAAGAGATGGGGTATGGTGAATTCACTAAACCGGACCTTATAAAATTCCTGTCGGGCAGGGAAGTTTCCGTTTTGCCTACTGTTGATAAATATACTGAGTATGTTGAGGGTAACAGTACCGTCAAGGATATGGAAACAATGTTTCAGCTGATTTACCTGAAATGTACCTCGCCGCGTAAGGATGCGGAAGCATTTAAATCATACATCAGCCGTGAGAAACAACAACTGGAATCCATAAAGCAGAATCCGCAGTACCTGTTCATGGATACTGCCTACAATACATTATACCAGGGACATAAAAGGGCGCATCTCCTTGAAAATCCATCGGTTTTTGATTTGATGGAAATTGACAACGCTGTAAAATATTATAAAGAACGACTGTGCAATGCAAATGGCATGTATTATACTTTTGTGGGCAGTTTTACTGTTGAACAGATCACCCCGCTGATAGAAAAATATCTCGCAGCCTTACCTTCGGCAGAAATCATAAAAACGTATAAGGATATGGGTTTTTACACTGTGCAGGGCAACCGTTTGTTTACGTTGCATAAAGGAATGGAACAACAGGCGATGCTGATGCACTTTTTTACGGGGAAAATGCCTTTTAACCCGGATGATAATTTCCGGTTATCGCAGCTGAATGCTGTTATCAACAATAAAATTATTGACACTATCCGCGAAAAAATGAGCGCAATTTATGGGGGAGGTTGCGGAGGTGCAATTTCAAAATATCCGAAAGAGGAATTTCTTATTCAATCACAATTCCCTTGCAGCCCCGAAAACATTGAGAAAGTAAACACTGCTTTCCTGGATCTTATTGAAAGTACAAAAGTGGAAGGTGGTATTACTGCGAAAGACTGGGAAAGGGTTCGTGAACCAGCCCTGGAACATTTCAAGGTGAATATAAAAACCAATGAATACTGGCTCAGCGGACTTCAGAATGCTTTCCTGAACGGAACTGACCCGGAGAGGATAGTAACCTATGAACAGCGCCTCAAAGCGATCACACCCGAAATACTTGTGCAAACCGCCCGCAAGTTCTATACCAATCAGAATATCTTCAAAGCAGAATGGCTGCCTGAAGTAAAGAAGTAATAATAAATCATTGTGAAAGGGCAGGGTTTTCTATCTTGGAACGGTTGGTATTCTCCCAAGTGGGAACTTATACAATATCTGTCAGCAAGGTTAAGAAGATGAAAATTCTACTTAACATAATATTAATTATAAGAAAAACAAAATCCTATTTCACCGGGAATAAAATATCTGTTTCAACCTTAGCCGGATCTTTTTCAGTCATCGGATCACTGATATAAATTTCCCTTGGTCCACCGGCAGGCTGCAGCTCAGCTTCCGTGATATACTGGTGTAGAAACCTGTATGTGTCCCCGGTTTTATCATAAGGTCCGAAATAATATGCCATAACCACATTCTGAGCCGGCAGTTTTTCAACACGGACCCTGCCTTTTCCTTTTTCGGCTTTTTCAACAATAAGTCCCATGTCTATGACTCCATTCATAGTTACAGTGTCATATTTGACATAATTGGCAAAAGGATGCCCGATACAGTTAAGTTTGTTGGTTTTCACAAAAGCCATCAATTCACCAAATCCCTTACCCATAACCTTTTCGTAGGTCTTAGGTCCGGCGGAATCCCTTATCAGTATCACAATCTG
>Ga0182011_10004824_pt1 | contig 10741 bp, 12 predicted proteins | sample 711E1DmetaG_FD_120481 | JGI IMG/M metagenome (GOLD analysis project Ga0182011, IMG submission 120481) | Permafrost microbial communities from Stordalen Mire, Sweden - 711E1D metaG | ecosystem: Environmental > Terrestrial > Soil > Wetlands > Permafrost | place: Sweden: Stordalen | collected...
CGCGGTTGCGCCGCTCGCCCGCGACCGCGGGGTTCCGGTGCTCGCCTTCTCGACCAACCGCAGCGTGGCGGGCAATGGCGTCTATCTCCTGAGCTTCCAGCCCCAGGGCGAGGTCAAGCGCGTCATCGCTTATGCCGCAAGCCAGGGTCATACGAATTTCGCCGCCATGATCCCGCAGACGCCCTATGGCGCGGTCGTCGAACAGGGGTTCCGCGACGCCGTCGCTGCCGCGGGCGGCACGGTCAGCGACGTGGAACATTTCAGCCCCAGCGCGGGCGCGGTGACAGACCCCGCCGCCGCCGTCGCCAAATCCGGCTGCGATGCCATCTTCATCGCCCAGGGCGGTTCGCTCTTGCGCGGCATCGCGCCGACGCTTTCCTTTAGCGGCGTCGACAACACCAAGGTGAAATATCTCGGCACCGGACTTTGGGACGATCCCGCCATCACCAAGGAGCCGCTCTTGTCCGGCGGCTGGTTCGCGGCGCCGCAGCCCAGCGGCGGCGACGCCTTCGGCGCGAAGTACCGCCAGACCTTCAACGCCGACCCGTCACAATTGGCGTCTCTGGCATACGACGCGATCTCGCTGGTGGCGCTTCTGGCGCCCGGTCCCGCCTATCATCGCTACACTGTGAGAGCGCTGACCGACCCCAATGGATTCGCGGGCGTGAACGGAATCTTCCGCTTCCTTCCGGACGGATCGGTAGAGCGCGGACTTGCCGTCCTCGCCGTCGATCCCAGCGGCTTCACGGTCGTCAGCCCTGCGCCGACAACCTTCCAGCCGAGCGGATCTTAATCGACCAACTCAGCGATCACGCTGTTCAGCACCAGCATCCCGCACGGTGTTGCCGAAAGCCGTCCGGCTTCCAGAGTAAGGAATCCTCCGGCCGCCAGCGCCGCGATGCGTTCCGGCTGCGGCGCGGCGCCCCAGCGGGCGCGATAGGCCGCTAGATCGATCCCTTCGTTTAGTCGCAGATTCATCAGCAGGTGCTCGCGCGCTGCCGAGCCTGCATCGATTTCGCTGATTTCGGCAAAGCCGTTTGCGTCGCGCGCGACCTTTTCGCGCCAGCGTTCGGGCAGCCGCTCGCAGACCGTGGCGATGCGCTTGCCGTTAAGATCGAGCCTTCCGTGCGCGCCGGGACCCACGCCCGCATAAGCGCCATAGCGCCAATAGTTCAGATTGTGCCACGACTCGCAGCCCGGACGCGCATGATTGGAGACCTCGTAAGCCGCAAGCCCGGCGTTCTCGGTTACTTCCTGCGTCGCTTCATAGAAAGCCGCGGCCAGATCCTCGTCGGGCAGGTGAAAGAGGCCGCGCCGGTGCATGGTCGCGAACGGCGTTTCCAGCTCGACGGTGAGCTGATAAAGCGAAAGATGTTCGGTGCCGAACGACAAAGCCTCGGCCAGCTCGCTGCGCCAAGCTTCCAGGCTTTGACCCGGCCGCGCGTAGATGAGATCGAGCGAAACGCGCCTGAAGGTTCGCATGCCCAGCGCCAACGCCTCTTTGGCCTCGCGCACGTCGTGCAGACGGCCCAGGAATCTCAAATCGACATCGTTCAGCGCCTGGACACCCAGGGAAAGCCGATTGACGCCCGCTTTCGCATAATCGGCGAAGCGCGCCGCTTCCGCGCTCGCCGGATTGGCTTCCAAAGTGATTTCCAAATCGTCGGCGCTGGGCCACAGGCTAGTCGCAGCGTCAATAATGCGGCTGGTAGAAGGCGCACCCATCAAGGACGGCGTGCCGCCGCCGAAGAAGATGGTCTCCAAAATTGGACGGCCGGCACCCTGCAATTTGGCGACGTGGGACATTTCGCACAAAATCGCGTCCGCCCAACCTTCTTCGTCGATGCTGGTGCGTACATGGGAATTGAAGTCGCAATAAGGACACTTCGCCGCGCAGAACGGCCAGTGGACATAAAGGCCGAAGCCGCTCACGGCGAAAGGACGGCGCGCGCGAACTTCTCAAACGCGCGTGCGCGATGGCTGATGGCGTGCTTTTGCACCGGATCGATTTCGCCGAATGTCTGGTTCATGCCGTCAGCAACGAAGATGGGATCGTAACCGAAGCCGTTTGTCCCGCGCGGCGGAAAGACAAGCTGGCCATGCACTTCGCCTTCGAAAATCTCTGCTTCGCCGGATGGCGCGGCGAGTGCCAGCGCGCACACGAACTTAGCGGCGGTGTCGCCGACCGCCATCAGTTCGCGTTCGACGCGCGCCATGGCAAGCGCAAAATCCTTGTCCGGTCCGGCCCAGCGCGCGGAATAGATTCCGGGCGCGCCGTCCAGCGCCGCAACGCACAACCCGGAATCGTCGGCCAGAGCCATAAGACCGCCGCTTTCGGCCGCCGCGCGTGCCTTCAGAAGGGCGTTTTCGGCAAAGGTCGCGCCCGTCTCTTCCGGTTCGGCCAAACCCAACTCGTCCGCTCCGCGCACCGCAATGCCGTGGGGTGACAACAACTGGGCGATTTCGCGCACCTTGCCTCGGTTGTGGCTGGCGACCAGGAGCGTGGAGCCACGCGTCAGCTTCATTGGCCAAGCACTACTTTCTGCAGCGCGATCAGTTCGGCGATGCCCTTTCGCGCATAGGCGAGCAGCTGGGCAAACTGTTCGTCGCTGAACGGCGCGCCTTCCGCCGTTCCCTGGATCTCGACCAGACCGCCTGCTCCAGTGAGCACGAAGTTGGCGTCCGTCTCGGCCGTGGAATCCTCGGCGTAATCGAGATCGAGCATTGCCTGGCCCTTTACGATACCGCAGGAAACGGCCGCGACATGATCCTTGATCGCCGGTTTGGTAACCATGCCGGTCTTCTTCATGAAGGCGATGCATCCCGCGAGCGCCACAAAGCCTGCGGTGACGGAAGCGGTACGGGTGCCGCCGTCCGCTTGCAGAACGTCGCAATCGATCACAATCTGGCGTTCGCCAAGCGCCGCAAGATCGACGACCGCCCGCAAGGAACGCCCGATCAGTCGCTGAATCTCCTGAGTCCGGCCGGATTGTTTGCCGACCGCGGCTTCGCGGCGCATGCGTTCGTTGGTGGAGCGCGGCAACATGCCGTACTCTGCCGTTACCCAGCCCTTGCCCGAGCCGCGCAGGAAAGGTGGGGTAGTCTCCTCTAGGCTTGCGGTCACCAGCACATGGCTGTCGCCGAATTTGGCCAGGCAGGAGCCCTCGGCATGCTTGGCGACCCCGGGTTCCAGGCTGACGCTGCGCAACTGGTCAGGCGCGCGCGGGGGATTGCGCATAGGGTTTCCCTTGAAGTTTGAGGCTTCGCCCTTTACCTAGCGGCTCCGGCCACCGGTATGCAAACCGGGAATGGCCGGTATTGGAATATTACAACCGGTTCAAAGATTTGGGCATGAATCCTTCGAGGCCGAACGCCGGGATCCTGGAAGACCGGCAGCGCGATATTTTCCGCCATCTGGTGGAGGCCTTCCTGTCGTCCGGGGAGCCTGTCGGTTCGCGCACGCTTTCCCAGCTTCTGCCGATCACGCTCTCGCCGGCCTCGATCCGCAATGTCATGGCCGATCTGGAGAGCATGGGGCTGCTCTACGCGCCGCATACCAGCGCCGGTCGCGTGCCGACCGAAAAGGGCCTGAGACTGTTCGTCGACGGGCTTCTGCAGATCGGCGAATTGGCGCCTGCCGAGCGCGCCGCCATCGAAGCGCGCATGACGGGGACCGGGCACGGCGTGGAAGACGTCCTGACCCAGGCAACGACGCTTCTGTCGGGCCTTTCGCGTTGTGCCGGTTTGGTCATGGCCGCCAAACAGGACACCGTTCTGAAGCACGTGGAATTCCTGAGCGTCGCTCCAGGCAAAACGCTGGTGGTTATCGTCACTGAGGACAGCCAAGTGGAGAACAGGCTGATCGACACGCCGATCGGCTTGCCGGCCTCGGCGCTCTCGGAAGCTTCAAACTATCTGAACGCACGGTTGCGTGGACGCACGCTGGACGCGGCCCGTACGGATATCTTGGCCGACCTCGAAGGCGAACGCGCGGAACTCGACATGCTTACCGCCAAGATCGTCGCCGAAGGACTGGCGACATTGGCCACGCATGCCGACAGCGAAGAGAGGGTCTTGATCGTGCGAGGCGCCTCGCATCTGCTCGAGACCATGGAAGCGCAAAGCGATCTTGAACGCATTCGCACCCTGTTCGACGACATCGAACGCAAGAACGATCTGATCCGCCTGCTTGAGCTGGCGAAAGAGGGGGACGGCGTGCGCATTTTTATCGGCTCGGAGAACAGGCTTTTCAGCCTTTCGGGCTCCTCGATCGTCGCCGCGCCTTATGCGAATTCGCAGGGCAAGGTCATCGGCGTGATTGGAGTTTTGGGGCCTACACGGCTCAATTACGGGCGCATCATTCCGATGGTCGATCACACGGCGAAAGTGATCGGCCGTTTGCTCGGATAGGGGTTTCTGGTTTAGGGACGCATCATGGCCGACGAAGACGAACAACCTTCCTCCGAACCGGAGCAGCAGAACGAGACGGAGGCGCAGCTTGCCGAGATGCGCGACCGCATGTTGCGCGCCCTGGCCGAGGCCGAGAACATTCGCCGCCGGGCCGAACGCGAGAAGCTGGAAGTCTCACAATACGCCATCGCTCGCTTCGCTCGCGACATGCTGCAGATCGCCGACAATTTCGGCCGTGCCCTCGCCGCATGCCCGAAGGACCTGCGCGAGGCGGCCGATCCCCAGGTCAAGGCCGTGATCGACGGCGTCGACGCCACGGAACGCCAGCTGCTCGCCACCCTTGAGCGCTACGGCGTGAAAATCATCGACACGGTGGACGCCAAGTTCGATCCCAAATTCCACCAAGCCATCGCCGAAGTGCCCGGCGAGGGAAAGCCGCCCGGCACGATCGTGAATGTGGTGCAGACCGGCTACATGATCGGCGAACGGCTGTTGCGCCCCGCCATGGTCACCGTGGCGCGCAAGGAAGACGGTCCCGTGGGCGGCGTCGACACCAAAGCGTAAGGGTGCGCAGCGCCGTGCATCCGGTTAGAATAGTCTCATGAGCGATGTCCGAATCGTCGTAGCCGGAGCCTCGGGCCGCATGGGCCGCGCCCTTATCCGTGTCATTGGCGAAACCAAGGGCTGCGTGCTGTCGGGCGCTCTGGAGGCTAAATCCCATCCCGATCTCGGCCAGGACGCCGGCAGTCTTGCCGGCCTTAAGCCTTTGGGCGTCATGCTGGTTGACGACGCTTCCCCGCTGCTTGCCAACGCCGAGGCGATCATCGATTTCACAGCACCCAGGGTTTCGGTGGAGCTGGCGGCTTTGGCCGCCGAGGCGCGCGTCGTTCACGTCATCGGCACGACGGGATGCTCGTCGGAGGATGATGCAAAAATTCGCGACGCGGCCCGTCATACCGCGATCGTGAAGTCCAGCAATATGAGCCTGGGCGTGACGTTGCTCGCGGTCTTGGTGGAACGGGCCGCAGCAGCCCTTCCCGATTTCGACGTGGAAATCGTGGAAATGCATCACGGCAAGAAGGTCGATGCGCCGTCCGGCACGGCGCTGCTGCTAGGAGAGGCCGCCGCCGACGGACGGGGCATCGCGCTTGGTGATCACGCCATCCGCGCGCGCTACGGCCACACCGGGCCGCGCCAGCAAGGCGCCATCGGTTTCGCCAGCCTGCGCGGCGGCACGGTGGTGGGCGAACACGAAGTGATTTTGGCGGGTGCGGGCGAACGCGTCATACTGTCCCACATTGCCGAAGACCGTGCGATCTTCGCACGCGGCGCCGTCGCGGCTGCCCTTTGGGGCCAAGGCAAGAAACCCGGTCTTTACACCATGGCCGATGTTCTGGGCCTGTCGGACTGATCCTGCTTGGCGCTCTCCACCGCCAGCATGGCGCGCTTGCGCGCAACGCCCCAGTGATAACCGGTGAGCTTGCCGTCGCTGCCCAGCACGCGATGGCAGGGGATCAGCCAGGAAATCGGGTTGCGCCCGACCGCGGCGCCGACGGCGCGGCAGGCGTTCGGGCTTGCGATTTTTTCCGCAATCGCGCGATAGGTGACGAGCTTGCCGCGCGGGATGGAAAGTAGAGCTTCCCAAACCTTAAGCTGCCACGGCGTGCCCATCAGATGAAGCGGCAACAGGCTTTCCGCCCGCTGTTCGGGAGCGAAAATCTGCATGGCGATCTTGGCCGCGCGCTCGGCATTCTCGCGATAATCCGCCTTGGGCCAACGCGCTTTCAGGTCGGCGAGCAAATCTTCCTCCTCGCCTTCGTCGGCGAAGCCCAGTCCGCAGACGCCTTTGTTGGTCGCCATCACCAGCACCGTGCCGAACGGACAGGCTTCAAAGCCGTAATCGATCGCCACCCCCCGGCCGCCTTTGGCATAATCGCCCGGCGTCATCGCCTCGATCTTGAGACACAGATCGTGCAGTCGCGACGGACCCGACAGCCCGGCGTCGAGCGCTGCGTCCAGAACACTGGCGCCGTGTGCAAGTTCTTTCTTGGCATGTGCGAGCGTCAGATGTCCGACGAAGGATTTCGGGCTGACGCCGACATAGCGCGTGAACAGGCGTTGGAAGTGGAACGGCGAAAGACCGGCGGCCGATGCCGCATCCTCGAGCCGCGGCTGGTCGAGATAATGCTCGCTCAGAAAGCGGATGGCGCGGCCCATCCGCCGCCACTGTGCCGTACCCTCGTTGAAATCCACGATTTCGCTCATGGGATCAGGATGGCGCAAAGCGCGCCTCTTCGCGACCCGTTTCTTGCGGACCCGAGCCGGCAAGCGCCGTTGGACAAGCAGGGATTTGCGGCCATACTGGCATTCCCCGCCCTTTCTGGAGCCGCGATGGTCCATCCATTCTCGAAATCGGATGCCGAGGCTTTCTTTGCACGCCTTAAGAAGGCCAATCCGGAGCCCAGGACAGAGCTTTCCTATGTCAATGCCTACACTCTGCTGGTTGCCGTCGTGCTCTCCGCTCAGGCGACCGACAAGGGTGTCAACAAAGCGACGGAAACATTGTTCAAGGTCGCCGACACGCCGGCGAAAATGCTCGCGCTGGGCGAAGCCGGGCTAACCGGATATATCAAAACCGTCGGTCTTTATCGCACCAAAGCCAAGAACGTCATCGCCTTGTCGAAGATTCTTCTGGAGCAGCATGGCGGCACGGTGCCGCGCGATCGCGAAGCGCTGGAAAGCCTGCCGGGCGTCGGGCGCAAGACCGCCAATGTCGTTCTCAATGTCGCCTTCGGTGAAGAAACGATCGCCGTCGACACCCATATTTTCCGCGTCGCCAACCGCACCGGTCTGGCGCCCGGCAAAACGCTGCGCGAGGTGGAAGACGCACTCGTGCGCATTGTTCCGCGCGCTTATCTGCTCCATGCCCATCACTGGTTGATTTTGCATGGGCGCTATGTCTGCGTAGCGCGTACGCCGAAATGTTCGCAGTGCGCCGTCTTCGACCTTTGCCGTTTTGCCAGCAAGACTGAGCCGCCGAAGGCGGTCAGGAAACCGGCGGTCGGGCGCGCAAAACGGCAAGGCAATTAGCATCCGCCGCGGTCTTGGTCCCCTGCGGGATGGTTTCGACGTGGCGGACGATCTGCGAGTTGCCTTGCGGATAGAGAAAAAAGAACGCGCGGCAGCCCGCTCCGTCATAGCGCCACATTTCGGTTCCGTTCTCTTTGCGGACGAAGACGGGCACACCGAAAAATCCGCGCAACTCGCCCGCCGACAGTCCGACCAAGCTGGCCGGTTCGCCCGAGGGCGGCGGCGGCGGCAAAGGCACGGTCGGGGCTTTCGGCTGACTCGCACAAGCTGAGAGCATCACACAAAAACAAACGGCCAGAACCGGGCGGGTCATACGGGACGCTCCTCATGCCAATAGCGCTTGAACAGGTGAACCATGAAAGCGGCGGCGAATAAAGGCGTTATCAAATCGGCAATAGGCACTAAGGTGAGGACTGAAATAATCACGCCGCCCAGGAAAACCCCGCCCGAATGACGCCGGCGCAGCGCGTCCGCGGCGGTGCGCGAGAGATGGCGTAGCGCCACCATCTCGAAATATTCGCGTCCCAGCAGCCAGCCATTGACCAGAACGGTGACAAGTTCGGCGATGCCCGGCAGGGCGACATCGGCAGGCAACAGCAGCAGATCGACCAAGACCACCAGAGCGGCCAGACGCAGGCCTGTGAACAAGAGGGTGCCAAACGGCGCGCCCGAGGCTTTGGGATCGGCGGGGTAATAGCGCGCCTCGACCTTCTTGGCGATCTCTTCCAGAAACAACGATGCGAAGAACGCCGCCACCGGCGCGCCCAGAAAGAACGGCAATAGAAGCATGAGGACGGGCACGACGAAGTCGAGAAGCGTGTTCACCCAAGGCGCGCCGAGCGCCGGCAGATGGTGCACGCCGTAGACCGCCGCCATGAATAGAATGACGTATAAAGTGATCGTGAGAAGCAGAGACCATATCACCACGCTGGACGACGTGCGGTCGAACAGGAGACTGGCAGCTTTGCGCAGGCTTGCGAACATGGCTTGCGTCCTTTAATGGGGCCATTATAGACGCAAATTCAGCGGGTTGGAAAAGATATGGCGCGCAACTTCGATGTCGTGGCAATGGGCAATGCCATTGTCGACGTCATTGCCCCGGTCGACGACGGGTTCCTTCTGACCCACAACATCGCCAAGGGCGTGATGACCCTGATCGACGAGTATCGCGCCAATCAGCTTTACCACGCGCTTTCCGAGCGCCGCGAAATCGCCGGCGGCTCGGCAGCCAATACGATGGCGGGATTGGCCTCTTTGGGCGCGCGGGGGATGTTCGTCGGCAAGGTGAAGGCCGACCGGCTGGGGGAATCGTTTGCCGCCAGTTTGAAGGACATCGGCGTCCATTATGCGACCGTGCCCGCCAGCGACGGCCCTCCGACAGCCTCTTGTCTGATCGCCGTAGCGCCTGACGGTCAACGCAGCATGAACACCTATCTGGGCGCCAGCCGCGAATTGTCCCCGGCCGACATCAAGAAAACGGACATCGCTGACGCGGACGTCCTCTATATCGAAGGCTATTTGTGGGACACGCAGTCGGCCAAGGCAGCTTCGCGCAAGGCCATAGCAATCGCCAAGGAAACGGGGACGAAAGTCGCCTTCACGCTCTCCGATCCGTTCTGCGTTGGACGCTATCGCGAGGAGTTTCTCGAATTGTTGGAGAGCGACCTCGATATCCTGTTCGCCAACGAGGACGAGGCCAAGGCGCTGTTCGAAGCCGAAGCCTTCGATGAGGTGCTTCAGCACGCGGGCCGCTGGGGCGGAATCGCGGCACTGACGCGCTCGGAAAAAGGTTGTGTCGCGGTGCGTGGCCAGGAAGTCCACGTCATCGATGCCGCGCCGGTGGCGCGCGTGGTCGACACCACGGGCGCCGGCGACCAGTTCGCGGCTGGTTTCCTGTATGGATTGGTGCGCGGCAAGGGTCTCGGCATCTGTGGGCGGCTGGGCGCGCTGGCGGCGGGCGAAATCATCTCCCATTACGGCGCGCGGCCGGAAACCTCACTTGAGGTTCTCGCTACAGAAGCTGCCATGCTTTAGCCCATGGTTTTTCGGAGATAAACGTAGAGCGCTCCGTCTCCTCCGTGGCGGCGGTGAGCGTAGCGCGTATCTGCGATCAGTCGCATGAATTGCGGTTCGCCGAGCCAGCGCGGCACCATCGTCTTGAGCACGCCGCGCGAGCGCGGTTCCAGGTCAAAAGGCTCGTCGGGTGCGCGCGCGCCTTTTCCCGTGACCACAAGCACCAGTCTGTCGCCGCGCCGGTGCGCTGCCTGAAGGAAGGACCAAAGCGCGCGATACGCGGCATCCTCCGTCAGCCCATGCAGATCGAGTTTGGAATCCGGAGTGATCGCTCCGCGCCTCAAGCGTTCGCCGGTTCGCCCGTCGACGCCGGTGGGCGCCGCTTGCGCTTTCTTTACAACCGGCTTGGTCTTCGCGCTTTGCGGTTGCGGACGCGGTTTCTTTTGAACCGCCTTGCCCGACAGAACGGCCTTGAAAAGTTCGCATTCCTCGTCGGTTGTGGGGCGGCGCGTCATGGCGCGCTCGCGGGATAGTCGGTTTTGACCTCAAGACGCGCAGCCACGGACTTGGGCAACAGCGCATAGAGCCGGCCCGCATGATTCATCGCGCCCGCCAGCTTTTCCGCCTCTGCGCCGAAGCCGAAAAAAATATCGCCGCGAACTGGACCCCGGATTGCCCCGCCGATGTCCTGCGCCACGAAAAGAGCCTGCAACGGCCTGGCATCCGGCAGTGTAGTGGAGACGAAGAACGGCACACCAAGCGCGTGCAGCCGCGTGTCGACGGCCAGGCTTGCGCCAGGCGTCAACGCCACGCCTTCGGCCCCTTTCGCTCCAAGCGTCGGATCGCCGATCGGCTCTTCCTTGAAAAAAACGTAAGATGCATCGGTCTCCATCACCTGGCGCACCGCAGACGGATTGGCGTGCAGCCAGGCGCCGATGCTTTGCATGGAAATGTTTCCGGGCTTCAGCGCGCCACGCTGTTTCAGCGTCTGTCCGATAGAGGTATAGATTTGTCCGTTTTGCGCCGCATAGGCCACACGCGCATGGCTGCCATCGTCAAAACGCACGCGGCCGGAGCCCTGAATATGCAGGAAAAAGACTGCGACGGGGTCGCTGGCATAAAACAGAGTATGCGCCTGGGCCAAACCTTTGGCATCGATTTGCGCGCGCGTCGCATAGGGAACGAGACGGCCCTTTTCCACCTTGCCGGCGATGCGTTCGCCGCGCAG
>Ga0182011_10004825_pt1 | contig 10740 bp, 7 predicted proteins | sample 711E1DmetaG_FD_120481 | JGI IMG/M metagenome (GOLD analysis project Ga0182011, IMG submission 120481) | Permafrost microbial communities from Stordalen Mire, Sweden - 711E1D metaG | ecosystem: Environmental > Terrestrial > Soil > Wetlands > Permafrost | place: Sweden: Stordalen | collected...
AAGCTTGTAGAAAAAACGGGAAATTAAGTTATTTTACATGTTAACTATCAAAGATCCGCAGCTAATTTCTTCCGTTCGCTGAACAGGGTGATCAAGAAAATAACCAGCCCCATTAAGGGAAGAAATCCAAAAAATATTATCTTTGAGGTCAAAGGGGTTCCCAAGGGTTCACTCTCAACGATTTGAGGTGCATTTGGATCGATGAAAACCGGCTCACTCTTGATAGCAGTATCATTATTTGGAACATCGACACATCCATCAATACTAACATATATGATATTTTGTCCGGCTTTAGTGGTGAACTGATACCTCGGGCAAAAATCACTTGCTTTATAGTTGGGATCAGGAACATAATCTACAAATGTGGCTGTATCTTGTTCAGCAGTGGCGTAGAAGGCTTTGCTTTTCCTATCCCCTTTCTCCATAGCCACCATGGCCACCACATCAATACCGATAAAAACCAGAAGCGAGATGAACATTGCTATCACATTCGGCCGCTTAAAAAGATTTGCTTTTTTCATAAAAACACCCTCCCCGAAATTTCAAAATGATAACTTCCAGTATTTTTTTGTTGGAGTGCGGTCTTGAACGCTATTTTACATTTGCCTGAAGCCTTTATTATATATAACTGGGATTCCAAGTCAAATAATTTTGCCATCATTTTCACTCAAACCGGGTGAAAAATTGTAGCCCAACTTGCTTAAGTGTAGCATTATTCTTATCATTCTTTTAAATTATTTGCCAACAATTACCAAAACCGGATGTTCTGAAATATTTTCATTTTCCTGTTTTCATAGATAAAAAGGTCCAGTATATTTAACACAATTAAGTCCCTCTTCGCCTCTGCTATTTTCTCACCTTCAATATTAACATGCGAGGGGTGTGAAAGTTGGCTGATTCAACCTTTTTGTCTTTCACTTAAAAGGTGAGGGCCCAACCCGGCAAAACCCTTGTGTTTTTAGATTGAAAGCGTGTGTTTAATCGGTTTTTTGATTAATCGCCGTGGAATGCGTGAACATTATAATAATAATAAAAATGCATGTTATTCATAATAAACGTTTATAAAATGCAAAATGTTGCATTTTATAAACTGAAGTGGTAAAATATAATTGAAAAGAAAATAGGAAGAAGGTTAGATTGAATTATTCAATTGATTTTAATGTTGCTTCTAGTAAACAGATAGAAGAAGCATTAGACGAGAGGGTCCACAGATTACGTTTATCCCGCAACTGGACTCGTGAAAAGTTGGCACGTGAAGCTGGTGTTTCAATTAGAACGATAGCCAACCTTGAAGAAGGTCGGGGTATCACTTTCAATACAATCATCCGCATTATGAAGGGCTTGAACTTACAGGGAAATCTGTCCGCTCTCTTTCCAGACCCAACCATACGTCCCATGGAATTACTTGAAATGAGTGGTAAAGCACGGAAACGAGCCAGTGTAAAGAGAAAAGGACCCGAAAAGCCTAACGGAACTTGGAATTGGGAAGAATGAGTAACTTCAAGGGAAAGGCGAGATAACCATTTGAATACAACTGCGTCAGTAAACCTTTGGGGAAGAAGAATCGGTGCGGTGACATGGGATGATATAAATCGGTACGGGATATTCCAATATGCATCGGATTTTGTCAAAAAGAGAATTCAAGTTTCCCCACTAGTAATGCCTTTGAGAGAAGAAGCCTATTCATTTCCAGCATTGAACAGGGATACTTTCAGGGGTTTACCGGGTATGCTAGCTGATTCTCTCCCTGATAAGTTTGGTAATTCGGTATTTATGGCTTGGCTATCTCAACAAAAACGTAGTCTCGAAAGTTTTAATCCGGTTGAACAATTATGCTATATCGGGAAAAGGGGAATGGGTGCGCTTGAATTTGAGCCTGTAATTGGGGGGCCATTTTCAGAAGGCACATCTATTGTGATCGCCAGCTTGGTTGAATTGGCAAACCGAATTGTTAATTATCGCGGTCAACTTGAAGGCGTTTTCAGTGGTGAGAGTAATGTTGGTGCAATAACTAATATTCTTCAAGTGGGTTCTTCGGCTGGGGGTGCAAGAGCAAAAGCAATTCTTGCATGGAATCCAGAAACAAATGAATTTCGGTCAGGCCGGCTTCCAGTAGGGTCGGGATTTGAATACTGGATAATGAAGTTTGATGGTGTTACCGATAAAAGTTTGCAAGTAGGCGAGCCAAAGGGTTTCGGGAAAATCGAATTTGCTTATTCAGAAATGGCGAAAGAAGCTGGAATTGTAATGACAAAATGCCATCTGCATACGGAAGGTGGCAGGAGTCATTTTATGACCAAGCGATTTGACAGAAATGATAAGTGTGAAAAGATCCATATGCAGTCTTTGGGTGCGTTGACCCATTCCGATTTCAATCAAGCGGCTACATATTCTTACGAACAAATAATATTTGATATGGGTAGGTTGAATCTCTCTCATGTTGATAAAGAACAGCAAGTACTTCGAGCGATGTTCAACGTTGTCGCCCGTAACCAGGATGACCATGTAAAAAACATTTCATTCCTGATGGACCAAGAAGGAGAATGGCATCTGTCACCGGCTTACGATGTAACTTATTCCTTCAGGACTTCTAGCAAATGGGTTGGTCAGCATCAAATGTTCATCAATGGAAAAAGAGATAACTTTGAAATGGAGGATTTCATCAAATTATCAGAATTGGCGGATATAAAACCTGCGAAAGCTAAAGAATTATTGGAACACATTACTTTGACGGTAAAGGATTGGCCTGAATTTGCAAAAAAAGCCAAAGTGAATAACACCACGATTGAGAAAATCAGTAACGCACATAGGTTAAACCTGATTAAGTAATTAAAAAGTTCCTTTCAAAATCAAGTGTACATTATACCGATCAACCAAAGGGAGCTTACAAGGGCTAGCGTCGACGGCCTGTCCCTAAAATCATTCATGTGTGTCAAGTATATAAACACCTAATTAATAATGAGTCAGATTGAAATATCGATATAAGGAGAGGCCCTTGATCCACGAGGTTCGTTTTACTGTTGAAAAAATAGCCAGTCGTCTGAAATTGATCGAGCCGTTGGTTTATCGTGAAAAGTGGGCATTGCCTTCGTTTATGTATAAAATGTTTCCGCAGGGCGAAGTTGCATTACCTGTGGATGAATCTGAAGTAGCGGCCTCCTGGCAAATGCTCTCTGCATACCAATACTGGGGGCAGTGGAACAGTGAATTCGTGCTCGTTAATCGCTTTGCCATTCCGGGAGAGTTCTGCCATCTGGACGACCTGTCGCTCTTTTTACCCCTGGGCGAAGCTGGTGATTTCAGCCACCCAGAAGCGCTCGCTTATCTGGACGAACAGCCGTTCGGGTCTTGTGATCGCAACCATCAAGAACTGTTTGTCCCTTCCGTCTGCCGGGATGGTCGTTCTCATTTGTTGACACTTCATGGCTGGACCGGATTGGGAGGAGGGGTTGGATCTGAACCCCGCCAACTGTTCATGCGTCCCTGCCAGCTCGTTCAAATCGATTTGCCTACCCGGTCATTCGTGGCTTTGGTTCGTGTCGCGTTGGGTACCGTACAAAAATTAAAAGAAGAAGAGCCAGCGCGCGCTCGTATTCTGAATGCTCTGGATGCTGCCTTTATTACCTTGGAAACTCGTGCCGGGCAGGACAAAGCCTTCTATGCCAGTATCCCGGCAGCTCATGCGCTACTGGAAGCAGGGTTGAAAGCGGCGGGTCCGGCCAAAGACGTGCATATTTTCGCCACTGGTCATGCTCACATCGATGTCGCCTGGTTATGGCCGCTGGTTCAATCCCGCAAAAAGGCGGCTCGCACCTTCCAAACCGCCCTCGATTTGCTCGATCGCTATCCCATCTTCCATTTTAGCCAGAGCCAGCCCCAGCTTTACGAATTCGTACGACAGGATTTCCCTGAGCTGTTCAGACGGATTCAGCAGCAGGTTTCCGCCGGGAAATGGGAAGTGCTCGGTGGAATGTGGCTCGAAGCGGATTGTAACCTGACCGGCGCGGAATCTCTTGTCCGCCAGTTTCTGCTGGGGCGCAGCTATTTTGCCAGATATTTTGGTCCCGAGGCTGAATCCCCGGTATTGTGGTTACCTGATGCCTTTGGTTTTTGTGCCAGCTTGCCGCAATTGATCGCGCAGGCTGGTTTGAAATATTTCTTCACCATCAAGCTGAGTTGGAATCAATACAACCGTTTGCCTTATGATTCATTCTGGTGGCAGGGGTTGGATGGTACGCGCATCTTGTCTCACTTTTCCACCACACCTTCGGTGGGTGATGAATGGAAGGCAGCCACTTATAACGCGGAAGTTGAACCTGGCCAGGTGCTGGCTACCTGGAATTGCTTTCAACAAAAGGAATTACATCCCAATCTCTTGATGGCTTATGGTTTTGGCGACGGCGGCGGGGGTCCGACCCGGGAGATGATCGAAAACCTGCAACTCTTGCAGAATTTCCCGGCGATGCCTCGCATGCACTCGGCCAGTGTGAAGGACTTTTTTCAGACCCTTGCAGCCGAGGATGGGGACGATTTGCCCGTCTGGGACGGCGAATTATATTTGGAGTTGCACCGCGGTACCTACACCACCCAGAGCCGCAATAAGCGGGCGAACCGGAAGAGCGAATTTGCGCTGCACGATGCCGAGTTTTTAGCGGCTACTGCATCTCTATTGAACCCGAATTATCAGTACCCTCATGATGAGTTGAATCAGGATTGGCAGCTCGTTTGCCTGAACCAATTCCACGATATCCTGCCAGGCAGTAGCGTCGAGCAGGTTTATGTCGATTCTCAGGCCCAATATAAAGAGGTCATGCGATCCGCTCAGGCGATCGGCGCGGCTGCCTTCGAAAATATCACGCCCCTGCTGGCTGGAGAAGGGTCTACCGGAGCAGAGCATGGGCTCTGGCTGGCAAATCCAACTGGGTTCGCCCGTGACGATCTGGTCTTTTACCCGGGTCAGTTGCCTGCAGGGATTCAATTAGCTCGCGGTGGCAAACCCGTACTGGCACAACCGTCTGAGGGTGGCACCTGGCTGGCTCCTGAGGCAGTTAATGCGTATAGTTTTGTTGGTTTGGAAGAAGTTTTCATGTCAGCAATCGATTTCTCCGGATATGAAGTCATTGCTGCCCGGGACTGGCTTGAAAATGATTTTCTTCGGGTGGAGTTCGATGCGGCAGGGGATATTGTCCGTCTTTTCGATAAGGCCAACCGGCGCGAAATTTTACCCGCCGGCGCTATTGCCGGTCAGTTCCAGGCCTTCGAAGATCGCCCGATCAACTGGGATGCCTGGGATCTGGATAAGGCATATGATGATAAACAATGGCTCAGTGATCCTGCTCAAGAGATCCGCCTCGTTGAGGCCGGCCCTTTGCGGGCTACCCTGCAGATCAGCCGTCGCATCCTGAATAGCGACTATGTTCAGCGCATCTCGCTTGCATATAACAGTCCTCGCCTGGATTTTTCCACTACGATCCAGTGGCGCGAAAAACATGTTTTACTCAAAACGGCCTTCCCGGTGGACGTTTTAGCCACCCGGGCCACTTATGAAATTCAGTGGGGGAATGTACAGAGGACGACAAACGAGAACACCAGTTGGGATTGGGCGCGCTTCGAGACTTGTGCTCACAAGTGGGTAGACCTGAGCGAGGGCGATTATGGCGTCAGCCTGCTCAATGATTGCAAGTACGGTCATGATGTCCACGGGCAGGCGATCCGTCTCAGCCTGTTGCGCAGTCCCACTGAACCGGATGCTCATGCGGATGAAGGGGAACACACCTTTGCCTATTCGCTGTTACCCCATTCGGGCACGTGGGATGAACGCACAGTGGCTGCCGCCTACGCTTTGAATGATCCCTGGTTATTGGCACCCATGCAAAAACGACCTGTTCGGAAGGAATATTCGCTCCTCTCTGTGGATCAGCCCAATGTGGTGATTGAGACCATTAAGCGTGCTGAGGATGGTCAGGGCTTGATCGTACGTCTCTACGAAAGCCAGCGTAGCCGGCGCAGGGTAACGCTCAAGTCCGCTTTTCCAATCGCTCGTGCCTGGAGTACCGATCTGCTCGAGAATCCGCAAAGAGAACTTGCAGTTTCGGCGAATCAGGTGAAATTTGACATCAAGCCCTTTCAGATAATCACCCTCCGCTTGATTCCTGGCTGATTGGTGCAGAATGGTCCTCGCTAACGGAAAGTGGGCAAATCAGGTAAAATCAATGAAGGATATCTACTTAAAGCGATAAGATGATGAATACTGATTCACCTCATGGACTGACCTTATGAGAATTGGATGTTCTTTGTTTATTGATTAAAGGGCATACCAATACCCAAATTGCCGTTGATCTGCATTTAAGCATCCGCACTGTGTCCGGCCACATTTCCAGCATGGAACAAAAGCTGCACGTCGAAAACCGCGCGGAATTGATCTGTTTTGTTCGCCAGAATGGGTTGGGTTGTTGACCCGTTGGGTTTAAAATTGAAGTGAGTAAATTGAGGGTGGGGCGAATTACCACTCCGTTTTTATTTTATAGATTGGCGAACGAAAATCCGTACAGCATGTCTGAAGGATGTGGAATGGCCGCGAAGATCATTTCTTTATTGACTGATTTTGGACTAAAAGATAATTTCATCGGGGTAATGAAGGGGGTCATCTGGTCGATTGCGACAGAAGCGAAAATTGTTGATCTTACCCATAGTATTTCCCCGCAAAACATTCTGGAAGGTTCGTTGGTTTTGGTTGGTTCAGTCGCTTATTTTCCGGTCGGAACGATTCATGTGGCCGTGGTCGACCCCGGGGTGGGGACGGCGCGGCGGGGCATCGCTGCCCGTATCGGTACCCAATATTATGTCGGCCCGGATAACGGCCTTTTCACCAGCGTGCTGGCCGCCGCGGAAGCACGTAGCGAGACGGCCGAGTTCTATACCCTGGATAAGCCGGAATTCTGGTTGCCCGGCGTATCACGCAGTTTCCACGGTCGCGATATTTTTGCACCTGTCGCGGCCCATCTCGCAAATGGCAAGAAACCGGAAGAAATGGGCAGCCTAATCACCGATCCGGTACGGCTGAATATCCCGTCGCCTGAACGGATTGCAGGTGGTTGGCTGGGTCAGGTGTTGATGGTGGATCATTTTGGCAATTTGATCACCAATATCAAACCTAAGCATTTTGAAGCCGGTAAGCGTGTTTTAATTAGCGTAGGCGATATGGTCATCGACGGCGTGATCACCACCTTTGGAGAAAGCCACCCCGGTGAGCTCGTGGCGATGTTTGATTCTTCGGATGTTTTGCAAATTGCGATCGTAAATGGTAATGCCGCGCAACGCCTCAATGCAAAGATTGGTTCTATAGTAAAACTCAACTATAATTAACTCATTCCATCAAATAAATCAGGTTAAGCATGCTTTCTGAGCACCCTCTCGTTATCGACCATTTGAATTTTCGTTACAACAGTCGGACTGAGTTAGCGTTAAAAGATATTTCACTCACTGTGGATTCCGGGCAGGTATTATTAATCGCCGGGGCCAGTGGTTGTGGCAAGACGACTCTGGCCCGCTGCATCAATGGTTTGATTCCCCGCAGCTATAAAGGGGAATTATCAGGGAAAATCCTGATCGGTGGCGCGGAGGTGAAGGATCTTTCTCTGGCCCATATCTCGCAATTGGTCGGCACCGTCTTGCAGGATCCTGAACGGCAGATTCTGGGTACCAAAGTGGCGAATGAAGTCGCCTTTGGATTGGAAAATCTGGGCCTTCCTCGAGAAGAGATCACCGCCCGCGTGGAAGAAGCCCTGCAGCATTTGAAGATTCCTCATTTGATGTATCGTGAGACGTTCAACCTTTCCGGCGGCGAAAAACAGAAGGTGGCCCTGGCCGGGGTTCTCGCCATGCATCCCAGCCTCTTGCTTTTGGATGAACCGCTGGCTTCACTCGACCCCGCCTCCGCACAGGAAGCCCTTCACATCATTCGCGACTTGGCGGATGAAGGCATGACAGTATTGATGGTGGAACATCGTGTTGAAGACGTTCTGCGCATCTCTCCGGAGAATGCTATTTTTATGATGGAAGGCGAAATTAAGTATTATGGCCCTACCAGCGGCTTCGACCGTACCGTTGATTATCATGAGGTCAAACTGCCAGCTGGAATGATTATGGAACGTGCAGCCGAAGATCCTCCCCCGGCGCGCTTGACAGAATTGCGTCAGCACTCGACCCTGAGCCCAGAAACAATAGACACAAAGCCTTTGGTCAAGTTTGAAGATGTCTCTTTCTGGTATGAACCGGATCGGGTAATTTTGCACGACATCAACGTTTCGATCAACCGCGGCGACGTGATTGCTGTTCTTGGGCCGAATGGTGCCGGCAAGACCACCCTGGTAAAACACGCCATTGGCTTGCTCAAACCGAAAAGTGGGCGGGTACTGGTGGAAGGCAAAGATACCCACGAGATCAGTGTGGCTCAAATTGCCAATACCCTCGGTTATGTTTTTCAGAGCCCAAGCCACATGCTTTTTGCGCCGACCGTGCAGGAAGAGCTCGCTTTTGGTCCCACGAATCTTAAGCACTCCCCCGAGGAGATCAAAAAAAATGTACAAAACGCCATCGACATTGTTCACATGGGCGGGATGGAACAATATCCTCCCCTGGCGCTTTCCTTTGGGCAGCAAAAACGCGTCAGCATTGCTTCGGTGCTGGCGATGACTTCGAAGATTCTGGTCATGGATGAGCCCACTGCTGGTCAGGATTACAAGAATTACATGGATTTTATGGATTCGATACTTTGCCTGCCCAATTTTGAAGCGATTTTATTCATCACTCATGACATTGATTTGGCTGTAATTTATGCAAATCGTGTTTTAATGGTTAATGAAGGCACGATCGTTTGCGATGGTAAACCTGAACAAGTGTTGCAGGATTATGACCGTTTGAAAGAGAATCGTTTGGTACCAACCTCGTTGCTGGCCAAGAACCTGGAGCTGTTTGACAAAACGCATCGGTTTTATAGTGCCGAAGAACTGGCACATATCGTCATCTAGTCACAGTTTTCTAATTTGTTCGATTCATTTATAAGGAGGAGTATATGAAAAAGTTGTGGTCGGTTATTCTTTCGCTCGTGGCGGTATTGGCATTCTTCCTGGGAATCTGGCTAATCGGCCGGTTGATCAATCCCAGCCTGAACCTGGATCAAACAGCGCTGCTCCGCTTTGTATTTGTCGGGGTCGGCCTGCTGATCGTTCTGGTGGTCTATCTGATTACCAAGACAAATAAGATGTGGGAAGTGGGAACGCGTCAGGTGGTCTATATGGCCATCGGTGCGGCTTTGTATGCCATCCTTTCCTATTTGTTCAATGGTACCGTTTTTGTGGTGCCGTCGGTGAGTCAGGTGGCCTTGCGGCCGGCAATTGCTATCCCCATGTTCTTTGGGTACGCCTTCGGCCCGGTAGTGGGCTTTTTCACTGGCGCAGTCGGCAACATGTTTGGCGATGCTCTGACCGGGTTTGGTCTATCGCCGCAATGGAGCATCGGCAATGGCCTGGTGGGTTTTATCGCCGGCCTCGTCTGGTTGTTTGCTGACAAAAAGCGGAGCATCAACGTGGTCTTGATCGTCAGCGCTGTTTTGGCAGCCTTGGCGACTGTGGTCTATGCGCTGAATCCTGCCACCACCAATGGTGTCTTTTATGATGCCAATGGCAACAATGTCCAAATCACATTGATTGCTGGTCTTTCCTTGGTGATTGGTTTTGTGATCGTTTTGCTTGTGCGTTTCATCTTTGGAAAGAACATCGACGTGGCGGCGGCGGTCACCTGGGCAATGCTGGGGAACATTCTGGGCATCGGCTTTGCTGCGGTGAGCGATATCTGGATCAATGGATATCCCCCTGCCGTGGCGCTGGTGGGTGAGTTCATCCCGTCTGCTGGCCCGAACTTGATCTTCGCTGCGATCCTTGTGCCTATCCTAGTGGGCGCATATGCGGCTGTTCAGAAACAAACTGGCAGATAATCAGCTTCGATAAAGGGGTGGGTGGGCTTTCACCCACCCCTTTTAAAGGAATTTTATGCTCGTCGCCTGGCGCTATCGTAAACGTGACTCTTTGGTACAAAGTTTTGATCCTCGTGCGTGGATCATCTTTTTCATTTGCTTTCTTTGTTCCACGTTGTGTTTCTGGGATATTCGTTATCTTTCCTTTTTTCTTTTGATCGCTTTGATCTCGGTCTTCACATCTGGCATCCGCTGGAATGAAATGGCGCGTGCCTGGATTTTCATCATTGGGTTCATTCTCTTCTTTTCGTTCCTGACTTTCTTGACCGGCCGGGGCGGGATGGAATTGTATACTACCGAGCACACATGGGCCAGGTTTGCTGCTTCCTTTAAAATATTAGGTTGGCAGCCTGTTTTGAATATTACGGCGGAAAAAACGATGTACGCCCTGAGTATGCTGGTGCGTGTTTTTTCGATTGCCAGTATGACGATTCTCATCCCGTATTCGCTCGACCCGGCGCACTATGGCATTGCTTTTCGGGGCTTGGGTCTGCCCGATAAAATTGCCTATGGCATGGATTTGACCATGCGATTTATCCCCACCTTTGGCCGCGATTTCAGCCTGACGATGGATGCGCAAAAAGCCCGCGGCTATGAAATTGAAAAACTGAGCGGAGGTCTTTTTGCCCAGGTGAGAAAATTGGCGCCATTGATCGTCCCTGTGACGATCCACGCCATTGCAGGCAGTGAAGATATCATCGACGCCA
>Ga0182011_10004826_pt1 | contig 10739 bp, 10 predicted proteins | sample 711E1DmetaG_FD_120481 | JGI IMG/M metagenome (GOLD analysis project Ga0182011, IMG submission 120481) | Permafrost microbial communities from Stordalen Mire, Sweden - 711E1D metaG | ecosystem: Environmental > Terrestrial > Soil > Wetlands > Permafrost | place: Sweden: Stordalen | collected...
CTCTTCCAGCTGAGCTACATCCCCACGCGAGGTCGGGGTCTAGCACAGCCCCTCGACGGCGAGCCCCGAGAAACCCGGCCGCGGCCGGAGGGCCGACCGCCGCTCGCACCCGGCCACCGCAGCCCGCCGCCCGCCGCCCGCCGCCAGACGCAAACACTGGGAGTTCTGGCTCCCGCCAGAACTCCCAAACTGATTGGCGCCAAGGCGCCAATCAGTCAGTGCCCGCTGCTCTCGTAGCGGCGCAGCCCGACGCGGAAGATCGCGACGGCCATGATCATCGTGTAGATCGCGACCAGCGGCGTCAGCAGCCCCGGCAGGCTCCAGGCATCGACGCCGAAGACCCACGCCGTTGGGAAGAAGCTCACGAACGCGAACGGGATCGCGATCACGACCATCGCCTGAATCGCCACGGCGTAGATCGTGATGGGGTACTTGGCGAACTCGCCCAGCTGGTGAACGAACATCGGAATCATGCTCCACGGCGCGCTGATCCAGAAGGCCGTCGCGGCTGAACCCAGGTTGATCGCCACGCGGATGGTGGCCGCGCTCGCGATCAGGATCGCGAGCATGAGCAGCCGGCCGGGCGTCCAGGGGACAGGGACGTTGGTGATGCTGATGCCGATCAGGACGAAGCCGGTGACCAGGTTGCCCAGCCCGTTGAAGCCCACCGCCGAAGCCAGGACCTGGACGATCGGCGAGAGCGGTCGCACCAGCATCTGGTCGAACTGGCCGGTGTAGACCAGGTTGGAGAGCCTCCAGGTCCCCTCGAAGAAGAGCGACCCGACGCCCTCGGTCACGAATACCAGGGCGTACATCATCACGACCTGCCAGAACGTCCAGCCGTTGATGTTGGGGATCCGCTGGAAGATGGTCCAGATGAAGAGAAGGCCGGTCAACTGGACGAGCGCCGCCGAGAAGAGCAGGACGACGAAGTCCGCTTCGTAGGCCAGGATCGCCTTCATCTGCTGGCCCAGGCAGCGGAAGTAGAGATACACCAGCCGGCGGGCCGACCGAACCCCAGAGGCGACGCTAGCCGCCATTGATCGTCACCACTCGCTGCGCGCCCCGCCACGCCAGCCTGCCGAGGAGGATGAGCCCGATCGCCCAGAAGGCCTGGACGCCGAGCATCAGGGCCGTGGTTGGAGCGTCCATCTTGCCCAGGTAGGCCAGCGCCGGCGTCGAGACCATGCCCTGGAACGGCAGGACCGCCGCCAGCGCGCGGAGCCAATCGGGGAAGAAGACCAGCGGAATGAGCGCTCCCGAGAAGAGGTTCTGGACCGCCACGCGACCGACCGTGATGCCGTCCGTGCCGGTCGTCCAGAACGCCGTCATCGAGACGCAATAGACGAGGCCGAACTTGATGAGCGTGGCCAGCACCGCGCTGACCAGGAAGACGGCCGCATGGGCCCCATCCACAGGCAGAGCGATGCCGCCGAAGACGAACGCCACCACGGCACCGATCGCCACGGCCGAGCCGAACTCGAACGGCACGGGGCCCACGGCGCTGGCGAAGCGCGAGGCCTGGAAGTCGATAGGGCGGGCGAGGTCTATGGCAATGCGGCCTTCCTTCAGGTCCATGCTCATGTTCCATTCGGCGAACCAGGGCATGAGCGAGCTGAGCACAAACGACACGAGCAGGTAGGCCTTCATCTCCGGCCACGTGAACCCGGCCAGCGCCCCCGGGCTGCCCAGGAAGATCGTCTGCCACAGGTAGAACATGGCGAAGACGTAGAAGATCGAGCCGATCATGTTCAGGACGAAGGTCGTCCGGTAGGTGAACCAGATCTCGATCGAGGTCCGCGCCATTGACCGGTACTTCCCGATGCCGCCCATCTCAGGCTCCCGCGAGCTCGCCCGTCTCGGGCGCGCCGGCCGACTCGGGAGTGCTCAGGTTCAGCTGGCCCAGATAGACCTTCCGGATCAGGTCTTCGACCTCGGGCTCGTCGATACGGAAGTCGACCACCTCGACGTGCGGCATGACGGCGGCGGCGATCTCGCCGGCGGCGAACTTGAATCGATCGAATCTGACCGACAGGCGCAGGCCGTCGGTCGTCGTCTCGCAAGTCGGCAGGCCGGCGCAGATGAGCGCCGTCGACTCGGGCGGTCGAGCCAGCTGGAAGTGGATGACCCGGTCGCGCGCGTAGGTGTCCTTGAGCGCGGCCAGGTCGCCGTCATGGATGATCCTGCCGTTGTCGATGATGACGATGCGCTTGCAGATGTCCTCGATGTCGCCCAGGTCGTGGGTGGTGAGGATGACCGTCGTGCCGCGCTCTTCCACCCGGCTGCGGACGAACCCGCGGATGCTGTCTTTGACGGCGATGTCCAGCCCGATCGTCGGCTCGTCCAGGTAGAGGATCTTGGGGTCGTGGAGGAGGGCCATGCACAGGTCCGCCCGCATCCGCTGCCCGAGCGAGATCTTGGCGGCCGGCAGGTTCATGAACTCGGCCAGGCCTAGGATCTCCGTGAACTGGGCCAGGTTGTCCCGGTAGCGCTTGACCGGGATCTCGTACATGTCGCGGGCCAGGTTGAACGACTCGACGACGGGGATGTCCCACCACAGCTGGGTCCGCTGGCCGAAGACGACGCCGATGTTGCGGGCGTTCTGCTGGCGCTTCTCGTGCGGAACCAGGCCGTCCACGATGAGGCTGCCCGAGGTTGGAACGAGGATGCCGGTGAGCATCTTGATCGTGGTCGACTTGCCCGCGCCGTTGGGCCCGAGATAGGCGACCGACTCGCCGGCCTCGACGCTGAAGTCGATGTGGTCGACGGCCAGCTTGTCCCTGTACTTGCGAGTGAAGAAGTGTCTGAGAGAACCGACCAGCCCGGGCTCCTTGACGGCCTGCCGGAACTTCTTGGTCAGCCCTCTGGCTTCGATGAGAGGCACGGGTGCGCTGTCCCTGCGGTGACGGAAGGTGACGGAGTGTACCGCCTGGCGCGGCCTACGGAATGGATACGCGGAGCCGGCGCCGAAGGATGACCGTACCGCCGTGCCGACGGCGGCTCCTGCCATCGAATGTCAGGAATGAGGCAGATCGATGAGGCCGCGCTCCAGGGCGGTCGTAACCGCGGACGTGCGATCTGCCACGTCGAGCTTCTCGAAGATCCGCATCAGGTAGGTCTTCACCGTGCCCTCGCTTATGCGCAGGTCACGGGCGATCTCGCGATTCGATGCGCCGCGGGCCACGAGATTCAGCACGTCCAGCTCGCGCCCGGTCAGCGGATCGGGTGCTCCCCGAGGTCTGCCACCGACTCGATGCAATAGCCTCGCGGCGACGGCCGGGGCCAGCGGCGAGCCGCCCTGCACGGCGCTCCTGACCGAGGCGAAAAGGGTTTCTCGCGGTGCGTCCTTGAGCAGGTATCCGGTAGCCCCGGCCTCGATCGCGGCGAGTATCTGAGCGTCGGAGTCGTAGGTCGTGAGGACCAGGACCGGAGGCGGATCCTGCATCGCCCGGATGCGGCGGATCGCTTCGACTCCGCCCATTACCGGCATCTGCAGATCCATCAACACTACGTCGGGGCGCACCGTGGCGGCGGCGGCCACTGCGGCTGCCCCGTCGGCTGCCTCTGCCACGACCGTGAAACCCGGCTCGGTTTCGAACATGCCGCGCAACCCGGTCCGAACCACGGGGTGGTCGTCCGCAATCAGCAAACGGATCTCGCTCATCGAGCCTCCTCGGACAAGGCTACCTCGTCCAGTGAGTCCGGCGTCTCGATCGCCGGCAGCGCGATGGCCACCGTCGTGCCCTCGCCGGGTGAGCTCTCCACGGTCAGGCTTCCGCCCAGGCCCTCGGCGCGCTCGCGAATCCCCCGCAGGCCCAAACCGCCGCTCTCGTCCGCCTTCGAGGGATCGAAGCCGTAGCCATCGTCGGCCACGTCCAGGGTGACGACGTCGTCGAAGTAGGTCAGCGTCACGTTGATATGAGTGGCCGCCGCGTGGCGTCGCGCATTGGCGAGGCTCTCCTGCGCGGCCCGCAGCAGGGCCACCTCCACGTCCGTTTGGAGCTGGCGGGCCGGTCCGGACACGGTGGCTTCCACCTGCGGGCCGTTGGGCCCGGACGCGGCAAGAGCCACTCTGCGGAGGGCGACGGGCAGACCGGCTTCGGCGATGGCCGCGGGGCGGAGGGCCCAGATCAGCGTTCGCGCTTCGGCCAGGCTGGCTCGGGCCGCTTCCTCGGCCGCCGACACGTGAGTTCGCGCGCGGTCCGGGTCGGAGGTCAGGACCGCGTCCGCCGTCTCGAGATGAGTGACCACCGACGCGAATCCCTGCATGAGCGTGTCGTGGATCTCCCTGGCGAGACGGGCTCGTTCCTGGGCCACGCCCGCGGCGCGTTCGGCGGCGGCGGCATCGCGGCGGGCGGCCGTGAGTTCGTCGATGAGCTTCCGCCGCTCAAAGCTCTGGCTAATGGCGTCCTTGTTGACCAGGGCCATGGCCACGAACATGAACGCGACCATTACCGCATACGAGGCGGAAGGCAGAGCAGCGCGGACATCGCCGTTGCTGACGGCCAGCGTGTCGGCGGCGGAAATGACTCCGATGGCCATGGCAGCGCCAATAGCCCGGATCAACGGCATCGAGAAGAGCACCTGCGGGTAGATCAGGACCTGCAGGACGGCAAAGCCCGGAGACAGGGCCAGGAGCGCGCCATAGAGCGCGACCTGCAAGAAGCTGTAGGCAGTCAGGGTTCGTTCGCCGTGCTTCCAGATCGGGCGTCGGATCCATATCTGGGCGAAGGCCGCGACCAGGATCGCGGTCAGGGCGATGGCGAGTGGACCGTGCCATCCACCTGGATCGTCGCGAGGGTAGGCGATCAGTAGCGTCAGGACGAGCACGGACGGACCTAGAACTCGCATCACCGGCAGCCAGCGCGTCCACGACTCCCCCGGTCGGTCGAAGTCGTAGACCTCTGCCCGTGGTTGTGGTGCTCGCACCGTCTGCCCTCCGTCGCCGGCCAACGCGGTCAAGGTTACGCCTCGCCCGCGTCGGCCAATAGCGCGATGACTACTCCCAGCGGAATGTGCGATAGGCAAGGACTGCGGCAACGACCGCTATGGCCGTGACGATGGTCAGCTCGATCACGTTCCAGCCGCGACCGATCCACGGGTCCTGCAGCGCGATGGCCACATGGGTTAGCGGGAAGGCGCGGGCGATCGTCTGCATCGTGTCCGGCATCACCTCGCGAGGCGGTCCAACACCCGAGGTCATCTCCGAGACGAAGAAAATCGCAAGACCTACCGATTGAGCTGACTGGACGTTTGGCATCAGGGCGCCCAGCAGGATGCCGATCGAGATGAAGCACGCGACGGATATGACAAACGCGACTAGGACGCCCAGCGGCGAAACGGGTCCATGAGCGCCGCTGAGTCCCATCCCGAGCCCGATGATGGTTGCACCGCCCACGATAGCGATCATGGCGCTGACGCACGCCTGAGAGAGGAGCAGCGACCACGGCGGCACCGAAGACGAGCGGAACCGGCGCAGCACGCCTCGCTCTCGATAACCGGCCAGGTGGATCGGCAGGCTGATGAAGCCAATCGAAGCCATCACCAGGCCCAGCATGCCGGGCACCAGATAGTCCATCGGGCCCACGCCATCCCAGACCTTGCCCGCCGGATCCGGCGTGTTCCCGAAGACGCCGGCCATTACGACAAGGATGAATAGCGGAAAGGCGAGCGAGAAGAGCGCGGTCAACGGCTCCCGGGCGAAGAGCTTGACCTCGACGAAAGTGAGTCTGACAGCGCGTAGCATCTGTTAATCCCTAATCGAGTGGCCGGTAAGGCGCAGGAAGACGTCCTCGAGCGTGGGGCGGTCGACCCGCAGATCAGGCGGGACGAGGCCGTGCTCTACGAGTGCCGCCGCGACCAGCGCCAGGACCGGGCCACTGCCTTCGACCTCGACTGAGGTGCCGCCGCGCATCACTTCGGTCACGTTTGGGACCGTGTGCAGGAACGCGAGGTCGGCGGCCGCCGGAGCGCTGAAAAGAACGCGCACGCCGGCCGGTTCCTCGGCGATCAAGCCCTGCGGAGTTCCCGTGGCCACGATGCGACCGGCGTCGACGATGGCGACCCGATCGCACAGCTTCTCGGCCTCCTCCATGAAGTGCGTCACCAGCACGATCGTGCACCCGCGATCGCGAACCTCACGGATCAGATCCCACGTCGCCAGGCGCGCGGCTGGATCGAGGCCGGTTGTCATCTCGTCGAGGAAGACGACGCGAGGGTCGTTGATCAGCGCCAGAGCGATCAAGAGTCGCTGGCGCTGGCCGCCCGACAGCTTGCCGAAGGCGCGCCCCGAGATCGGCTCGAGACCCCAGACGGTCATGAGCCCGCGCCAATCGACGGCGCTCGGGGAGAACGCGGCGAACAGATCGAGCGCCTCCCAGACGCGCAGCCGGTCCGGTAGGGCCGACTGCTGCAGCTGCGATCCGATCGAGCGGCGCATCTCGGTCGCCTCCGTCTCGGGGTCCAGGCCAAGCACCCGCACCCGGCCGGCGTCCGGGCTCCTGAGGCCCTGGACGCATTCGACTATGGTGGTCTTGCCGGCGCCGTTGGGTCCGAGCAGCCCGAAGATCTCGCCTTCGGCGACGTGGAACGAGACGTCGTCCACGGCCACGACCGGGCCGTATGTCTTGCGCAGGCCGGTCGCTTCGATCGCCGGCTGGGTTTGGGGCATCGGTTTCTCCGAAGTGACGGTTGTAGTGCGGTATGCGGCAAGTCTGGAGTTGCGAGCCGGCCATTTCAGCCGGTCGGTCGGTGACGCGGCGGTCCATCTTCAGGCGCCTCGAGTCAATCGATCGGTTGACATGACTCGTGGAGATGGGTGCCGGCCACTTGACTATTAGAACAACCGTTCTATCATCGGATGTCCCATGACAACCCCTTCGCCGAAGGTCCAGGCCGCTTTGACGTTCCTCCAGGAACGCCTGGGTGGGGCGGTTCCGCGCTGGGGCGGAGAAGTCTGGGGGGCGCTGGCGGTGGCGCCGCGGCCGATGCCGGTGGCGGACCACGAAGGCCTGCCCGGCGCTCCGGCGGGACCGTCGGATCGGGCGATACCCACCGGCTTCCGGGCCCTGGATGCGATCCTCGGGTTGGGTGGGCTGCCACGCGCAGCAACCACTTCACTGCACGGTGATGGGACCAGCGGCAAGACTACTCTCGCGCTGCAGGCCGTGGCTCAGACCCAGGCCGCCGGCGGGATCGTGGCGTATCTGGATCTGGCCAGAAGCCTGGACCCGGTCGAGGCCGTGGCGAGGGGCGTCCAGCTCGACTGGCTGGTGGTACTCACGCCGGGCTCGCTGGAGGAGGCGCTGGCGATGGCGGCGATGCTCCTCCAGGATCGGACCGTCGACCTGCTGCTTCTGGACCTGCCTCTCAAGCCGTTGGAGGGAGCCGCGATATCGGCGGCAAACCTGGCCGAGCGATTCGGTCGACTGGCGGCGCTGGCTCGTAGAGCGGGCGTTCAGATGCTGGTTCTGGAGCCGCCGAACCTTCCCTCCGCCCTGGCGAGTGCCCTTGCCCAGGTTGCTGCGCTCAGGCTGGAGCTGAGCCGGCGAGCGTGGATTCGGCTCGGACGGGATGTGGTGGGGCAGCGGACCGAGGTCCGCGTGACGAGGGATAGGTTTGGGCCGCCGGGCCGTGCGGCGGAGTTGCGAATCCTGTACGCGGAGGGCGGGCTGCGCGACGCCTGCCTGGCGAAGGGCGAGCTTCTGCGGGAGGTCGCGCCGGGGGCCGTAATCGGCTCGAGGGCGGGAGGCGCGCCGCCCGGAAGCTTCCGGCCGAGCGGTCCCAACTCGGCGGTTCGGCCGTCGCCGCCTCTCCATCTCACCGCAATCCCGGTTCTCCACGATGCGACTTCTACATCTTCACTGGCCCCACCTCCTCCTTCGCCTGGCTCGCGGCAGAGCTTTCGGGCCATTCGGGGCGGTGCCGATCGTTCTGGGCGGCAGGCCGTGGACGGACGGGCCGGTCCTGGACGCGAGTCGGTCGGCACTGGAGATGGGCGTCCGAATCGGGATGCCGCGCGGGGCGGCCCATAGGCTCGCTCCGGAGGCCCTGTTCCTCGACCCAGACCCGGCGGCCGATGCCGCGGCAATGAAGGCGGCGCTCGATCGACTGGCCGGCTTCAGCCCCGGTGTGGCGGCCGAGACCGACGCAACGCGCCCGGGCTTTGGGCGGGTGGAGGTCCAGCTGGACGGCCTCGAGCGGTTGTGGGGCCCCGAGCCAACGATCGTTCGCCGGATCGGCGAGGCGCTGGCGGGAATCCTGCCCGGGCCGCCGCTGGCGGGCATCGGTGGGACGCGGTTCGCGGCCGCCGCAGCGGCCGCTCTGGCGGGGAAGGTGCCGAGTGGCGCTGCTCCGCCACGTGGCCCGGGGAGTGGCGCGGAACCCGGCAAGGAGCCCGGCCTCGTTGCGCTTCACGTCGTCGAACCGGGCGCCGACGTGGCCTTCCTGGCCCCTCTCCCCGCGGCCATGCTGAGTCGCGATCCGGAGGTTCGTGCCCGCCTCGATCGGTTCGGGCTGCGCGTCATCGGCCAGGTCGCGGAGTTGCCGCGATCGGCGGTCGTGGCTCGGTTCGGGCCGGAGGGCGAGCGGCTGCATGCCCGGGCTCGCGGCGAAGAAACGGATCCGTTCCGGCCGCGCCAGGCCCCGGAGAAAATGGCGATGGCCCTGCCGATAGACCCGCCGGTGTCGGACGTCGAGGGCCTGCGTTTCGTCCTGCACCGGCTGGCCGCGGCTTTCGGCGACCAGCTCGAAGCCCGAGGCGCGGCGACGGCTCGGGCCCGGCTGACCCTCGAACTGGATCGGTCGTTCGCCGCCGGAGAAGTGCCGCCCTCGATCACGATAGACCAGCTCCTGCCCGAGCCCACGTCCGAGGCGCTGGCCATCGAGCGCCTGCTGATCGCCCGTCTCGAGACGGCCCCACCTCGCGCGCCGGTATCGCGAGTGGAACTGGAGTTGGGCGACGTCGCACCGGCCGCCGGCACGCAGCTCTCGCTCTTCACACCGCAGACGGGTAGAACGGGGCGGCTCGGCTGGCAGCTGGCCAGGCTCGGTCTTCGCTTCGGCGAGGAACGGATCGGCTGGATGAAGCTGGAGGATTCGGAGGCGACTCTGGCCGAGGCGCGTTGGTCGTGGCGCCGGAGGTCGGCGCCATGACGCGGTTGCTGCGCGAGCACCCTTCGATCGACGTCGAGCTCGGTTCCGACGGGCAGCCGGTTGCCTTCCGCTGGAACGGCCGCCGCGAGCGAATCGAGGTCTGCAACGGATGGCGCGTCGAGGAGAGCTGGTGGAGCCAGCCGATCGCTCGCGACTACTTCAAGGTCGCCGGCGCGAGCTGGCTGGCTCTCGTGTATCGCGACCGAATCGACGGCACCTGGCACCTCGAACGGCTGTACGACTGACCGAGTCTGCCTGCCCTGGCCCGGGTCGCGACGCCTACGCTGCCGCGGCGGCGCTCCGCCGGACCGGCGCATTGGCTAGGATTGGCGGCGGCAGCAGGGTGGAGTGGCAGGGGTCGTTTCCCTGCGCGGAGTGGTCGAGTAGAGCGGAGAGGCCGTGCAGGAGTTCTGGTTCTGCGCCAGCTGCAAGTCGATGAACCGCGCCGATGCGAAGCGGTGCTACAAGTGCCGTGCCCTGAAAGAGCAGGCGACACTGGCCACAGTCGGCGAGCGAAAGCAAGGCGTGGTGCTGACACCCGGCCTTGACGATGACCACCGCGAAGTCGCCTGGTTGCTCATGTCCGGTCAAAGGTACGTTTCTGCCTGGAGACTCGGCTACGTAGCCGCCGGCTTGATGATGGTCGCGCTCGCCACGTGGACCTTCAATACCGCGATGCTCGCGATCTTCGTGGCTCTCGAGCTGATCGATCCGGGCGGACAGGCGGCCTCCACGCTGAACGGGAACCTGATCGGGATTGGGGCCTTGATGAGCCTGATTGGGCTGGCCCTTCCACTGGCCGTGGTCCTGGACAGCGTCTTCCTGGGTCTCACTTCGATGAACTCCCCGGCGCTCGGATCAGGGTCGCCGCAGTTCGGTCCGGTCAGGGCCGGGCTATGGTGGATCGAGACCTTGCTCTGGCTGGTTTGGGGAGTCCTGCTCCTCGGTTTGCCGATCTACCTGGTCTCACTGATCGTCATTCCCCTGGAGCTGATTGCCACGGGCGGCCTTCTCCTGGGAGCCATTCTGGCCATCCTGTGGCTGTTGTTCGTGCGGTGGGCGTACGGCGAGCTCGGTGGCCCATTCGCCGCGATCGGCAAGCCCCGGCGGGTGTTACAAGACCTCATGGACCGGCTCGGCATTCCCGAGTCCTCCGACTCGCGCCTTGTCGGCCACTGGTCGATGGCGTGGGGAACGCTCGTTGGGATTCTCTACGCCGTCGTCATCGGCCCTCTGGTGCTGCTCATCACATTCATCCTGGTGCTGCTCGTGGCCGGCCTCGCGGGCATCGAGCTGACTCCGGCTCCGGAAGGCCAGGTGGCGCTGTACGCCACGCTCCTCTTCGGTCTCGTCCTGACAGCCCTGCTCATCGCATACGGGACCTGCCTCTTCACGCGAGCGAGGATCACGCTCGAGTTGTCGCGGCGTCAGCGGGTGCGCGAGGCGTGGGTCCGGAGCGGGACAGATGTCCCAAACGCGGGCGCCGCTGCGCAGGGGCTACCGGCGGCGAGCGCGGCATCGGTCGTACCCCAGCCCGGATACGCGCCGCTCGGATACGCGCCGCCCGGATACGCGCCGCCCGGATA
>Ga0182011_10004827_pt1 | contig 10739 bp, 7 predicted proteins | sample 711E1DmetaG_FD_120481 | JGI IMG/M metagenome (GOLD analysis project Ga0182011, IMG submission 120481) | Permafrost microbial communities from Stordalen Mire, Sweden - 711E1D metaG | ecosystem: Environmental > Terrestrial > Soil > Wetlands > Permafrost | place: Sweden: Stordalen | collected...
GCACGTGGGCCACTTAAAGCAGGTGATCTTTGGCGAGGAGTGTTATTCGCGGGAATAGTTGACGAAAAGGGACGAACGTCCCAAAAAAGCCCCACGGGGAGAAATGACCATGAAGCTTGATCCGTACGTGTTGGAAGCCATCAAAGGGATGGACCTGCCGAAGCTGATGCAAGGCTACGGCCTGCCGTTGAAGCCCGTCGGAAAAAACGCCTACCAAATCCGCTGCCCCTTCCACGAAGACAAAACGCCGAGCCTTTCCGTCGGGTACAAAAACAATAAATGGGTGTGGAACTGTTTCGGGCCGGGGTGCGGCGCCCACGGGAACTATCTGGACTTTCGCATGAAGTACGAGAAGCTTTCCTTCACGGACGCCTACCAAAAGAGCGCGGATGAATTGAAGATGCTCCCGGCTCCGTCGGAGATTCCCACGCCCGTCCCGGCGGCCGCATCGTCGCCGGTCCAGCGCCAAGAAGCGCTGGCCCGCGCGGTGGAGGTTTACCATGCGGCGTTCATGGAGGACCGGCGCGGCGTGGAATATCTGGCGGGCCGTGGGATCAAGGACGGGGAGCTGATCCGGCGGCACAAGGTGGGATTCGTCAACGGGCGGCTGCGGCGGATGCTCCCCGACGACCCGGACCATGAAACGGTCCGCGCCTTGCGGGAGGCGGGCATCCTGAACGAGAAAGCGACGGAGCGCTTTTACAACTGCGTCGTGTTCCCGATCTACGACGGAAACGGGGCGGTGGTGGGGTTCTACGGCCGGAACATCCGGCAAGGGACGGCGGGCGTGTCGCACCTCTATTTACCCGGTCCGCACCGGGGCGTCTGGAACGCGGCGGCGATCAAGGCGCACGAGGAGGTCATCCTGGTCGAGTCCATCATCGACGCCATGAGCGCGGCGGCGTTGGGGTTCCCGAACACGGTCCCGATTTACGGAACGAACGGATTGACGGAGGAACACTTGCGGCTGTTCCAGGAGCACCGGACGCGGCGGGTGTTCTTGTGCATGGACAACGACGAGGCCGGGGAGCGGGCGCGGGAGCCCATCGTCAAGAAGCTGGCGGCGTTGGGGATCGAGCCGCGAGGGCTCTACCTTCCGAAGCAGTACAAGGACATGAACGAGGCTTTAAGGCTTGGGATGCCGGGGGAGGAACTGCGCGCCCGGCTGGCGATCCTGGCGGGGACGGACGCCGCGACGGCCGCGGCGAAGGCCTTCGCGCCCGCCCCGGCGGTATCCGTCGACGCCGCCGCCCCGCCGGTCACGGCCCCAACGGTGGACCGGCGGGAGGACGGCGTATATTTCTGTTTCGGCCGCCGGGCCTACCGGGCGGCGGGTTATCCGTCGAAGCGGCGGGAGCATTTGCGCGCCAGCTTGAAGGTGGAGTATGACGGCGCGGTCCACATGGACCACCTGGACCTTTATTCCTCCAAGTCGCGGGCGGCGTTCGTCGGCTGCTGCCGGAAAATCTTCGACGCCCAGGAAGGGGACCTGCACCGGGAGATTAACCGGATCATCGAGGAGTTGGAGAAGATCCAGGGGACGCTCGCCGACGGAGAAGCGCCCGAAGGCCCGCCGCCCATGACGGAGGAGGAAGGGACGGAGGCGATGGCGGCGTTGAAGAGCCCGACGCTTTACGCCGACATCCTGCGCGACATGGAGACGCTTGGCTACGTCGGAGAGGAAGCCAACAAAGGGATTGGATATCTGGTAGGGGTATCGCGGAAGCTGGACGACCCGCTGTCGTGCGTGATCATCAGCCAATCCTCCGCCGGAAAAAGCGTCCTGGCGGATACCGTCGAGAAAATGACCCCGCCCGAGGACGTGGTGTCTTTGTCCCGCGCCACGCCCCAGGCGTTCTTTTACATCGTCAAGGACGGTTTGGTTCACAAGCTCGTCATCATGGAGGAGCGGGTGGGCGCGGAGAACGCCGACTATGCCATCCGCACCTTGCAGAGCAAGAAGAAGCTTTCCCAGGCGGTGAGCTTGAAGGACGAGGCGACGGGGCAAATCAAGACGAAGTTTTTCGAGGTGCGCGGCCCCGTGGCCTACATCGAGACGACGACGAAGCCCCGCATCCACGAGGAGAACGCGACCCGGTGTTTCGAGCTTTACCTGGACGAGAGCGCCGGGCAGACGCTCCGAATCCACGCGCTCCAGCGGGCGGGGATGACGCTCGACGGGCTGGAGCGGCACGGCCGCCAGGACCGTCTTTTGAGACGCCATCACAACATGCAGAGGCTCCTCCGCCCCGTGGCCGTGGTGATCCCTTACGCGCCCCTGGTGGAGTTTCCGACGACGTGGCTAAGGACGCGGCGGGATCATCCCCGGTTCTTCGGCCTGATCCGCGCGATTGCCTTCCTACACCAGCACCAGCGGGAAGCCAAGCGCACCGGCGAAGGCGCGGAATACATCGAGGCCACCGCCGGGGATTACCGCATCGCCTACGGGCTTGCGAAGGCGGTCATGGGGGAAAGCTTCACAGAGTTGAAGAAGCCCCAACGGGAGCTTTTGCTGGCGATGTCGAAGATGACGGAGGGCGGCGGCGACGTGACGCGGCGGGAGGTCCGGGAGAAGACCGGGCTTCCTAACCGGCGGTGTTGGGAGCTTCTGGAGGACCTGGTGGACCTGGAATATTTGGAGAAGCCCCAGGGCGGGCGGCCGGGGCAGGCGTGCCGGTACCGTCTGGCGGCGCACGTGGGGGCGGTGCGCGGCGACCTGGAGGGCCTGACGACGCCGGAGGCGCTGGCGGTTAAGTTGGCGGCGCGGCCCGGCGGGGACCTTCGGCCCGGCGGGGCCGGGACCCCACCGGCGGCGCGACCCGGCGAAAAACAGATTTAAACGCATTTCCCCGACGGTAACGCCGTCGGCCTGTGGATAACCTTTTCAACCTTTACAAACCTTTTCAAGCTTTCCACCCGCACCATTCCATTGACCATCAAGCGGTTTCGACGGAAAAACGGCAACCTTTCCACCTTTTCAGGAAAGTAAATAAGGGCGTGTAAAAAGACGCGCCCGGGAGGCGAAGCCATGAACGAGCAAGAGATTGGGCGCATCCGCGCCCTGGCCGGGGAATTCATCCGGGACCGGCGGATGGAAGGCTACGCGGACAAGACGGAGGAGCGGATTCTATGGAGCCTGGATTACTTCACGGCGTTCTTGCGGACGCGCGACGAGGAGCGGCTGGAGTCCGTCACGGCGGACACGATGCACAAATTCCAGATGCACCTTTACAACCAGCTCGGCCGCCGGGGGGAGCCGCTGACCCTTGGAAGCCAGGCGAACGCGCTCATGGGCGTGCGGGTCCTCTTCCGGTGGCTTGTGCGGCGGGGCTACGTGCTGGCCGACCCCACGTCGGCGATATCGCTTCCCCGACGGAAAAAGCCCCTGCCGCGCGGCGTGATGACGCGGCGGGAAATCGACCGCGTCCTGGCCGCGCCGAACGTGGACACGCCGTTGGGCTTGAGAGACCGCGCCATGCTGGAGCTGATGTATTCGTCGGGGCTTCGGAACAAGGAGGTCCGCAGCTTGGCGGTCAACGACGTGAACACGGCGGAGGGCGAGGTGCGGGTGAAAAACGGAAAGGGCGGCGTGGACCGGGTGGTGCCCCTGGGCGGGATCGCGGCGAAGTATGTGGACCTCTACGTCCGGGAGGCCAGGGCCAAGATATTGGGATGGAAGGAGGACCCCGGCATGCTCTTCGTCGGACGGTTCGGCGGGAAGATGAACGGCACGACGGTCAACCGCTGGATCGTCCAGCGGTTCGCGGAGCGCGCGGGGGTCAAGAAGGACGTGACGGCGCACGGCGTGCGTCACACGTGCGCCACGCACATGCTGAAAGGCCGGGCGTCCCTGCGCCACATCCAGCGGCTCCTCGGTCATCGGAGCTTGGAAAGCACCCAGGTGTATTTGCGGGTGGAGGTCGGAGACTTGAAACGGGAATTGAAGCGGTGCCACCCCAGGGAGCGCGTCCACGCCGCCGGGGACCCTCGTCCCCTTGCCCAGGGCGGCGGCCCCGGCGGGGGCGAGGGCCCCCGCCCCGGAGGCGGCCCGCAATGGAGCTGATCGAGGCGCGGGACGCCTTCCTGCGCTGGCTGGAGGCGAAAGGCTATTCCCGTGGCACGGTGACGATGTACGAGGTCGATTTGCGGGCGCTGATCGAGTTCCTAAAGAGGCGCGGCATCGACGACGCGCGGGAGGCGGCGCGCGAAGACGTGGACGAGTACAAGGCGTGGGTGATGAAGCGGTTTTGCTGGTGGGGCGGGCGGCGGCTGTCGCGCTCGACGGTGGGGAAGCATTTGCTGGCGGCGCGGCAGCTCTTCGACTTCCTGGCGCGGCGGGGCGCGGTGGCGGTGAACCCTGCGGCGCATCTGGCCTGGCCCACCGGCCGCCGCGAGCTTCCGAAGAACATCCCGACGGAAAACGAAATGGAGGACATCCTGGCGCGGCCCGACATCGGGACGCACCGGGGATTGAGGGACCGGGCAATATTGGAGGTCTTCTATTCCACCGGCATCCGCCGGAACGAGCTGGTCAAGCTGGACCTGTACGACGTGAGCCTGGCCGAGGGGACGTTGACGGTGCGGCACGGGAAAGGCGGCAAGGGCCGGACGGTGCCGCTGGTCGGCGCCGCCCTGGAGTTCCTGATCCGGTACATGCGCGAGGTCCGGCCGCTCATGGTCGGCGCGCGGTGGCCGCTGTCGGCAAGGGGCCGCCGGCCCCCGGCCGTCGCGGCGGGAGCCGTTCGGCCCCCGGCCGCGCCGTCGGCGGGTTTGGAATCGCCGTTGTTCGTGGAGCCCGGCGGGCGGCGGATCACGACCGGCGCGGTGGGGCGGATGGTGCGGTGGTACGTGCGGTCCGTCGCACCCGGCGCGGAGATGGAATGCCACATCCTCCGCCACGCCTTCGCCACGCACATGCTGCGCGGCGGGGCGGACGTCCAGCTGATCCAGCGGATGCTCGGCCACGCGCACATTTCCACGACGGAGATTTACACGACGGTGTTGACGGTGGACTTGAAGGCGGTACATGAGCGGTGCCATCCGCGAGGAGGAAAAGCGAATGAAGATCATCGAGGCGAGGGAAAAGTATCTGGCGGCGTACCGGGAGAAGAAGACGGGGGATTCGTCGGTGTGGCAACAGGTGAGCGTGACGCGGGAGTTCTTGGAGCTGATGAAGACGCGGCAGGCGGTGGAGGTGGAGCAGCTGACGCCCGGCCTTGTGGAGGAGTACCGGCGGCGGCTCCTGGAGCGCGTGGTGCCGATGACGGGCAAGCCCTTGTCGCCTAAGACGGCCGGGGCGCGTCTTGTGATCGTGCGGAACTTCCTGGACCACGTGGTGGATCGTGGCTGGTTGAAGGAGAACCCCGCGAAATGGATCCTCGGCGGCTTGTCCCTGTGGGCGGGCGGCGGCCAGTCCCTGACGGCGGCGGAGATGGAGAAAGTCTTGAACAAGCCGGACGTGAAGGAGTATGACGGCTTGCGCGACCGCGCCATCCTGGAAGTGATCTACGCGGCCGGGGTCCGCGCGCCCGAGGTGGCGGCGCTGGAGCTGGAGGACGTGGACCTGGAAGCCGGGCGCTTGCGCGTGAAATCGTCCGAGGATGGAAAGGTGCGCGCGGCCCCGCTGACGGAATCCGCGCGGGAGTTCCTGGGCCGCTACCTGAAGGAGGTCCGCCCGGCCTGGGCGCAGCTCCCCGGCGAAGGCCCGACGGCCGAGCGGCGCGGCACGGCGTTTTTCATCGAGCCCATGCGCGGCAATCCTTTGAACACGGGGACCATCCAGAAGATCGTCGCCGCCGCGGTGCGCCAGGTCAACCCCAAGGTGTCCATGCCCTGCCGGGTGATCCGCGCCGCCTGTATCGCCCGGCTGCGGGCCGAAGGGGCCACGTTGGAGGCCATCCATACGCAGTTGGGCGAGGTGGAGGCGGAGGAGGAATAAAGAAAATATAGGAAGTTCTTATGTAGAATCATCGAATGATTAAAGCGATCTTCGCGGCGCTTTACATGCTGGGGGAACCGGTCCTTGGGCCGGTTCCCCCAGGTTCAATTGTGTTTCCTTCCGCCAGCCAGGTCCAAGCCGTTGCCTTCCAACCCCAGGCCGCCGCGATCCGGGCCCAGGCCGTCGCCTTCCGGTCCCTGGCGGACACCCTCCAACACCAAGCCGTCACCTTCCTAAAATACAGCCCGCTTTTTGTCACCCTGAAAGCGGGAAAACCATTGATTTACCGTCTAAAAGATTTGCTCCATACGCCTCCTAACGTAAGTAAGGATGCGGCTACTCTACGGCCTGAAAACCTTGGACAGTCCGCAGCGAGGCCCGGAGAGCCTACCGTGAGGGCCGGAATGGAGCCCGCCGAGGCGGGGGCGGGTGGAAGGAATGGGGCCGGGGTGGGGGGCGGAGGCGGCGGGGTGGGAGGCGGCCGGGCCGTGGCGGCGGACGGCCAGGGCGGGGGTGAGGTCTCCGGTCGTATATATGAAATAAGTATTATAAATGAAAAAGTATCTGATGATGCTCTGGCGAATCCGCTACCCGCCAACAGGATGTATGCCAGGGCAGTGACCGAGGGCCGTGCAAGGCAGTTTTTGAATCGGGGGGAAAGATTCGCTGGCTCCATGGACCCCGAGCTTGCCGCGTCGGGTCGGGTGTACGAAAAAGGGGAGGCATTTGTCACGGCGAGAGATGACCTTCGGAATGCCAGGACCTCGGATGACCTATCGGAGCAGGCAACTATTACGAAGACCAAGGACGGGGTTGAACTAAGGAAGGATGTGAATATCGTCATTGAAATTGAAGCGCCCGACGGACAAGTCATAGCCACTCCCGTCAACGCGAAGCTGCGAGGCTACGGAAATACCGGGACCGGCCGGACGGCGGGCGGGATTCGGGAATACGTGATCCAGAATGAGACGCTGGCGCAGATGGAGGCCAAAGGGTACCGGGTCGCAAGGGTTTATGAATTGGACAATCAGGGGGTGAGGACGCCATGGGAACGTGTTGCGCGGGACGGAAAGATGAGTTGGGAACCTTCAAGGGCAGCCGAGACGAAAACCGAATTGAGTCCAAGCAACAGGACGAGCTCTATGAGCTCATCCGTGGTGAAAGAAACGAGGTTGGGAAACGGAGCACCGAACAGGACTTTGAGCTCCTCCTCAAATGCCCCCAATGCGGACAACTTTGGCGATGGCAGGAATATGAGCGTGGAGGGCCGCGGTATTGGAAAATCACCGTCGAGGACGCCCGGAAGCGATTCCCCGACTTCAAGGGTTGAGGGTTACGAGATTGGCGAGAGGATGCCGAACGGGGAGCTTGCGGGAGTGGGCCCCGGCACGCCCGCCAACTTGGCGGCGAACTTCGACGGTCCGCGCGTCGTCGAGCCTCCCGCCGACGCTCTGACGAACGTGGACCGGATGGTGGAGAACGCGGGCCGGGAGCGCCCCGTGGAGCCGCTGGATGCGCGGGTGCGGAAGGTCGTGGACGACGGCGTGGACGGCGTGACGGGGGAGTCCGGCCCGTTCACGTTGTCGTATACCGGGCGGCCGTCGCGCGGGATCGAGGCGCTGGGAGGGTGGGAGGCCGGGAAGGAACCCCTGTGGCTGATGGATCATGGCGGCGTTTCGGCGGAGCTACTGGAGAAGTTCCTGCCGCCCGGATCGGAGAAGCTGTCGAAGGGCGGATTTGATTACACGTTCCAATTCGGGCGGGACGGTGCGGAGTGGGGCGTGGGGGTCCGGGCGGCGCGGGACAGTTACGGGGATTTGGATTGGACGGTGCGGCTCGGGAGAACGGATGCCCAGGGGACGAAGTTCCTGACGCGGCAAGGGTTCTGGAGCGAGAAGCCGGAAGAATTGCCGTTGAGAGCCCCGATGACAACGGACGCGAAGTTTATACCGATGTTGAGCCAGTCGGGGCAAGCGGCGGCGGGCGCGCCCCTGATGATATTCGGCTTGACCGGCTTGGCGGCGTGGACGGGGCAGTTCATCGGGGGTGAGACACCGACGACGACCGCGCCGGTTGTTCCTCAACCCGCCGGGCTGCCGGGCGCGGGAGTCCAGGGGATCCCCGCGACGTTGCCGCCCGGCGCGATCCCGGCGGCGGAGAGCCGGACATCATCGGACGCGCGGACGAGGGCTTACGACGTGACCCCGGCGGAAGGCGGCCCCAAGGCCGCGCCAGTCCTTCCGACGACGACGGACAATCAATGGACATTGACGGCCACGAAGCCGGGGGAGGCCGACACGGTCCGGCGCGACGTGGCGGAGGCCAGCGCCGCGCGGGAGAAGCCCGGCGCGTTCACGCGGGCCGTGCAGACCGTCGGCGCGGCCGTCGTCGGCGCAATGCGGGCCGTTTACGTTGGTTTGGCGAAGGTTGTAGAGGGGGCGGCGTGGGTCGGTAAGACGGTGGTGGAGAAGACGGCCAGTATGGCGGCCGAGTTGTTCCGGGACGGGACCGCGTTCGTTCGTGGCCCGGTGCGTGACGTGGTGTTGGGGGTCCTGAGCATTCCGTTCGGCGGGAAGATTTTGCGGGAGGTGCTGAACCACTTTTTTGTTTCCAATGACGAGAAGCTGAAAGCGCTGTCGGCTCCCGGGAAGAAGGAAATGAGGTTCTTTGAGACGGATCAGGCCCCGGTGCCGGGGAAACCGGCGTCGGCGGTGTTCGACATCCGGCACAACCTCACGACGACGCCGTTGCTGAACGTGATGCCGCACTTTTCGCGGATCAAGATGGCGAAGGACGAGAATCCCGACGACCTGGACGTTGGTTTCAACGAGGCTCCGGCGGCGTTCATCGCGGAGTTGAAATCGGCGAAGTCGTTGAACGTATTCGTGCATGGGTTCAACGTGGGGGCAAATCAGTCGTTGAAAATGCGGGAGTTGTTCGCCGATATTTTGTTTCCGCAAGGTCATTACTTCAACGTCAGCGCCAGCCTCACGTGGTCCGGGGACGCAGGGAACAATTTCGTATCGAAGCCGCTGTTTTTCAAACGCGCCGAGCAAGTGGCGGATATGACGTGGCCGGGGGTCGCGCGGATGGCGGATTTCGCCCACGGCGTGAACCCGGACGTGGTGATAAACCCGACGACCCATTCCCTGGGCGCGCGTCTTGTCCTGGACGCGGCGGAGAACGGGGTGAAATTCGGGACGGTGATCCTAATCGTCCCGGCGGTGGAAAATAACGCTTTGTGCCCCGGCGGAAAGTTCGAGAAGGCCCTCCAAAACATCGACCGGCTGGTGGTGATCTATTCCCGGCATCAAGAGGCCGTGTTCGGCACCGCTTACCGCGCGGCGGACTTTGGAAACGCGCTCGGCTACACCGGCCCGACGGGGGCAATCAACCATCCCAACGTCCAGGTCATCGACGGAACCGATTTCATCAAGAGCCATAGCGACATCTACAACGAAGAAGTCGTCAGGATCGTGCTGGACAACTTGAGGAGATACCAATGAGCCGGTTGGCGAGGATTGTGCTGTCGGGGGTTTTACTGTTTTCACTGGCGGGGTGTTACGAGATGGACGTCAAAGAGGCGGTAAGCAAGCTCAAGATCGGGATGACGAAGGCGGAGTTGGACAAGGCGTTTAAGAAGCTCACGCCGCTCCGGGAAAGGACGGTGAATATTCGTCCTGGTATTACGGAAGTTCAATCGCGGGCGATATCGTCGAGCCAGGGTTTTGAAGAGGTCCACCCGGAGGACCTCGTCAGGAAACAGCTTGTCTACGACGGTAACACGAAGGTTTGTTCCTACTTGGTGGAGCGCAGAAAAGTCGACATGAATCCGGACGAAACCACCTACATTGCCGTATTCGTCGACCAAAAGGGTGACCGTGTCATTGGGTGGGGGCTATTGAAGACGGAGCTTGTCCCCGAGTATTGGGATGAGTTCTTTTAGCGATTTCCGCCGGGTATCCTCCCGGCCACGGCGACGGGAAACCAGGTGAACGCCTGTAAGGAGGGGACAATGAACCCCGTGGCGTCAGGGAAAAGGAACGGATCGCCGTTGCGCGGACTAAAAGAGATGTTCGGCCGCCGGGTGTGGGAGCTGCGCCGTCGGCGCGGTTATACGCAGGCGGATATGGCGAAGCGGATGAAGCTGCATTGGACCTATATCGGGGGTTTGGAGCGGGGAGAGCGAAATCCGAATTTATCGACGATGGTTCGGGCGGCGGAAGGGTTGGGGGTCAGCTTAACGGATTTGTTGGCGGAAGGACGGTCGGCCCGGACCTTGACGGCGCGGGAGCGGAGGGAAGCGAACCTGTTGAGGTTCTTGCGAAAACGGGACGAGGGTCTGCTGGCGATGGTGGACGCGGTGGCGCGGCAGATGGGGCAGCGGTGGGAGAAAACACGCGGGACGAAGCAGCCGTGAGTGGGGATTTGACGGGGAGCGCTTACAAGGCGTTGGTGGAGTCTGTCGGGAAACTGATCGAGGAGAGCGACAAGAAAGGCCGTGCGGCAGATAGCAATAAGGCCAAGGTCAATTGGGAGATTGGGGACAAGCTCGTCGCGGCTGGTTTGATCGGCCGGAACCACTACGGCGAGTCGGTCCTGGAGCGCCTGGCCGAGGACATCAAGAGCGATCCGCAGACGCTCCGGCGGTGCATCGTGTTCCGCCAGGTGTACGACCGTCAGAACTTGTACCGAAGGGTACAAGATTTGACCTGGAGCGCGTACCGGCTCCTGATCGAGATACACGACGACGCGGCCAGGACGTATTACGAGGACCGGGCGGCGGTGGAAGGATGGAGCC
>Ga0182011_10004828_pt1 | contig 10738 bp, 7 predicted proteins | sample 711E1DmetaG_FD_120481 | JGI IMG/M metagenome (GOLD analysis project Ga0182011, IMG submission 120481) | Permafrost microbial communities from Stordalen Mire, Sweden - 711E1D metaG | ecosystem: Environmental > Terrestrial > Soil > Wetlands > Permafrost | place: Sweden: Stordalen | collected...
ATGCCCCCAGCATACCTCAATTCCATCGAAGGGGCAACTCCTTAGGTTAACGCTTATGGGCCGTTGGCCTGGGCTGAGTTAGGTCGCCCCTTTGGGGCTTTAAGAGCCTTGGTGTTGATCAACGCAAATTTAGGACACTACCCCCCCCCCGACGGGAAGAGGGCAGAATGTAGAAACTTAAGATACAATTCCTTGTAGCACCCGTAGAGGAGTCTTTGATGAAAGCAGCTTTCTTAACCGGCATTCGACAAATGGAGATTCGCGAGACGTCGCCGCCGGAGCTCAGCGACCCGCGCAGTGTCCTATTGCGCGTCGGGGTGGTCGGCGTTTGCGGATCGGATGTGCACTACTACACAGCGGGGCGGATCGGCTCCCTGGTTTGCAAGTATCCGGAATGGACTGGGCACGAATGTGCGGGAACGGTCGTGGCGGTCGGGGACCAAGTGAAACGGCTCAAGGTTGGCGAGCGCGTGGCCGTGGACCCGCTGATTACTTGCGGGCATTGCGATCAATGCCTGTCAGGCCGGGAACACACTTGCCGCAACCAGGCATTCCTGGCCTGCCCCGGACAGGCAACGGGGGCGATGGCCGAATACCTGGTGATGCCGGAAAAATCCTGTTATGCGATTCCGGATGTCATGACCATGGAGCAAGCCGCGGTGGTCGAGCCGCTTTCGATTGGGCTCTACGCTCAACGCTTGGCGAAGATGCAGCCGGGAGCCAAGATCGCCATCCTGGGCTCCGGTCCTATTGGACTGTGTGTGCTGCTCTCCAGCCGCGCGGCCTGTGATTGCACGGTCTACGCCACCGACCTGTTTGACGAGCGCCTCGAGCTGGCCCGGCGCTGCGGGGCAGCGTGGACCGGGAACGCGAAACTAACCGACGTGGTGCAGGCGATCCGAGAGCTCGAGCCGCTGGGAGTGGATTTCGTTTTCGAGTGTGCGGGCCAGCAGGAAACCCTCGATCAGGCCATTGAGCTGCTCACGCCCGGGGGAACCGTGTTGATGATCGGCATTCCGGAGGTCGACCGGGTCAGCTTCAGTATTCACACACTAAGGCGCAAAGAAATACAACTGCGGAGCGTCCGCAGGCAGAACCAGTGCATGGCCCCCGCCATCGAGCTGGTATCCAATGGCGCCATCAACATCGATCAACTTGTGACCCACCATTTCGCCCTTGCCGAAACCAAGCAGGCTTTCGACCTGGTCGCCGACTATCGTGACGGCGTGGTCAAAGCCATCATCCATGTTGCCGCATAATACGCGGGAGGGTTACGGCACGAGCATTACCGGAGCCCGCCAAAACGCGCCCTTCTGTCCAGTTGGGTCCAGGACGGTGACTTGGCAAAAGTACTCGCCAGGTGGAAGCTGATGGAGGGCAATGCTGAAGCTAAGAGGCATGGTTTTCAGCCGGTTATTCAATCCGCCCGTCACCTCCATGGGTTGCGTTTCGAACGCTTTCCTTTGCGCGCGGTAGAAACTCACGTATGCGACCAACGGCTGGACGCTTGGTGCACCCTGCTCGTAGGCCTGAAGGTAGACATACATGTCCCGGCTCTTGCTGAATACGCGAGTCACGCTGGGGATCAATTTCTGCCCATCCTGGACCAAAGGGTTGGCCGCCTCTCCTTTGTCCTTGGCTTTTATCGCATTATAGAGCACATCCCTAAGATCGACGCGCTGGCTGCTCAAGACCACGGAGCTGATGGGGATTCGCTTCTCCTCTTTATTCAGGTTGGGAATAACAAACGTTGATTGATACGTCCCGATTCTCCCTGTTTCGTCATCCCGTGCAAGAAACTTGATGGCGTATTTTCCGGGAAGAATCGTGAAGCCCGTGTCGTATTCAATGGGTCGCTTCGCCAACTCGTTTGCCGTGGCATCGCTCAACTTGATATTCACCTTGTCGCGTACGTTTGTGATTGTCATGCCGTAGCTGTCTTTGATCTCGCCGATGAAATCGATGAGGGTGTGTTGGGCGCCGCCGCGTTTGGCAAGAGCAAGTTCACGTCCTGGAATCTTCACAATAATTGGCACGAAGTATTCGGCCCGATTCAACTGGAAGTAATCTATCTCCATCGCGATGGTGAGTTCCGTAATCGGGTCATCCAACATCAGCGCATCTTCAAGCTGCCGTTCTTTATCGGCAGCGGTGAATTTGCTGAACACCTTGCCGGCGTAGTAGCCCTGGCGATAATCCAGATTGGCGGATAAGTTCCCGTTCAGGGAAATCTTGATGCGCCGAAATTTTCCGTCTTGAGCCGCATTGCTGGTGTAATACCCAAGGATGTAGTAGCTCGAAACGGTCTGCTGCGCCTGCACGATTCCCCTCGTCAGGTCGTTATAGTCGAGCAGAGCCTTTCCGCCGGTATCCCCGGCGAGCGCATAAAGCGTATCCTGCGACTGCTGAAAATTCGTCGTCACCGCCAGTGCCGCGGCCCCGGAATACATCCCCTTGTTGCCGGGCGATCCTTGCGTAGCGTCCCCAAGGGGGGCTTGGGCCACCAAACCTCGTGCGTCGATCGGCCAAAACGACACACCCGCGCGGATGGCACTGTCGATCGTGGCGTGGAGTTGCGCCTGGTTGTCCACGCCATTCAGTCGCAGGCCGCTAGCAAAGTAGATCAGCAATTTCTTCTCGTTTAGCTGCCCCAACATTTTGGCGGCTGTCTGGAGTGCCGCCAGTTGACGATCGGTGTTGAAGATATTGAACTCACTGTCATCCTGTCCAAACGCCGCACCGCTATCGGAAGTGCTGGCGTCGTTTGAGGATTCGCCAAATCCCTGGCCTTCCCCCACAATCATCGTTTCGAGGATGCTCAACAGCCGGTTGTGGTCATCGGTGAAATCCTGCAGGACGTCAACGGCGCCGCCCGAATATCTCAGGATGGAAACACGATCCGCTGGTGTCATCTGCGTCCTAATAAACTTCTGCGCCGCAGCCAGCGCGCGCGACTGGTCAGCGGGCGGCATGGCAGTCATATCGAAATACAGAGCCAAAAGGCGGCGATCTTTGTACCGGATGTTCCCAGGCGGTTCGGGCGAAATACGAGTCCTACCAAGTTTGTAGTAGACCTTGATATCTTCAGGCTCAGATCGAACCGCGGGAACGGCGCTGAGAGTCTGTGGCAGATCCTGGTGTTCGCAGAAACTGATGACCTGCGGCGCCCCGTTCTCGGTAATCGTGAAGTCCTTCGCGCCCAAGCCCTCGATAGGGTTCTCTTTTTTGTCCTTCACCACCACCGCCTCGACAACGAGCTGAGTGCTAACGCGGATGGTGGCCGTTCCATTGCCTTCCGGCGGCGCATTCTGACCGACCTGCTGGGCGGCCGCAGCGAGGGCAATTAGCAACAACACTGTCGTAGTGCCCATCAGCTTCAACACGGCACGCGAAGATTTTCCCTGCAGCGCGTGAGGTCTCTGTGTCCTCCATGGTTTGAAAAGACTTAACACAGAGGTCACGAAGATCCTCCGCGTGCTCTGTGTTAAAGCTCGAAAGACGCAGAGCACATGGGGAGCATCGTTTTGGCTGCGGCTATGCGGCGCCGCAATGACTCGTTCCATAACTCAGAACCTCAAGCGCAGTGTAATTTGGATACTGCGCATGGCATTGGCCGCGATTGGCAATCCGAATTGGGTGCTGGTAACGGTTGTATTCCAACTTGTAAAAGTGGCGTGGTTGAGAAGGTTTGTGGAGTCGATCCGCAAATCGAGATTGAACCGGTCGTTCAATCGAAAGGTGCGTCCCATGGAACTGTTCAAAGTGAATTGGCCGGGACCGATGATCGAATCCCTTCCGGCGCTGCCCCATTGGCCTGCCAGAGGCGCCGTATAAGCCGCCGGGTTCAGATACAAACCGGATGGGGCCGCGTAAAGCGGCGCGCCCGTATAATCCGGCCGGATGCTTCCCGTCACCCCAGTGCCCTGCACCGCGGCAAGATAGACGGGTGTCTCCGGCAGGCCGCTGCCCACTGTGATCTGGGTGAGGCAAGTCCACTCTTTGAAGAGGGTTCCCTTCGGGCCGCTCAAAAGTTTTTTCCCGCCAAGTCCCATGCCAGTGGTGTACTGCACCTGCACGTTCAGAAGGTGGCGCTGATCGAAGGTCGAAAGGCCGCGTTCGGCGCTCAGATCCAGCCAGTTCTGCGCGATTGTGGGGGCGTTGGGGCCTCCTCCGCTCGACGGCGCAGCGCTGGAGCTGAACGGGCTCGATGGCGTGTTTTGCGTGACCGCAGAAGCTCCCTGGCCTCCCAGTGCGGCATCATCATCGATGGATTTTGAGAAGGTATACAGGACCGTGGCGGTAAGGCCGTTATGCAACCGCCGCCGCAATTGAACTTGGCCCGACTCGCGCGTGGAATTGCCATTCGAGGCGAGGTAGGCAAATCCGGTGGGGCAAGTTGGACAGGGATTCACCGCCCCGATCGGATAGGTATTCGGCAGGAAGTCCTGCACGCCCCGTGTGCCCTTAATGCCTTGATACGTCGCGGTCAATTGCAACGAGCCAGGCAGATCACGTTGCACCGATAACTGCCAGTTCTGCGCGTAGCCAACGCGCAAATTCGGATCGACGGCATAGGCGTCAGGTGTGATCGAGGGGCAGGAATTGAATCCATTCGCCAGCGTCAGCAGACATGCCGGGCTGTTTTGCACGCTCAGACTTTTCGATAGCGGTGCTTGCTGCGCCATTTGCTGCGCGATCGTTTGGTAGACCGAAGTATCGTCGTAGATGCCATATCCGGCGCGAACCAGTAGCGACGACCCCGAGATAGGCCGCCAGGCAATCCCCAGGCGCGGTTCTATGCCGCGCCTGTCCGGCCGGATGAGAGAATCCGGATATCTTTTGCCCGTCAGCAGCCCGACCGGATCGTTTGCTACAACCGGCGCCACCGCCGCAAAACCCGGAGCGATGTCCAGATTCACCAGGCGGCCATACAACTCCGTAATCGGTGCGCCATATTCCCAGCGAAAACCCGTATTCAGCGTGAATGACGGGCTTATTCTCCAATCATCGGTAATGTAGACGTCGTAAACCGATTCTCGAAAGTATTTATCCGCGTTGCCGAAAGCGATGGAACTCGTGTCCGGAATTCCCAGCAGAAAGTCGGCAACATCCGAGCCACCTACAACAGCACCGCTAGCACTTCCCTGAGTGGCCGCGCCCGTAAACGTGAACATGCCCCGCGGGTCCTGTTGCGACAGGTAATTAAATTGCTGTCTGCGAATATCACCTCCAAAGGTAATATTGTGACGGCTGCGATTCCACAACATGGAATAAGACCACGCATCCGTCCGATTACGATCGAAAGAGCTCTGGGCATCGTTGAGTCCCGCGAGACCGCTCGAGAAGGTGAGGCTTGGCGGGCCCCAGTTCGCCGGGTCTTGATTATTCCCCGATATCCCCGCTTCGCCGGAAACGTTTTCGCGATCCTCCCAGTAGGGCCTGATCCGAGTCGACAAGCGGCTGAACCGGTAACCGAGGTTCAGGAATAGCTGCTGGCTGAGGCGGTGCGACCAATTGATGTTGGTGTTGATCCCCAGCGCGTCCGTGGTATCGAGAAAGCCGAAGAGATTCGGGCTGGCGGTCCTGGTGCTTTGAAAAGCAAACCCCCCGTAAAGCTGGTTCTTGGCATTGAACATGTGAATGAAGCGCGATTGCAGCGCGTCTTGATGCGTGTCGTCGATAATCGAAGTCTGGTAGTTGTAACGCGGATTTCCGCTAAAGGTCGGCAAGGGGTAGAAGTTCAACAAGGCCTGTGCCTGAGGGCTGATCTGGGTTTTTGGAATCTTGTTGCCGGAGAATGGCATTCCCGTTGCCGGATTGAAGATTTGCACCGGCTGCCCAAGCGCATTCAGAGCTTGGGAGAAATCTCCGCCGCGCTCCGCCGCATCCGGCACCAACGCCGATTGCGTTGTGTCGTTGACAGACCGTGTCCATTGGTAAGCAACAAAAAAGAATGGACCGCGGGGGAGAAGATGAGGAATTCTCAGCGGACCCCCCAGCGTGGCCATACCAGTGATGCGGTTATAAGCCGGCTTGGGTGTGTTCTGGCCACTCAGGGAAAAAGGCCGGGCATCCAAGGCGGAATTGTCGAAGATGAGGCCGATACCGCCGTTATACAACCCTCTCGCGGCGTTGCGATTATTACCGAAAGCGAAAGGTTGCGCGAACGGTGAAGCGGCGCTATTGTTCACGCTGCCGTTGATCAGGAAGCCGTCAGAAGCGCGCTCGCTGAGGTCATCTTGGGATGGTTCTTTCATGTTAGCGCCCGGTGGCTTGGGCTGCTCGCTCTCAGCCTCCGGAGTCACTCTGCCGGCGCCCCCTGCCGGTTGTAGGGGCGAGCCATGGCGTGCCCCTGCAATTTCGGCCTTGATTTGATCGAGCGGTAACAACTTCAATTCCCATTTGGCCGCCGGCGCATTCGGGCCGATCACCACATCCTGCTTGATCAGCGAAAAGCCTGTCATCTGGACTTCAATCGTCCATTTTCCATCCGTCAAATCAGGCAACGAATAGAGGCCCTGTTGATCTGTGATGGTGACAGAACGCTTGCTGCCCTGAATCGCCGTTACCGTCGCACCGGGAGCCGGCAGGCCGCCAAAAGTGACTTGTCCGTGGTACTCTGTGCCTGGAGGCGCACCACTAAGACACCAAGGCACAAAGAAAGACCAAAAGACAAAAATCAGAAGATAGGAAACGGGCAATTGCAGGTTTCCTCTTCCAGCCTTCGAGTTCTTCCTGGTGCCTTGGTGTCTTGGTGGTGATTTTCCATGTTGAAGCCGATGTGCAAACATTAGGCCTAATTCTCCGATGGCCTCTCGATATGCTCGATAACGATGGATTCCACTGGGCCTTTTGTGGGTTCCAGCTTCAAACCGAGCTGTTGCTGAAGCGCGGTAAAGATGGAGGGCCCGGAAGGTCCGAACGGGGCGGTATTGTCCATTCCCGCATTGCCGCTTTGCGGCTGCTCTCGCGCCCATTGGATTTTGATATAGTAGCCGCCATCGAGCCCGGTTTGATCTATGACGGGGCGATCAACTCCCCGGGACTCTGAGAGCCAATCTGCCACTCGGCCCATTGATAAGTAATCTTGGTAGCAGAACATTCCCGCTGGGCACGGCGGTCGCAGGGCTGGGTTTCGCTGCATTGCGGCGTCATCGGGCATTGGAAATGTCGTGTGCAAGAACTTTGGACCGCCCTTGGCGATAACCAGGGCATAGACGCGACTTTCTTTCGTCTCGTGCCTCACCTTCAATTTGAATCGATCCGCGAGCAGCGACTGGACCATCAACATCATTTGATGTCGATAGCCACAGCTACCGTGAAAGAACGCGGCGCCGCAGTCTCTGCCAAATTTCTCGGCCACCGAGTCATCCACCTTCGTGTCAATGTCGTACCCTTCGTAATCGAATTCTCCTGGATAAATCCAGCTCGGTCCTCCCACGACTTGATTATGTCTCAGACCATTAATGCCAAATTCGCCCAAGTCATGCCCGTAAGCAAACTCAATGAGGTATGCGATCAAATAGTTTCTTACGGTAAGCCTGTTCGGTAGGACGTGGAACGAAGTATTTTCTCCGGAACGACTCCGCCTAACGGACGCAACCTCGAAGGACGGCAAGGGCGCATCGGCCGTCTGTGCCGATTGCGCGCGGACCGGCGGGGCGTTCACGAGACCGAACACTACAGGTCCAGCAACGGCCGCTATGCCGACGCCAGCCAACACTAGCTTTCTGCCGAAACTGAGCTTGTTTGCCATGCCCTCGGTCATGACGCGGATGATCCTTTTCTTGAGATCGGCGCCCGTAACTCCGGACACGCAGGCCAGCGGCGATTCCACACAAAATTCGCAGGTCTTCAAAATACTCTCGGCATAGACCTGCCGTTCGCTGCCCAATTCCAAGACTTCTTCGTCGCAGGCGCGTTCGCGCTCCACCAACAGCCGCACTCCCACCCACCAAACCAACGGATGGAACCAAAAGATGGCTTCCACGACCATGTGGATGGCCGCGGCCAGATTATCGCGGCGACGGACGTGCCATACCTCGTGAGCGAGAATGGCCTCCAGGTGCGCATCCTGAAGGTGCTCCGAGATCCCTTTCGGCCATACCAGGACGGGCTTGACTATGCCGCAAATACCCGGTTCCAAAGAAGCTGCCGACAACAACAACTGGATCGGTTTCCGGATTCCTCCGCGACGCTCCACACGGCGCAGCGCTTCCACTTCGCGCCCCGCGCGTAAGGGCGCCGCTTCCCGCAGAGCTGCGGAAATCCGCCGCCAACGCGCGTACCATATGAAAAGGACAGCCACGAATCCGCAGAACCACATTGCCACTAGGATTGCCGGAAGCAGATAGACCAAGTTCGGAAGAGTTGTGGAGTGAGCTACCGGAGGAGCCACATGCGCCGCGGGCGGCGTAAACGGCTGGCTGACCTGCGCCATGGCGAAGAAGAAACCCGGTTGCGTTGGTGGGAGAACGCGTGGCCTTGCCAGATGGCTGCCAATACCGATCAGTAACGAAAAAGGGATCAGGAATTTCACCGACGCCGCCAGCCAAAGCCCATAGCGAGCCCGCGCGTGGTTCTTCCGCAAAATCAATGTCAGCAATCCCGCTATGACGACGCACACCGTCGACTGCCACAAGTGATTCCCCAGCGCCGGCGCCGTGGCCGCCCATATCGCAGACAAGTATTTCAGGATCATGACTTGTCCCTTCTCTCCAGCTTGTCTGTAGCGCCCCGGCTGGCCGGGGCACATGCCGGGCTAAAGCCCGGCGCTACGTTCTGGCCTTTCGCCACGCCCGGCCCCGGGCACGGTCCGCGCTGTAGCGCCGGCATCTTGCCGGCATGGGATGCCGCCAGGATGGCGGCGTTACGTTCTGGCCAGCTTGCGGAGAGTTTTCTCGGCTTCTTTCACATCGGCAAGCGTGAGTTTGCCGGATTCAATCAGGTGCGCCATGACTGGTTGAGTACGCCCGCCGAATAGCGCCAGCAGATCGTCAATCAGTCTCCGCTGCGCGGCGTCGCGGGAGATTGCCGCTTCGAAAATGTGAAAATTGCCGACTTTCCTGACGCGGCGCAGAGCCTTTTTCCCCTCAAGACGATAGACAGTGGTCTGGACCGTCGTGTAGGCTGGCCGGTTCTCCTCGGGAAATGCTTCTTGAATTTCGCGAATGGAGACCTCGCCCCGAGTCCACAGCGTCTCCATGATCTGAAGTTCGAGCTTGGTTAATTTGGGTTCGGCCATATGTTATCTACTACCCCAGACTGTAATCCTACTATGGCAATAGGTGATGTCAAGTCTTTTTTTGTGGCGATCCTGGCGGACTGGCTCAGACCTCACAAAACACGGGTCTGCGCCAGCCCGCCGCTAATTCTCCGTAGGAGTCTTCTCCACGTGGTCGATGACGAGCTGCTCCACCTTAGCCTGGCGCGGTTCCAGCTTGAGGCCGAGTTTTTTCACCGATGCGAAAACCGTCGAGCCTCCACCTGGGTCGGATGCCGCCGAGGCCGGTGAGTTGTCCGCAGCCCCGCCGCCCGCCGGGGCCGCCGGCACGTTTATGCCATGCGCTCGCGCCATCGCCATAAGATCCGCGAGGGAAATCTCCAGGGCCACCTGATAGTTGCCCTTGAGGTCAGTCATGTCCACGACCTGGCGGCCGCCTCCGCCGCCCATCTGCAGCACGTTCGTCAACATGTCGGCGAACCCTGCCACGGTCACCGTGCTGGATTCCAGAGTCATCGTCCGGGCCTGCATGTCCATTCTCTGCGTGATCTTGCCCTTGGCCCCCATATTCACAGTAGTAGAGCCGTCGGCGTTTCTAGTCACGCGGACCGGCCCGTCCGGACCGGCTACTTTCATTTCGCCGGACTTTAGCGGAGCGTCCTCGGCGATCGGTTCGGCGGCCGCGGGTGATTCCTTCAGCTTTGGCCCGTCCTTGCCAACCACCAGTGCAAGCACCGGGTGCTCCTGGGTGTCGCGATGAGCTGCCAGCTTGAACCGTTCTGCCAGCAGCGCCTGCAACATTTTGGGAGCGTCATCTTTGGATGCTCCGTCGGGCATCTTAGCCACAATGTCGAATCGCTCCGTAGCGAGCCATGCCGGGCCGGTGATCTGAAAAGCCTTCACCGCGTACGCGATGGCGATCAGATCTTTGAGCGACACGTAGGTATACTCCGCTTGCGACGCACTGACATGCGGGCCTAATTTCGGCATCTTTCCGGCTTGCACTTCCGCCGCCAACTTCGCCATGTCAAGGGGAGGCGAGGGCTTCACTGTAGCCACGTCGAAAGCAAGATTGCTGGGGGCCGTCTGCCCAAAGGTCGCACCGGCTGCGAGGAGCAGGCCGACAGCGAAGATAGGTCCAAAAGCACTTCGCGTCTTCATTGGAATCTCCTTTTGCTGTAATCAAGTTCTCGTGCAACGCGCTCTATCATGATTGAGAACTATCCTTCTCCTGAGATTGACACCCTAACTCAAAACATTCAAGCCGACAGCAGGTAGCGCGGAGTAATTCCGTTCGGAACGGAATAACTCCGCGGCTTTTCGCCTTTGGATATCACAAACAGTTATCGAGGTCATCACGTTAAGGGCCGTGGAGTAAGGCAAACTGCGCCTAACTCCGCGCTTGTATCTTTGCTTCGCCGCTGATTTCGGGTGTAAAACAGTCCCTGGAGTTAGCGGTGTCCGGCGGCGGAGGCCGATCTGCGCTGAGGCCGGGAGGGAACTCCCGAGCCTGTC
>Ga0182011_10004829_pt1 | contig 10737 bp, 11 predicted proteins | sample 711E1DmetaG_FD_120481 | JGI IMG/M metagenome (GOLD analysis project Ga0182011, IMG submission 120481) | Permafrost microbial communities from Stordalen Mire, Sweden - 711E1D metaG | ecosystem: Environmental > Terrestrial > Soil > Wetlands > Permafrost | place: Sweden: Stordalen | collected...
ACGATGACCGTATTAGTTTGAGAATCGATACCGACGACATAGAGCGGCTCTTTAGAAGATATTCCCAGGCCTTTCCTTTGCCCAACGGTGTAATTAACGATGCCGGTATGACTTCCCAGCACCTTACCCTGTTTATCGACGATTCGTCCTTCCGGTATCGCTGAAAGGTGTTGACGCAGAAAGCGAGGATAATCATTATCGGGAACGAAACAAATTTCACGGCTTTCCTTTCTTTTAACCGAGGCCAGTCCCATTTCCGAGGCTATTTTACGAACGTTGTCCTTGGTCATATTCCCTAAAGGAAAAACGGCGGAGGCAAGCTGCTCTTGTGTCAATTTGTAGAGAAAATAAGACTGGTCGCGGGTGCGGTCAAAACCTTTTTTGAGTACCATGGGGCCGGAGTCGGATTGTTTTTCGATCCGGGCATAATGGCCGGTAGCCATGGCAGGCGCGCCTAATTCCCGCGCTTTTGTCAGCAAAATACCAAATTTGATGAGCCTGTTGCAATTGACACAGGGATTGGGCGTCCGGCCCAAACTGTACTGATGACAAAATCCGGCGATGACCTCCCTGTTAAAAGTATCTCTGAAATCAAGGGTATGATGAGGTATTCCTAAAGTCTCCGCAGCCTCACGGGCAGCGGCAGCCGCTTCGTCCGACGGAGTCACCAGCATCGTCAAGCCAAAAACTTCATGGCCGTCTTTTTGCAAAAGGGCGGCCGCGACGGAGGAATCGACCCCGCCGCTCATGGCGACGGCGATTTTCATTAGCGGTCCCTTCGAATCAGATTAATTTTACCCCAAACACCCATTTTGTCGTTAACGAGGACCGCCACTCCGACCAAGCCTTTCACGCTGCGGGCATAATCCAGCGCCTTTTGCACGTCCGTTTCTTCTTTCACGATATTGCCGATGGCAGTAGCGGCAGCATCTGCCAGGGCGGTGGAACGAGAAAGGACAACGACGGCATCAGCTTTGCCGAAGCTGAGCGAATGTCCCACTGTGCCCGAAGAAGTACAAACTCCAATCGGCGTATCCAGGGGTTCGATTTTCAGGGCGACCCGGCCGGTTAACGGAGAATCTTCGCCGGCATAGACACCGACCAGTCGCGATTTTGTCGACTTAAGAAAGATATCGCCGCCATTTTCGACAATTACTTCCGGGGAGTATTTCAGCAAATCCAGTCCGACAAATTCGGCAAAAGCGCCAGCCACGGCGGCCATGGGACCGACATTTACTTTTGCCGCGGCCTCTGCCATCGCCCGGGCAATAGCCGGGGCATCATCGCCCACGGGGAATGGTTCCAGAGCGGTCATGAAGCCGGGATGGCGGGCAATATAATTTTCCAATGAGGAACGCTGCCGCTGGACAATCTCGAAAGCTTGGTTTTTCAGGTGCCGGCGGGCGCGGATATACAGGTCGGTCTCTTTGACCATGACGTTAAAGGAGACAAGGTCCCGGTCTTTCGACCAGTCCCGGTAATAACGCGGTTGGTAATCAGGTGTTTTCACGGATTATTTACATTCCTCCGAAAACAATGCGTTAGATTAATTGTTTGACAGGCAGTGACGCCTGTCCTACCAGATGATTTCATGATTTCAAATAATGTTTTACTATTTGAAATGACTCCTCTAAGCTATTCGTACCTAGCTGATTTTCTACGCATTAATTACGATAATATTGGGCCAGCTATTTTCGACTGTTAGTAATTTCTTTAACTCCAATAAAAACCTCACCCTCCGGCTCCCTCTCCTCTACATTTTGCTTTAAAAGCAAAAGTATTTCGCCTGCGGGCTCAAGGAGAGGGAGGAGATTAGTTAGAGGGGCTGCGCCCCTCTAACTCAAGCCCTGCTTAAAACGCGGACCAATGCCTTCCATTTTTTAAAACACTATTTTTCTGAAGATGTTTCCAACTTTTTAAGGCGTTCTTCGATTTTATCCTGATGAGTGATGATTGCCTGGAGAGCATCGTTGATGGGGTCCGGCAAAGTACCGTGCTCCAGATTGAAAATTGTTTCGCGGCGGTCTTCGACGATTTTACCGGGGATGCCGACCACCGTTTTGCCTGCCGGCACCGGATTTACCACGACGGAATTGGCGCCGACGCGCGCATCATCTCCGATGAGAATGGGACCAAGGACAATGGCCGCCGCTCCGATAACCACCCTGTTGCCAATAGTCGGATGACGTTTGTGTTTTTCCAGACTAGTGCCGCCTAAAACAACTCCCTGATATATCAGGACATCATCGCCGATTTCGGCTGTTTCCCCCACGACTACTCCCATGCCATGGTCAATAAATAACCGCTTGCCGATTTTGGCGCCGGGATGAATTTCGATACCGGTAAAAAAACGAGTGCATTGTGAAGTGAGTCGCCCGCAAAAACGCATATTATGAGTCCAGAAGAAATGAGCGACACGGTAGCCCCAGAGAGCATGCAAACCGGGATAACAGCACAAAATTTCCAGGGTGCTTCTGGCGGCCGGGTCCCGGCTGAATATCGTCCGGATATCTTCGCGTAATGTTTTGAACATATTCTGCCTTCTTTATTCGCGTAATCGCTTATAATAATTGTCAAGGCACAATCCGTGCCTATATATTACCCTAAACCGTATATTTATACATCTACAGGGCATTCGTCTTTTGTCTGCTGAAGTTCCATCAAGTCCTGCAGTGTTTTTGAATCGAGAACTGCATCCATGGCGGATTGCAATTCACTCCAAACATCACGGGCAGCGCACTTCGAAGAACGGGGACAAACACCCGCATCTTTAACACAGGCTACTAACACCAACGGACCTTCGCTGACACGGATAATATCAATCAGCTTTATCCGGTCGGGAGCAAATTTTAAGGCAAAACCGCCATGCGCGCCGCGCACACTCTTGACTAAACCGGCAGTTTTTAAAGAAAGAAAAAGGTGCTCCAGATATCTTTCTGAAATTCCTTGTCTGGCTGCGACATCCCTTACCAGCACCAAACCATCCGGATAATGCTGAGCCAGGTCCAGCATTGCCCGCAACCCGTATCTTCCCTTTGTCGATAGTTTCATCTTTCTTTGTCCGTATTTATTACTATATTGGTGATATTTATATTATAGGATAAAGAAAAAGCCCGGTCAAAAAGCACTGAACGACATGATATAGACAGAATAGGTGTTTAGTACCGAAGATGCTTAGTTTGATTGACTTTGGATTTTTAACGGCATATAATCCCTACCACACATGAAAATACTCAAGGGTTTTGCGCCGGTGCTTTTGAGTTTGATACTTTTCCTCTCGCTTTGCGTCTTTGGAATCGCTTACACGGTAAATCAGGCAGCGCTTAAACCGCACGACATCGAAAAAGTAATTGATAATATCAGTTTCGCACAAGTAGTTCAGGAACAAATCGATAAGAAAAATACAGATGGAAACATCTCTCCCGAACTGGAGACCGCCATTGTAAGTGCCGTCCGAAGCGATGAACCGGTAATTAAACAGCAAATCGACAGTGCAATCGAACAGACATACACGTATCTGAAAGAACGAGGCAACACCCCGGATTTAAAGCAAACCCTGAGCAATTCTGTGATGACATCTGCGTTTGTTTCTGACTTGCTGGATAAAATCGACCTCTCTCAGCTTTTAGACCAAGCAGTGCTGCAACAAGCCGAGTTGGGAACGGATTATTCGGCGGAATTTGTAACTGCTCTGGTAAACGCCGTCGATGAAAGCGAACCTGCACTAAAAACACAGATTGCAAATGCCTCCGACCCAATTTTCAAGTATTTGCTGATGCAGACACCCGGCCTTGACCTAAAGAATACCCTGCGGCAGACCGTCCTCAGCGACAGCGAGGTGAGCGAGGTCTTAAACAATCTTGATTACACCACAATGACGAAAAATATTCTGATGGAATATATCGGGGGGCCGCTGGCGGAGGGGATAACTTTATCTGATGCGCAGATCGACCAAGTGGCGAATGCGCTGCAACCATCGATAAAAACGGCATTTTCCTACGCAGCCGGAAGTTTTGTCGATTATCTCACGGGTACTAACCTCGACTTTAGTGTAGAAGTTCCGTTCGCGCCTGCCCTGCAGACTTTAGAAACAGTGGCAAAGCAAGCCTTTTTTGCGCAGTTGCCCATTGAATTTCAGGGTGAATCACAAGCAAACCTTGATAATGATTATAAGCAATTCTATACCGCTCTTGTTAATTCCATCCCAACAGCGTACGAGGTTAATTCAAACGATATGGGGATTAGTACTGCCGCTGATATTGCCAATGCCATCAGCAGTGTACAGGACAGCCTGACAAAGGCCAGAAATAACATCGATACCGCAAGCCGGAATTACACCGCTGATTTGCAAAATGCCAGGCCATACGTGAAGGATTTTCAAATCTGGTTTATCTGCCTCATCGTACTGATAGTACTGCTGATATCGGGCATTATCCTAGTATGCCGTAATGTCAAAGATTCCTGCCGTAATTTAGGGATTGTATTTCTGATATACGGCGCGTTTGAGTTAGCCGGGGTACTGATTGCGAAACACATTGCCACCGCACAAATTACCAAAGCCAATATTCCCCAATCTTTGAGTAATATACCGGGGATGATTTTGAGGGATTTCACTTCACCGTTACAAACTATCAGTCTGGTCTGTTTGATTGGCGGGATTGTGCTGCTGGTAGTATCCATTATTTATCCGAAACTAAAACCGGCGAAGGCTGAATCAGACTCCCAAGAGCGCTTAGTTTAATGCTTCGGCGGTTAAGCCCGCGACATATTTGGCAATTGCAGGAGATGCAGTCAATCCGGGCGATTCGATACCGATGAGATTAATTAAACCGGGCAAGCCTTTGTCGGTCTCATCCCTGATGACGTAGTCGCGGAACCCCTCTCCCAAGCCCTGTAGTTTCGGACGGACCCCGGCGAAATCCGGCGACAGGTCGGCCGGTTCAATTGACGGCAGATAACGATGCGCCGCGCGGTAAAAATCAGTTTTATCATTTTCATTTACGGTGTAATCTATTTTATCCACATATTTGGTATCAGGGCCCAGCCGCACCGAACCATCGATAGATAGAGTAATATGAATACCCACACCGGACTGTTCCGGAACGGGATAGACCAAACGGTGCACTAAAAGGCCTTTCTTCGGTTTCAGGTTGAAATATTGACCCTTACAATAATGCATTTGATACCTTGCTTTAACCAAATCAATCCCGGCCGACTGCGCAATCCGGTCACTAAACAAACCGGCGGCATTGATAACTACTTTCGCGGTTACTGACGAAATTCCTTCATCATCCCTGATACCGACCCGATAACTGCCGCTTTTTCTTTCAATACCGATGACCTCAGTATTAAAGACAAATTCCGCGCCGTTTTCTTTTGCCCGGCCGAAAAAACAATGCAGCAGATTGTAAGAATCAATAACACCAGTAGACGGAGAGAGTAGCGCCGCAACGGCTTGGACATAAGGCTCCAGTCTCTTAGTGTCATCACGGTTAAGTATTTGCAGCCCGTCAACGCCGTTGTTAAGCCCCTGATGATACAGCCGCTCTACTTCTTTGGACTCAACATCATCAGCCGCGACAATCAATTTTCCTAATTTTTTATGGTTGATATTAAACTTGCGGCAAATTTCATAGAGCAGAGCATTACCGCCGACACAAAATTTGGCTTTGAACGAATCCTTTGGATAATACATGCCGGCGTGGATTACTTCGCTGTTGTGACTGCTCGTCTCCAAACCGAAAGTACGGTTTTTCTCGAAAACAAAGACATTTTTATTGAATTGGGATATTTCGGCGGCGATTGCCAACCCCACCACGCCGGCCCCGATAACAATAACATCGACTTCAGCGGGCATGAAATACCTCTTTAGCATTCTTAATGTGAAAATCGGACTAACTATATTTTGGTTGAAATAACACTTTGAAATTATGTTAAACCAATCAAATTATTAACCAACGACCCACTCCTTTATCCTCGCCCTAGAAGGGCGAGGGAAATAAACGAGAAGGAGGGCTATCGCCCTTCTTCTTCTGGAGTTTGTACTTAGTCCCAACCTAATTCTATTCTCAGTGTTCTAATATCAATCGAAAACGTCCCGAACTAAAAACATATAAAAACAGGTGAAATCGGGGTAATCTAGTAGCGGCGTTGACGTGCCTGACGCTTAAAAATATAGCCGGCGGCGATGCCGGTCAGCAGCCCGCCAAGGTGAGCCTGCCATGCAACATCAGCAACAAATGTCAAGAGAAGAAAACTGATAAGAATCGAAATCCAGAGGTCCATCGGAATAGGCAGTGGGAATATCATTACCTTTAACCGCGGGACCAGCACAACCAGCACACCACCGAGTGCAAAAATCGCCCCGGAAGCGCCGACAGCAATAGAGTTTGGGGCTAACAGCATGAATAGCACATTCCCCACAATACCGCCAATGAAATAAACCAGGAAAAACTTGGTCTCGCCGACCAGCGCCAAGACATACATGCCGAAGAAATAAAGCGTGAGCATATTAAACAGAATATGGTAGATGCCGTCGTGGATAAACAGGGCAGTGAGTATTGTCCACGGTTGGCTGGCAAAGGTATGGGAGTTGATACCCGCCTGATTAGCGATCTGTTGTGATACCCCGAAAAAGGAACCGGATGAGATGCTCGTGGCAATAAATACCAGGACATTGACGCCGATGAGCACCCAGAGCGGGGTTAAATTAATTGTACGCGGGTCTCGGAATCTCACTTTTACTTCCTTCCAGATAATTGTACAGTTTCAGGGATAATCATCGCAAGATTGGGCTCAAGGAAACGTATTACTCTATATAAAAATGGTGGAGAGTACTTCTTTAAGGCACTCTCCACCCAAATTCCAGTCTAACGAATCCAACTCACTTGTGGTCATCACGACCGCATGGGCATTTTCCATATCAGCCCGAATTGTTTATCAAAGAGTCGGACATTCGGTTCCAGGGCCCCTGCATCTTATGCAGGGTGCTTACGATCAACCTGTCTCACCCCTAACACTGCGTGTAACCTCATAAAAGCACCTCCGCCGTGTATTCGGGTTTTGTCTGATCCCTATAACTAAAATAGCATTTTTACGCCTAAATGTCAAGGTGTGAGGCAATACTTTAGTAATATCCGGTGAGTTTTAATTTGTTCGAAATTATGTTAAACCAATCAAATTATTACCCAACGACCCACTCCTTTATCCTCGCCCTAGTAGGGCAAGGGAAATAAACGAGAAGGAGGGCTATCGCCCTTCTTCTGGAGTTTGTACTTAGTCTCGACCCAATACCATTTGTCAGCAAATAATAATCTGCCAAAACTGAATCGAACCTGATATCCAATAATATTGACGAACGTTCCGGTATCGGGTAGAGTTAGCTCAAGAAGGAAGTAAAAATGTCTGCAAATAATGTTACCCGATGCGGCAACACCGTATTCAAATGGGGCGAACGCACTTATGTAATGGGCATTGTTAATGCGTCTCCAGACTCGTTCTCCGGCGACGGAAATACCGATATCGAAGCGGCTGTGGCACAAGGCTGCCGGTTTGTGGAAGAAGGGGCTAACATTCTGGACATCGGGGGGGAATCAACCCGGCCCGGTTTTGCTCAGGTTACAATTGAAGAAGAAATCCGGCGGGTGGTACCGTTGATTGAACAGCTTGCTTCCCGTACAAAAGTGCCGATAAGTGTTGACACCTCCAAATATGAAGTGGCGAGGCAGGCCCTGGTCGCCGGGGCGGCAATAATTAACGACCAATGGGGGCTGAAAACAGAACCGCGGTTAGCCGAACTGGCAGCTAAAAAAAACGCCCCGATAATACTGATGAGCAACCAGCGCGATATCGGCGGATATGATGCGGCCGCAGGACGCGACACCGCCAATTATGATGACGTGATGGCCAAAGTAATAGCATCGTTACGGCAAAGTGTGAAGACATCGGAACAGGCGGGTGTACCAAGGGAAAATATCATCATCGACCCGGGAATCGGTTTCGGCAAGACATGGCAGCAGGACATTGAAATCATCAGGCGCCTGCGGGAATTGAAAACAATGGGGTTGCCGATACTGGTCGGAACATCCAGGAAATCGCTGATAAAAATGGTCTTGAATCTACCGGCCAACCAGCGAGTTGAGGGCACGGCGGCGGCGGTGTCAATCAGTATCGCCAACGGCGCGGATATTGTACGGGTGCATGATGTGAAACAGATGGCAAGGGTGTGCAAAATGACGGATGCGATTGTGAGAGGGATATAACCCTTTTAATTCTCCCTTAATCCCTCCTTATTAAGGAGGGATAATTCATCTCTTTTTCTTGAGGAAAGATGGAGAGAATAGCTTGATTATTTAGTCTTCGCGGTTTCGTTTCGCACTAGTTCCCGGTAGGCTTTCATCAGGCTGCGGGTGATTGGACCGGGTTTACCATTGCCGATCGGTTGGCCGTCGAAAACGGTAACCGGCATAATCTCAATCAATGAATTGGTGAGAAAAACTTCATCTGCATGCGATAAATCGGGCAAACGACAATTGACTTCTTTTATTTTGATACCGATCTGCGCCGCCAGTTCAAAGACTATCACCCGTGTTACACCCGGCAAAATGCCGGATTCATAACGGGGTGTCTTCAAAATACCGTCTTTCACGATGAAGACGTTACTGCCCGCCGCCTCGGTGAGATAACCTTTTTCATTGAGAAATAATGTTTCATCCGCGCCCGCGTCTTTGGCATCCCGGCGTGCCAGCATACTTTCCATGGTATTCGCTGATTTTAGCGATGTCACAGGTGAAAGGCTGTTACGGGATATTGAAGAAAGCACCGTTTTATAGCCACATCGGTATTTTTTTACCGTGGGAGGTTTGTATTCCGAAGCAATAACTCCGATGGTCGGTATTTTGCAGGAATCTAAATCAGGAGAAATCTCACCTTCACCGATGGAGACACAGATGCGGAGACGGGTTTGCCCGAAACCATTGGCTTTGATGACTTCGTAAACAGCTTCCCGTATAAGAGCGGGATATATTTTAATCCCAAGACGATCGCCGGAGTATCTGAGACGGGCCAGGTGATTTTCCAGCCTGAAGGGTTTACCATCATAGGCGCGAACCGTTTCGTAGAGACCGAAACCGAAAAGAAACCCGTAATCGAGCAGCGAAATTTTCGCCGCTTCACGGGGAACGAACTTGCCGTTCAGGTAAAATATTTCTTTCATGTGTTTCTCCGCGTTTAATCGTACAACAGCAGGAATTTCCCGTCAATGATTTACCCATGTTGACTCAAAGGAATTTATCTTTACGCCAATACCATTGAGCAGCGGTGATTGACAAGCAGGTTCGATTTAGTGTTTCATAGTGGTACTTAATGCGGCGATGACCGAGGGGTTAAGATGAAAGAAATCAAAATATTGTGCTGGAATGTAAACGGGGTGCGGGCGGCAGTGAAAAAAGGGTTTTTGGAATGGCTGCAAAAAGAATCGCCGGATATCCTATGCCTGCAGGAAACCAAAGCCAGTCCGGATAATTTAACTACAGAGTTGTTGGAACCGCCCGGATACAAAACGTATTGGAATTACCCGGAAAGAAAGGGATATTCAGGGGTAGCAACATTTTCCAGGCAAAAACCGGTAAAAACACAAAATAGTCTGGGGGTAAAAGAATTTGATTCGGAAGGGCGGGTGATCATTTCCGAGTATCTGGAATTCACCCTATGCAATCTCTATTTCCCCAACGGGAAGCAAAGTGCAGAAAGGCTGCAATATAAGATGGATTTTTACGATGCCTTCTTCAATTATCTGGAACCTTTACGCAAAAGAGGGGACAAAATAATCTTCTGCGGAGACGTCAACACCGCGCATCAGGAAATCGACCTCGCCAGGCCGAAGGAAAATTCGAGAATATCCGGCTTTTTACCCGAAGAAAGAGCCTGGCTGGATAAAATTGCCGCTCACGGCTACATCGACACTTTCCGCCATTTTCACAAAGAGTCGGGACAATATACCTGGTGGGATATGAAAACCGGAGCACGAGCAAGAAATGTCGGGTGGAGAATCGATTATTTCTTTATCACGGAAAACCTGCTGAATAATATAGAGAAAGCTTTTATAATGCCGGAGGTGACAGGCTCCGACCACTGCCCGATCGGGCTGATCTTGAAATTTAAATAATATATACCACGAACTATTTGGCACGGCCGAAATCATCCTGCAAGCGCACCACGTCACTGAGCTGTGGCGTCGAGACCTCCAGAATAGTGGAATCTTCCAGGGCTTCGACGCGGTGGGTTGTCAACGGTGGGAGGTGCAAACAATAACCGGGTTCCCCGACGGTTTCCGACATTTTCCCGTCCGGAGCCTGGACGCTGAACTTCACTTTCCCCTCTAAAAGATACATGCTTTCGTCTTTTTCTTTATGATATTGAAGACTGAGACGGAATCCTTTTTTCACAAAAATGACCTTGCCGGCATACTGCGGCGTCAAAGCATAAAGCAGTTCATTGCCCCAGGGTTTTTCTGTTTTTCTCGGCAGCTTTTCTTCCATTTCAATCACCCCAGATTCTTTTTATTATCAGCATAATCTTATCAATACCACTTATCATAGTGCAAGGAGCTTTTGCTTGCCATTTCGGCTATAATACGATAATGTAAAGGAAAGTAATCTTTACTTTAATTCTCAAACCACCGGATTAGAGGCGAAGTTTGCAGAAAGTAATTGTAGTAGCCCAACAAAACGATGAAAT
>Ga0182011_10004832_pt1 | contig 10733 bp, 14 predicted proteins | sample 711E1DmetaG_FD_120481 | JGI IMG/M metagenome (GOLD analysis project Ga0182011, IMG submission 120481) | Permafrost microbial communities from Stordalen Mire, Sweden - 711E1D metaG | ecosystem: Environmental > Terrestrial > Soil > Wetlands > Permafrost | place: Sweden: Stordalen | collected...
CTCCCTTTTTCAAACCAGCTTCCAGTTTAACTGCAGCAACACCAACATGGTCGAAGTAATTAGCAACAATGCCTACAAAAACTTCTTTACTTTTGATATCTTTTTCTTTAGTTTCTTTTTTCTCAGGCTTCTTCTTTTTTGTATCCTTCTTCTTCACTTCTTTCTTTTTTGTTTCTTTTTTCTTGGTTTCTTTCTTTTTGACAACCATAATAAATATAATGTAAAGAGATATATAAATTTTATTAAAAACGGATATCCCCTACCAGCCCAATAGTCATCATAGCATTTTAGTGGGATTTCCTTCAAATCTTTCTAAAAGATTCCTATTGCGATTATTCCATTTGTAACATTTCATTTAATTTTCTCCTCAATATTCTTTTTAAAATAATTCTCAACCTCCTTATCCACAAAGTAAACATAACAGCCTTTCATTCCTCTAGACATTAGAACACGATATATATTTCGTACATATTCATCAAACTTATCTCTATCTTTATTCTTTTTCAATGTAACATCTTTTGTTCCTTCAATATCTGCAATTAAACAATCTTTTTTTGAATCATATTTTAAATCCGGACCAACAATTACACCAATATAATCAAATTCAAATCCCTGCGCAGTATATATACATCCAACTTGCTTTATTCCTTCAGGTTTATATGCCCATTCATACCATTTAACATACCCTTCTGGAGGTTCAATTTTTTCACGAGTCTCCCAAGGTAAACTAAAATTACCTATCTTAACATCTTTTACCAATTCACCTTTTTCATTAAGTTTTGTAGACCATGGCCAGCAATATCCTGCAACCAGCCTAGCACTCATACCTTTTTGTGAATTTTTCTCCTTTATAATTTCATAAAGTTCTTCCGGAGATTTAATAATTCTAAAATCAAAATTATCCTCTTTTTTTAATATTCTTTTTTTATCCTTATGCCCAAGAACAAACTCTAACCAATCTAAATAATTGTCTGATCCATTGCACCTAAATTGAGATATTAATTCAACTTCTTCTACTTCTTTTCCCAACTTCTTTGCAGTCTCTCTTATTAATTTGGTACTACCAATTTCAGCTCCACGAATGGCTTGTTTATCATCTATAAAAAATATGGATGTTTTTGCACATCTAACTAACTGTTCAACCTGGGGGATATTTGTTCTATGTTCTTTTTTAGTAAACTGATGATCTGATTTCTCCCCAATTCTATGCGCTTCATCAACAATTAATATATCTAAATAATTTTCTTTTGTTTTAGTAGGCACATAAGGGTCCAAACTTGTAAAAAGTATTTTTGCATTAACTTCTCCAACCTTTTGCCTCCTTTCCATTTTGTACTTAATTGCTTCTATTAAAGGTTTAGACCTAGAAGAAAAGAATATATTGTATTTCTTTTCTTTATGTCCTGCATATTCTGCTAATAAATGAAGTGCAATAACAGTTTTTCCAGTTCCAGGTCCACCTTTTACAATGATTACATTATTTTCTTTTTTTGTTTCTGCCTTATTTATTTTATCAATGATTACATTTCTAGCATATATTTGATCATCAAGCAAATTAAAATCAGATTCTTGCTTTATAACATTTGAAGCATTATCTAACAGTTTTCTTGATGGCTTTACAGGAGATTCCATAAATTTATTAAAAATATCAAATCCATCTTCTTGACTCAATAAATCTTTTAACCTATTGGCTAACTTTTCAATATCCTCTTTGGTATATATTGGAAATCTGTTAACTACTTCTTTATATTTCTTATCAAATAATCCTTCACCTTCTTTTTTATTATAATTTGGACAGTAAACATACCCTATTAAATCGGTCTCACCTTCTTCGAAAATTTCTACAAAACCCATCAAATAATTATGATATCCTTGTACTTGTTGAGAAGGATGAACAACCTTTCTTTTATCTCCTCCAGTATAAGTTTCTACAAAATTACCTTCACATTCTAATGCTTCTACATTTTGCCATTGCTTCATTTCAATATGAATTACAATACCCTTTCCATGTTTATTTTTACCAAATAATAAACAATCAATTCTTTTTTGGGTATAAGGGACTTGATATTCAAATGAAACGTATATATTTTCTAAATTACCTAATTCAATTAAATTCTTGATGACCTTTCCTGTATCAATCCAAGAATTATATTCAGAATCTCCTGCCCTTCTTCCATAAAGTTGAATGAATCTTTCTTGTAAATTATCGGCAAATTTATTTAAGAGTACATCTCTAAAAAATTTATTTTTGGGTGCATCATAAATAATATCTCTATTTATCATTTTTAAAACTCATTATACTTTTTATGTGATCCTTTAGCTTTATCTACAGGATATTTCTTATCATTCTTTTCCATTTTTCTGTCTAAAGCCTCAGATAAATCTAAATCATACTTCTGAGCAATCCTAACTAAAAAATATAAAATATCAGCTAATTCATCTTCAATATCTTCTTTTTTCTTCTCATCCTTAAACAATTCGTCGACTTCTTCATGGGTTTTCCATCTAAATATTTCTAATAATTCTGAGGCTTCAATAGATAAAGCAATTGCTAATTCTTTTGCATTATGAAACTGATCCCAATCTCTTACATCACAGAATGCTTTGATCTTTTCTTTTAATTCGTGGATTTTTCTTTCATTATCATTTACCATATTTATCTAAGAAATAACAATAATTTAAACTTAATCCCTTGTCTCAGCATCACTCAACGCCCACTCAATTGAACATCTTATCCATACACCCAACCGAGGAACTAACTTTTTAAGATTTTAGAAAAACAGGCGGATGAAACAACCAAGCCAATAGTGTTCGGTTTAGCCCAGAACTAACAAGAAATAGCCATAGCGCCCACGAAAATACCACGAAGTACCAATAGCCCCACCAGGATTCGAACCTGGGTCCCGGCCTCCAAAGGGCCGTATACTTGACCACTGTACTATGGGGCTAAAATATTACGAAAAAACAAACTTCATAGAATTTAAAAGGCTTTTGAATAAAAAAATTGTTCAATTATCCAAAGACTCTCTGGTAAAATATCTCTCTGTTAATCTCTTGCTTTTTTGGAGAAACCCAACTTATAATATTTCTAAATCTGAAAGGCTTATATTTCTCTCCTATTAGAGTTGCAGCCAATTTCCTATATTCTTCACTAGCTTCGCAGCGAGGTCTGTATTCTGTTGAAGGAGTAAAGTTAGACAGAGCTCTTAGAAAATTAAGATCATGAGGAATAATTGCCATTATAGGAATTTCCAGAGTCTCCTCTATCTGAGCTGGTGAAATCTCAAAATTTCTGTTGTGAACTTTATTTAATATTAATCCTGAAATTGGAGTTCCTCTTTGTTTTGCTAACTTCAATGCCTTCAATGTTGTGCTCAGTGTGGGATGATCTGGAGTTGTAACAATGAGTATTTCATCTGAAGCAATCATTGCTCCAAGAGTTTCATCATCCAAAGATGGAGAAGAATCAATTATTATATAATCATAACTTCTTTTCAAGTGTCTTAGCTTCTCTTTCATATGCCAGGGATTTGCTTTATAATCTTTAAAAATAGAAGCTGGTAAGACATCAAAATTATCTAACTTATGAACTGCATCAGAAGGATTTGCTTTTTTCTCCAAAACATCCTGTAAAGAAATTTCAGGCTCAACTATTTCCAGATGAAGCCCTAAATTCGGTGAAGAGATATTTCCATCAACGAGTAAAACCTTTTTTCCAAAACTTGCAATTGCAGAACCCAAAGAAACAACTGCTGTTGTCTTCCCAACACCTCCTTTTAAGGAAAAAATTCCTATAGACACACCCATATGTTAGAAAATATATATTGGTTTAAATAACTTTCATAATCTCTCCAGAGAGAACAACAAGCTTTAAAAAACCCCTTTACGAAATAGTAGGATGCCAAAAAAATCAGAAAAAAAACAAGAAGAAACAAAAAAACTAACTTTGGAAGAATATGAAAAAAAAGTTCTTGAGCTAGCAAATAAGGGTCTAACTTCAGAAAAAATAGGAGAAGAGCTCAAAAGAGAAGGAATTCATTCAAAAGAATATGAAAAAAAGATATCTAAGATACTCAAAGACAAGTATGTTAATCCAGACCTGAAAAATGTTGAAAAAAAGCTGGAAAAAATTGAAGAACACTTGAAAAAGAACCATCAGGATAAAAAAGCAAAGAGAGAAAGAAGCAGGGTATTCTCTCAAGTAAGAAAAATTAAGAAATACCTTAAAAAATTATAAAATTTTCTCGGATTAAAATGAAAAAAGAGGATGAAATTTTAGAAAAAGAGATTAAGTCATTTGTTGAAGAATTTATGACAAAGCTAGATAATAAAGAAGCTTACATAGTAAGTCACTTTGATACAGATGGGATAACTTCTGCAAGCATAATGATTCAAACTCTAAAAAGATTAGATAAAAAATTTTCTCTTAGGATAGTAAAAAGTTTAAATGAGAAATTTATAAGTGAAATTCCAAAAGAAAAAATAATTCTTTTCCTTGATTTGGCTTCAGGAAGTCTTGAACATATAAAAAATGCAAATCTTGAAAGTGTCTTCATAATAGACCATCACGAAATAACTCAAAAAATACCTGAAAATGTGAGAATAATAAATCCTCATTTAATAAATAAACAAAAAATAAGCGGTTCTGGTCTTACTTATCTCTGCTGCAAACAAATAAACCCGGAAATAAAGGAGCTCTCAAAGCTTGCTATACTTGGAATGATAGGAGATTGCCTTGAAAAAGAAATTGATTCTCTAAATAATGGGATACTTGAGGAAAGCGGAGTCCAAAGAAAAAGAGGACTTCTCATTTACCCCTCAACTCGTCCAATAAACAGAGTTCTTGAATATTCTTCAAATCCATACATTCCTGAAGTAACTGGAAATATAAAAGGAGTTCTGGAATTATTGAGAGAAACAGGATTAACTCCTGAAAAAGGTAAATACAAAAGTTTAATGGAACTTGATGAACAGGAAATGAAAGACCTCACCACAGCGATACTTCTTAGAAATCCAAAAATAAAAAATAAAGACCTCGTAGGAGATATATTTCTTATAAAAATGTTCAACAAAATAGAAGATGCAAGAGATTTGAGTGCAATAATAAATGCCTGCTCCCGTTCAGGAAAACCAGAACTTGCAATACAATACTGTCTGGAAATTCCTTCATCAAAGAGAGAAGTTGAATTAACTCACATAAAATACAAACAGAATATTATCACAGGTTTGAATTTCGTTTCTGAAACTGAAAAAATAGAAGGAAGAGGTTTTGTTATAATAAATGCTCAGGATAATATTAAAGATACAATGATAGGAACGATAGCAAGCATAATTTCCAACTCTGCTATATATGAAGAGGGCACAATTGTTGTGACAATGGCTTATTACGATGATAAAATAAAAGTCTCCACGAGATTGGTTGGAAGAACAGGAAGAAACCTGAGAGAACTTCTTGAAGTAATAACTAATCTTACTGGAGGAGAAATAGGCGGTCACGAACATGCAGCAGGCTGCATAATAAACAGAACAAAAGAAAGAGATTTCATTGATCTTCTCAAAAAGAATCTTGAAATTGAAATGATAAAAATTTAATTTATATTTTTCTCAATAGAATCAATGTAAAACTTATAACATTTATCAACTTTGTAATACATTAACAGACTAATATTTAATCTTAATAATTACTTGGCTCAAGTCTGAAAGCATAACCTTTAAAACCGCCTTCTTTCTTGTTTTTATATGCTAGAAGAAGGAGATATGGTTCTTTGTACAGTAGATAGAATAGCTGGAACAGTCGTATTTGTTAAAATAGAAGGAGAAGAGAGAGAAGGAAGTATAATTTTAAGTGAAATTGCTCCTGGAAGAATAAGAAATCTAAGAGAGTACGTAATTCCAAAAAAGAAGATAGTCTGCAAAGTCCTTAAAACTTCCGGGGGAACAATAAGCCTTTCTCTGAGAAGAGTGACTCTTAAAGAAAAAAAAGAAGTAATGGATGAAAACAATCAGGAAAGAAGTTATATGAGCATCTTGAAAAGTGTGCTTAAAGAAAAATCAACAGAGATAATTGATAAGATAACCAAAGAGGGAAAATTGTATGATTTTTTTGAAGAAACAAGAAAGAATCCAAAAAAACTTGAAGATTTAATAGGAAAAGAGGATGCAAAGAAAATATTAAATATTGTTCTTGAGCAAAAGAAAAAGATAACAATAATAAAGAGAACAATATCCTTAAAAACTCAGGAGCCCAATGGTATATATCTCCTAAAGAACGTTTTAGAGAACCCCGAAGAGATAGAAGTAAAATATCTCTCTGCAGGAAAATATTCATTAAAAATAGAAACAGATGATGGAAAAAAGGGAGATCAAAAGCTCAAAATGTTCCTGGATGGAGTTGAGAAAAAAGCAAAAGAAACAGGAGTTCAATTCGAACTAAAGGAAAAATAAAATGGAATGTAGATTTAAGGTTAAAATTATTGGTATACTCTTTAGCCCAAAGGCTAGAAAAATATTAATTGGAAGAAACAACGGAGAAAAATATTTGAGCTTTCTTGAAGGAGTTTTAAGATATGATGAAGAACTTGATGTAGGATTAAAAAGAGTAGCTAAAGAAAAAACAGGATACGGAGTTCATAATTTAGGTGCAGTTTATGCAGAAAATAAACTTAAAGAAAAAGACGAACTTGTATTATACTTTTTATGTGAAGCAACAGAAGGAAAAGAAAAACCAGGTAATAATGTTGCAGAATTAAAATGGGTTTCTCCAAAAGAAATTCCAAAATTCATAAAAGAGAAACTTCCAGCAAGATTAAAAGAATACATTCTCAATTTAGGATGAAACTTCATTATTACATTAATTCTGAAGGAAAAAAGATTTACACATTAAAAGAAGAAGTTAATAACGTTAAAACAAATGAAGCCCACTACAAGTTCATAAAAATAAGAGATGCTCCAAAGAGTGATATTAATATTGTAAGAAAAAACTGAATAGTTCTATATTTTTACGTCGGTTATTATTTTATCCTTAAATTTTTCATCCAATTTAGTATCCACAAGAAGTTTTTCTAATTCATTTTCATTTAAACCGGACAATTTTACATTGTAAATAGCAAAAATTCCCCTTTTGAAAATAAAGGTGATTCCATTATGCAGATGAAATTTTTCACTGTCCTTTCCAGAACTAGTCTCTTCTATATACAAACAAAGTTCATTGTAACTTAAATTTTTCCTGCACTCAGATTTTAATGGGATCAATATTTTTCCATTAAATGTAGAATGGACACAAGCATACTCCTCACTTCCATCTATTTTTGCAAATCTCAATTCTTCATAAGCTGCTAAAGCACCCATTTAGAATACAAAAGAATTTTATTTTTAAGGATTGTTATAATTTAAAATAATTTAGCCTGCTTTTCCCCTTCAACCAATTCTCCATATTTTCCATCATAACCTGGTTTGACTTTTATTTTCCCTTCTCTGTTCTCCAGTATTAATTGAACTAATTTTAAATCATCTTTTAATTCTCTGATTAATTCTTCTTTGGAAACATTCAGCAAAATATTAAATTCATTTCCAAATTTTTCAATAATTTTATTATAAGTTTCCCAGGTCTTTTTACTTGCAAGAGTTGAACTTTTGTCAAATGCAATTAATTCATGTAATGGCAGTAGGGTATAATATTTTTTTCTATTTCTGTTTTCCTCAATTATCTGATCACCAATTTCATTAACCCTATTTGCAACACCAATTGTTAATGGCTTACCACAAACAGGACAAATTCCATTTAATTTTTTTGTTTCTTCAGGAGAACTTGAAAAATTACAGTCTTTATGCCCATCATAATGATAAATTCCATAACCTGGATCTGTTTCTATTGTTCCTAAAATTTTATTTTCTCTAATTCCTTTAATAATATCCTGATAACTATCAACTTTTTCAAAAATAGTTGCTTCTCTTCCAATTCTCCATGGCCAAAAACTGTGTGAATCAGAAAAAGAAACTAGTGCTTTATTATTTAATTCGGATAAATGCCAATTCATCTCTGGATCACTTGACATTCCGGTTTCAATTGCATGAATATATTTTTCCTGCTCACCAAAAGCTTCTTTCAGACTATCAAATCCAGACTTGCTGCCAAATACGCCAAAATAAGGGGTCCAGGCATGTGCAGGAATAACTTCAATATCTTCTGAAATTTCCCTCATGTCTTTAACAAACTGTTCACAGGATATTTTGAATATAGGCCTTCCATCATAGTCTCTTCTTCCTTTTGTGTCAAAATATCCATTTATCTTATCTACAATTACAAAATTAGGGACAAGAACAACCAAATGAACTCTTCTTCCTCTTCCTTGAGTATACATTAAACTAATCTCACCTGTTAATAAAAATTTAAATCCGCTTTTTGAATATAAAATACCATCTCTCTCAGTCAATTTCTCTTTTATTTCATTAAGCCAAAGAGGATGAGTAAAATCCCCTGTTCCTAACAATCCTATTCCTTTCACTCTAGCCCATTTTTCCAAGTTTTCTATTGTAATATCCTTGCTGCACGCTCTTGAAAATCTAGAATGAATATGCAAATCTGCAAAAACTCCATTTTGCTCCATTATAGATACCTACAAAAATTTTTATTTTCCAAAAGTTTATCCAAATCATCAACATCTTTGCTTTTTCCAGGCCCATATATATCTTTAATATTCAAAACAACAATTTTTTTCTCATCAGTTTTAAATTTTCTTATTAATTCATCTTTCATATACGGCTCCATAACAAAAATCCAGTCCATTTTGCGTAAAAGTCTACTGCTCACTCTCCTACCAAAAAAGATAGAAATGAATCCAAGTCCTGCAGAATATACTTTTCCTTCTATATTTTCTCCCCTTAAAAATCCTCTAAAAAACTCTGCCACATATCTGCTTCTTATAAAATTATGTTGACATATAAAGATATATTTTTTCATAGTAAAAAATGCAAACAAAACTTTTTAAACTATGTTATAAAAATATATTTACAATGACAAACGAAAAAGTTTTAGTTTTAATAAAGCCGGATGCAATGGCAAAGCAACTTGCAGGTATAATTATTCATGATATATCTCAGTTAAATCTAAAGATGGTAGGATTAAAACTCGTTGCAGTTAAGAAACATCTAGCCGAAAAACATTATGAGATACACAAAGAGAAACCATTTTATTCTGATTTAGTTAAGTATATCCTTGGAGAATTTCACAACATTAAGTCAATTATTGCAATAGTCTATGAAGGAGAAAATGCAATAAATAACCTAAGAGAATATGCAGGAAAAACAAATCCTGATGATGCTGAACCACTAAGCTTGAGAGGAAGATACGGAAAGATAAACTCCAAAACAAAGAATTGGGATAATATTATGCATATTTCCGATTCTCCAGAAAATGCAGAAAAAGAGATTAAAATATGGTTTGATGAAGACGAATTAGTTGGATAAATTTTACTTAACTTCACTAGGAACTAATTTTGGAAATTTCTCAACATAAATCTGAATCATTCTTTCCATTTCACTCAAACAATCCAAAGAAAAGGAGAAACACATTTCACTTTCTAAAAAAGATTCATAATTTATAGGATCATTCATCAAAGACTGAACTGTTTTTATAGTAGGATTATTCTTATACTTTGGAAATTCTTTCAAAAAAGTTTCAAGAGATTCATCTTTGTTTTCAATTAGCTCATTTTTTGATAAATTAATTAATTGCTTTGGAAGCTGAGCAAGTTTTTTAATAGCACTTTCATAAAAATCCTTCTTATTAAAATAATTCTTAACTTCATTGTAAAAAAAACCTTTCCTAATATCATTCAAATTATTGAATATTGAAACTTGTTCTGCACTCTCATAATTAGAACCAGTCATGTCTTCTAAATTATATTCTCCATATTTTTTAACTGCATTCTTTTTAAGAAAATCAACATAATCTGCAGAATAAACTAAAAACCTGCCATCAGCTGCAATTCCCTTATCTAAAACATTGAATTTTGTTTTTATTCTATTATTGGAATTTTCCAATGCATTTACTCGATTCTTTGCTAAAGCAATAATTGAATTTTTATTTGTAACAAAAGAGTCATTCAAAACAATAAACCCATTCAAATCACTTACACCTGGAACAAAATCCGCCCTTAAATAAGACCCATAAATAAAAAAGGAAACTCCCTTAATCTCTTTCAATTCATTTGAGAATTCTTTTAAGAATGCTTCATAATCTCTTGATGTTGGAATTTCCATATTTACTTTTTTCCGCAAACGCAAGGAACAAATTTGCCCTCATATTTCTTTTCAAATTCCTTCATTTCACTTCTTTTAATTACAAATCTCTTCTCAAGATTGCCTGAATCTTGCTTCTCATCTACAAGAGATTTATTATAAACAAATAATCCTTCTATGGAACTGACAACTCTTACATTTTCATCTTTTAAATTTAAGAATAAAATAATATCATAATCATTATTTGGATCGGGGAACCTTTCTTTATTTAAATTATAGTTTTTTCCATAGAAACAACCGTACTCATATTCATTAATGTTCATTTTATTTCTTCGCCAAAGCCTCCAATGTACAAATCTTCTTTTGATTAATTAAAGGATTTACTAAACTTGCCTTAAATACTGCCCCCGTTTTATCAAACCACAAAGTTTCATCTTCTTTTATAGGAAAGGGATATTCTTTTGTATTAAGCTTTAAAATTTTTTTCTGCCTCA
>Ga0182011_10004833_pt1 | contig 10732 bp, 13 predicted proteins | sample 711E1DmetaG_FD_120481 | JGI IMG/M metagenome (GOLD analysis project Ga0182011, IMG submission 120481) | Permafrost microbial communities from Stordalen Mire, Sweden - 711E1D metaG | ecosystem: Environmental > Terrestrial > Soil > Wetlands > Permafrost | place: Sweden: Stordalen | collected...
CTCGAAGTGGCTGCTGCCTGTACACAGAGGGAGGACTCCCATGACCGGCACTGAAATCACCGCTATTATTCCGGTTTTCAATGATCGCCCTTCTCTTGAGATCGCCCTCAAATCATCCCTTGAAACCCTGTCCGGTATAACCAGTGAATTTGAAATAATCGTAGCGGAAGACGGGAGTAACGATGGCAGTACCGGATTTGTCCGGCAGTATGAAACACAGGACAGCCGGGTCCGTCTCCTTCACCATGATGAGCGCCAGGGACGGGGCAGGGCTCTGAACCGGGCAATCCGTGAATCCAGAGGGACGATCGTCTGTTACTATGATGTTGACCTTGCCACGGATATGCAGCACCTCCCTGCCCTGATATCGGCTATCCGTGACGGTTCTGATATCTCTACCGGTTCGCGACTTTTACCTGCCAGCGATATAGTACGCACGGAAGGCCGTGAGATAGCGAGCCGGAGTTATAATTTCCTTGTCAGGCTGTTTCTGGGCAGCAGGATATATGACCACCAGTGCGGATTCAAGGCTTTTCGTCGGGAACGGATCCTTTCCCTCCTTCCGGCCATACGCTCGAACCACTGGTTCTGGGATACTGAGATCCTCGTCCGTGCCCAGCGGGCGGGTTACCGGGTCACGGAATTACCGGTCCGGTGGCGTGCAGGAAAAGGGACGACAGTAAAGTTCAAGGATGTTTTTGAGATGGGCACAGCAATCCTGTGCCTGTGGTGGCAGATCCATGTATCGAAAGATTAGCGCCATCGTTATACCGACGCTGATAGCGGTTGGGATAATCGGGTATATGCTGTATAGCGTCTGGGATCAGATCCTCGTCGCAATCCAGCATATGATACCTGCATATCTCATTGTGGCCGTGGCGATCTGTCTCTGTGCCTGGTGGCTCCGCGGCTGGCGCTATCATACGATCCTCAAAGGCCTGAATTACTCTGTGAGTGTGAAAGTCTCAACAGCCTGCATTTTCGTCAGCCAGACCGTGAATCTCGTTGTCCCTGCCCGGCTGGGGGATTTTGTCCGGGTCTTTATCCTTAAGCATGAATACAACACTACGTATTCCGAGGGTATATCTTCCCTTGTTGTCGAAAGGGTCTTTGATATTATCACTGTAGCATTTCTTGGTGCGATATCACTGTTTTTTGTTCTCAATGCACCGTCATGGTTCACAACGCTTATTATCGTTCCGCTGGCGGTGGGAGTGGCATTCTTTGCATTTCTCCTGCTCATCGGAAAGTTCTCCTCGGGAAATAAGTATATCATTATCATTCTCAACATGCTTCACGAGATCAAACGTGCCTCACTTACCCCGCGATCTCTCCTGCTGTTGGGAATATCTTCTGCAGCGGCCTGGTTGCTGGACATTTTTGCATGTGTTGCTGTCGTGATGATGTTTGAACAGAATATCCCATTTGCAATTATCGTACTTGCTGTCGTCATTGGAAACCTTGTCAAGGCAGTGCCCTTGACGCCAGGAGGCATCGGAACCTATGAGCCCGCTCTGATGATAACCTTTGAACTTGCCGGTGTTGCCCCCCCGGTTGCCACCCTGATCGCGGTTATCGATCACCTGATTAAAAATCTCGTAACCCTGGCCGGAGGTGTTATCTCGATCTATTACTTCGGTGACTGGGTAATCCCGAGTATAAAGACAGCACTCAATACCAAACTTGGCGGGGGTGAGCCGCCTGTCAGCTGAACAGCAGATTCTTTTCGTCATCAGCTGGCTTGCAGTACTCATCCTGCTCCAGATGTCGGTCTACCCATCCCTGAAACGGACGTTTGGCAGTTTTGCATTTCCGGTCTCGTTTTCTGCATCGCTCCTGGTATTTACCATCCTGTCCTGGTATTGCGGCCTTGTGCGGATACCGGTGGAATTGTCCCTTGTTCCGTTCATCATCCTCCTTGCATATCATATCTGGTACCGGCACTACTCCATCGATGAGCTGAAAAAAGAATGGCACTGGGGGCTCCTGTTCCTTATCTTTTTTTTCCTGATGCTCGATGTGCGGTTCGTCAACCCGACGATATCATATGCGGAAAAATTTATGGACCATGCATTTCTGGCGTCAATCATCCGCTCGCCGGTCGTACCTCCACTCGATCCGTGGTTCAGCGGGGGGACCCTCAATGTCTATTATTATCTCGGGTACTGGATGTTCGGCTGCCTTGCCATCGTGAGCGGAGTTCCCTCAAATATCGCGTTCAATCTCGCGCTCCCGACAGTGTTCGCTCTCGTGGCAGTGAACGTGTATGCCATCGGGACCCTTGTCCTCGACCGGTTCCGCTGGCTTCCCCTGCTCGTTGTCTTCATTCCGAACCCATCATTCTTTTATCAGATCGTCTTGGGAAAACCGATGAGTTCTGTTATGTGGGACAGCACCCGGACCATTACCAATACCATTAATGAATACCCGCTCTTCTCCTTCATCTGGGGGGATGTCCATGCCCATGTCATTTCATTATTTAACCAGGCATTCCTCATCTTCCTCCTCCTCTTCGCGTACAATCGGTGGGAGGCGCTTGAATTGCGCGGCCGGTGGATCCTATGCCTGTTGGCTGCCCTGAGCCTGGGCTCCATGCCGCTCATTAACACTTGGGATGTGCTGCTGTATGCACCGATCACCCTCTTTTTCGGGGCACTGATCCTGTGGCGGAACCGTGAAGAAATTCGGAAGCCGGCATCATGGATGTTCCTCGTTACTATCCCTCCACTTTCTATCCTGGTATACCTGCCTTTTTACCTGCAGCTGGTGACCAATACCGGCGGAATCTCCATCGTTCGTACACCCTCCGATCCGATCCAGTTCCTCCTCGTAAACGGGCTTTTTATTGCGGTTTTTATTGTGGTTCTCTCTCAGGAGATGCGGAAACGCCCCTTGTACCTCCTAGCGGTACTGCCGTTTGCCCTTGCGGGATATTACGCAGCAGCAATTGCTGCAATTCCCCTTGTTTACTTCATTCTTAAAAACGAGAAGAAAATTCCCGATCTCCTCGCCATCCTCGGTCTGGTGATCCTTGTCCTGTGCGAACTGGTCTACCTCAAAGACAGCATGGGCGATACCTATTTCCGGATGAACACGGTGTTCAAATGCTACCTTCCTGCGTGGCTGATGCTCGGGATTGCTGCGTTTTCTATGGTAGCTGCGTGGCTACAGGACTGGGGTAACGTTCCCCGGATACCCGTCCGGCTGTCTGCCGCTGCTACCTTTGTAGTGATTATATGCCTGTTCGCTACACCGTTCCTGGTTTCGTTCACCTACAATTATGGGACCGGTACCCTTGACGGGCTGGCATATCTTGAAGATACGCACCCTGCCGATGCCGGGGCAATTTCCTTCCTCCGATCGCTTCCTGGCAATGAACTCCTTGTGGAAGCCGAGGGAGGGGATTATTCCTATTATTCCCGTGTCTCCTCCTTCACCGGAATCCCTTCCATTATCGGTATGCCATTCCACGAGTACATGTGGAGGGGCGACAAAGACGGGTGGTTCAATACCCGTCCTGCGGATATCAAAAAAATTTATGAACAGCCGGATCAGGCTGTTACCATGATGAAAAAATACAATGCTACACTCCTCTATGTCGGAGATTCGGAACGCGAACGGTATAACGTAACGCTGCCGGCAGCGGGACTGGAGAAAATTTATTCATCCCGCGGGACAGAAATCTACAGGCTATCAGGATGATCCGGAATACGTGAACCGGGGACAGGTTTTCGCAGGCATGTGACCGATCGATCATCGGTGCACAAACCTTTATTTCCGTTCCTGTCGATTTGATATGGCTACATCATTGCTGACTGATGAGTAATGAAGGAGCATTCAACTCCTGAATGAGGTGAGTTATGGCAAAAGGTTACGTAAAAACAGAGGCTCCAGAGGAGCTCCAGAACAAGGCGCTCGAGGCCCTTGAGGTTGCAAGAGATACCGGAAAGATCAAGAAGGGGTCCAATGAGGCAACAAAAGCCATCGAGCGAGGGATTGCAGCGCTCGTGGTCATCGGTGCCGATGTCGAACCTGAAGAGATCGTCATGCACCTCGGCCCTCTTTGCGACGAAAAGAAGATCCCGTACATCTTCATCAACAAGCAGAACGATATCGGCGCCGCAAGCGGTCTCGATGTAGGCTCTGCTGCAGCAGCCATTGTAAAGCCCGGCAAGGCAAAAGAAACGATCGACGATCTTGCAAAGCAGCTGGCCGCGCTGAAGGCGTGAGGTATATACCATGGCAGACGATGCAACGCCGGCAGAAGTAATCGAGGTTGTTGGCTCAACCGGCATGCACGGTGAGGCAATGCAGGTGAAGTGCCGCATCCTTGATGGCAACAATAAGGGCCGGATCATCACGCGCAACACGGTAGGCCCCATCCGCGAGGGAGATATCATCATGCTCCTTGAAACCGAGCGCGAAGCAAAGAAAATGTCGAGGCGGTAAGGAATGGTCGAACAGCATGTCTGCACCTTCTGCGGTGTCCAGCTTGAGCCGGGTACCGGCAAGATGCTTGTAAAAAAGGATGGGACCATCTTTTACTTCTGCAGCACAAAGTGCGAGAACAACCACAAGCTCGGCAGGGTTCCCCGCCGTGTTGAATGGACCGCGGCAGGCAGGAAAGCCGCCAGCAAAAAGGAGTGAAATCCCTTGGACCGCACCTTCGTCATGGTCAAGCCCGACGGTGTCCAGCGGGGTCTTGTGGGCGAGATCGTTTCCCGTCTCGAGAAGAAGGGCCTGAAACTTGTTGCAGCCCGGTTCGAGAAATTACCCGAGCCGCGGGTGAGCGACCAGTACAAGGAACATCTCTCGAAACCCTTTTTCCCCTCCCTTAAGCAGTATATCATGGGGGGCCCGGTCTTCCTTATGGTATGGGAAGGGCGCAATGTCGTGTCGATTGTCCGCAAGGTGATTGGTGCGACAAACCCGCAGGAAGCAGCGCCGGGGACTATCCGCGGCGATTACGGCATTGATATCGGGCGCAATGTCATCCACGCATCCGATTCACCGGAAAGTGCGGCCCGCGAGATCGGTATTCATTTCAAACCCCTAGAACTTTCTACGTATACACGGATTGATGAATCCGTGCTGTATGAATACTGATTTTTCCGACTGGTTCAAAAAACCAGGAGGAGGAGATGAGTGCATCAGCACTCTTCGAGTTGCGAATGGTTCCTCAGTAATGGCGAAGGTCGGCTTTTACATCCACCATAATATCTATTACTCTTTGCGACTGCACTATCCTTAATGGCCGGAGATGTCCTCAGTTTTGCATTGCTGGCAATATCTTCCATACTCATCATTGTAAATCCTCTCGGCGCAACCCTGATCTACGTTTCCCTCACAACAACGCTTGACAGACCGGCACGGAACATTATTGCCCGGGACTCCTGCCGGTATGCAATTTTTATCCTGTTCTTTGTTGCGGTGCTGGGTGCCTGGATCCTCCAACTCTTGGGGATCAGTCTTGAAGCATTCCGTATTGCCGGGGGAATCCTGCTGTTTGGTATCGGCATGGAGATGGTCTATGCAAAAACATCGCGGACCAAACTGACCGCCACAGAGAAATATGAATCGCGCGAGGCTGACGATATTGCGATCATGCCGATCGCCATCCCCATGATCGCCGGGCCGGGAGCGATCACTACCACAATCGTCCTGATGAACGAGGCGATCGCTCTCACACCGTTTGCTGTCGGTGTGGTTTTCATTTCAATCTTTATCTCCATTATGATTACCTATTATATGATGAAAAATTCAGATTATATCATGTCGAAAATCGGCCAGCGGGAATACCGGGCAATAAACCGCCTGATGGGTATGCTGCTCATTGCTATTGCCGTGCAGTTTGTCCTCACCGGTATCCGGGCTGCGTTTCCCCTGCTGGCAGGCGGATGACCATGCAGGACTGGGATCTCACGTCGGTCGGACTGGTGCTTATCGGGAGCAGTATAACTGTTGCCGGCACGATCATTGGGGTTATGCTCCTTGGGGTGTGGATTGCACTTGCCCCGTTCCTGCTGCTTACCACTGCAGTTCTGATAGTCTTAAGTGCTGCTCTGATCGTATTCAGCATGCCAAGAAGCCAGCCCCCGCTGTAAGGAGGCCTGTTTATGCAGAATCCGTCTGTTGTCAGGGTTTGCAGCGCCCAGGTCTCCAGTATCTGGGAAGAGCCGGAAAAGACACTTGAAAAGACAGGAATATTTATCCGGCACGCTGCCGCTTCCGGTGCCTCCCTTATCTGTTTTCCGGAGCAGTTCGCTACCGGCTGGGACCCGCAGCCACATAAGAATATTCAGGATATTCACGGGAGCATAGTATCCTCCCTTCAGGAATATGCGAAGGAATACGGGATTTGTGTTCTGGGCTCTTTCCGGCAGGCACATGATCCCCACCCGAAAAATACTGCTGTTGCCATTGGCAGGGATGGCAGGATTCTTTCCACCTATGCAAAGATGCACTTGTTCTCGTACGGACATGAGGATCAAGGAAGCTCCCCGGGTACGGATCTGGGCATGTTTACCCTCGGTTCGCTGAGCTGCGGTATTGCCATCTGCTATGATCTGCGATTCCCTGATCTCTTCCGCCTCTATGCCAGGAAGGGTGTGCACGCTGTCTTTGTTCCGTCCGCATGGCCGGATGTCCGAACCCAGCACTGGGAGCTCTTTATCCAGGCACGGGCCCTGGAAAACCAGATGTATATCGTTGGCGTGAATACAACCGGGCAGACTCCGATCGAGTTCTACACCGGTAACTCCATGACTGTCGACCCGCAGGGAACAATCATCAGCAGGGCAAACGAGGCTGAGCAGCTGATATTTGTGGATATCGATTCCGCGGCAGTTGCTGCGACCCGCCACCAGTTTCCGGTCGAAAGAGACCGCAGGGATGCGCTCTACCGATCACTTTCCCGTGACAGTTGAGGGAGATGATCTGATCTCGTCGGGAACAATCTGGTTATACCATGCTCCGTATGCAGGGAGAACCGCACGCCTATATGTGTTCAGCCGGCCAAATAATCCTCATGTACCATCTCGCATGCGTCAACTGTGGAGCCACCTTTCCCGCTGACGAGATCATCTACAACTGCAAAAAATGTGGGCACCTCCTCGCGGTCAGATACCCGCTCGACAGCATGTCCGTGAAGCGGGAAACCTGGAACAACCGGCCGCTCTCAGTCTGGCGATATAAGGAACTGCTGCCCGTAACAATTCCACCGGTAACCTTACAGGAAGGAGGTACCCCGCTGTATCATCTCGAACGTCTTGGTAAAGAAATGGGCCTTAAGCACCTGTATGCCAAACACGAGGGAATGAACCCCTCGGGCTCGTTCAAGGATCGCGGCATGACCGTCGGTGTCTCGATGGCGATCCAGCTGGGGAAGAAGAGCGTGGCCTGCGCAAGCACCGGTAATACTTCCGCCAGCCTTGCCGTCTATGCTGCAAAAGCGGGTATCCCGGCAGTTGTCCTGCTCCCGGCCGGCAAGGTGGCAGTAGGGAAAATAGCGCAGGCCCTGATGCATGGGGCAAAGGTCATCTCTATCCGGGGCAACTTCGACCGAGCCCTCGAGATGGTCCACGACCTCTGTCTCTCCCATGGCCTCTATCTCCTCAACTCTATCAACCCGTATCGTCTCGAGGGCCAGAAGACCATCGGGTTTGAGGCGCTTGACCAGCTGGGGGATGTCCCGGACCGGTTCGTGCTCCCGGTGGGGAATGCCGGCAATATCTCGGCCGTCCACAAGGGATTTATGGAACTTGAGGAACTCGGTTTCATCGACCGGCTCCCGATGATGACCGGGATCCAGGCCCAGGGATCCAGCCCGGTTGTAAGAGCTATTCGCGAGAACCTGCCCGCGGTAATTCCTGAACAGAATCCTGAAACCATTGCAACTGCAATCAGGATCGGAGCACCGGTGAATGCCGAGAAGGCCCTTACCGCGATCCGCAGTACCGGCGGTCTTGCTGAGACGGTAACCGATGATGAGATCCTGCAGATGCAGCGGGACCTTGCGCGAAAGGAAGGTATCGGTGTTGAACCTGCGTCGGCAGCATCAGTTGCTGGCATACGCAAACTTGTCCAGATGGGTGCAATTGACCGGAACGAGACGATCGTATGCGTCGTTACCGGCCATCTCCTCAAGGACCCGGATACGGTGATCAAACAATGCGAACCCCCGGTCGAGATCAATGCCGATCTCCCCTCGCTGCTCTCTGCGCTGCACTTGTAATCCTGCTGGTAATCATCCCCCCCGCCGGGGCCTTGTCAGCGGATTACCGGATCTTCCCCAACGGTACGGCATACCTGGCCTCTCTTGAGATCAACGATACCTCCCGGTATGAATTTGCCGATATCGGGTTCATGGGGGAGAACGTGCCTGTAACGGTGGGTGATGTGCACCTCATGGCAAACGGTACGCCGGTTGAATTTAACAAGAGCACACCGTGGGGCCAGCCCCAGGCCATTACCTTCGCAAAAGGAAATTATACGATTTCATATATCGCCCCCCTCCAGGATAATCACATTCAGGGAGTTTTTGAAAAACCCTATCACGTGAATGTAACAATTCCTCAGGAATTTGATGTACGAAATCCGCTCCTTGCCGGCCTGAGTACCGGGGCCAACGTGACGCGTTTTTCTGATAATACGACCCTTGTCCAGTGGAACAATTCTTATTCTTTCGACCTGCGGTTCTATGATAATACCCGCGAACAGCTCCTGTTTTTTTTCCTGCAGTTCATGGGGATACTCGTTATTGTGCTGGTTGTTATCCCATATATCCTGTCGCTGAAACATCCTGACTGATTATTTCAGCTCGCGGACGGGCCGCTGTTCCGGGATCACAACCTGGCGGTGCCAACCGGCACTCCTGGCAGATGAAGAGGTGCAGACCATGACCTTTTATTTCAAGGAGACCGGCAGTTCGCTGCACGAAGAAAAGACCCCCCTTTAAAGATACGTCTCATAACGAATTACAACGATGCCGGATGCTCTTTTGGCCGGCCACCCTGATTTTGTTCCGGTGGAGTTAAAAAAAATCGATACCCGGGTCCCGTTGTCCCGTACGTAAGTTCCTTAATCTTCCCCCCGTAATAACCGTACAAAGAACGGGGGATCTATCATGAATATGCAGGTTATCAGATATTGCGTTGACCTCTCAATGGGTGTTGTGTTCCTGATCTGTTTCATAACCGGACTCTTCAAATTCACGCTCCTCATGCGGATGCTGGGACTGACCGGTGTCGTGATACCGCTGGCACTGATGAGCGATATCCACGACTGGTCAGGAATTGTCCTGGGTCTGCTCGTTGCAGTCCATCTGGTCCTGAACCGCGGGTGGATATTGTCGATGACGAGAAAAATACTTGAAGGTGTCAAAAGCGCTACCTGATTATAAACGCGAATGAATTTTTATTAACAAAAGGGATATCAGGATGAAAAAAATCCTTGTCCGGGTCTCCTGAATTTGAATGCCCGCATGTTTCCCAGTACCCTCTGAATGGTGGATCTTCGGTGTGATCGATCCATTTGATCCATTTGGATCCCGGATCATATCCACCATGGTGATGTTGCACAGGTGCGTATTAAGGATGGATCCCTCTGCTTTCCGGAGGAAAAGAGAGAATATCGCTTGTTTTATGCTGACCTGAGCAAGAGTCCGAGCATAACGATACCGATGAATCGATACTAATCGGACAAGAAAAATGGTGAAAAATTTATTTTATCTTACTTCATCAGCCCGAATGACTTCAGGGTAACATCGGTGTTCACGGCCCCGACATGGTACACATCACCGGAGGTGAGCTCGTTGATAATGACCTCTGCAGGTGAGAAGAGTGCCGTATCGATCTTGTAGAAGTCATATCCCGCTTCCTTGAAAATGTCGTTGAACGGCTTACCGTAACCTTTCGACTTGTTGCTCGGGATCTTCTCGAGGTAGTCCTTGATCTCGGGTGCTTTGAGGGTCAGGTTGATTCTTCCATGGTAGATAGTGGCGTCGTTCGTAACACCCATCGCGAGCTTGGGCCCGCGGACGGGTGGGATCGGTGCAGTCCCCATCGCAGCGATAACTTTTTTCGTGTCAAACCCGAGCTCGTTGAGTTTGTAGATTGCGGTCTCGACACACCGCCCTGATACCTGGATCGAACCGACAATGGACGATGTCGGTGCAACGACGGCACAGACATTGGCGACATCGACATGGCATTCCTCAGCGATCTTGCCCATAACCTCGGCGTTTGGGAGATGGTCGCTCTCAAGACAGATCACGGCACAGTCGAAATCGTCCTCGTATTCAATGACCTCAAACGTGTGCTTGGGCTTGAGTGAGAGCGCACGCGCAGGACCGCTTCCCATGGCAAAGTAGTTGCCAACCTTGACCGTCCACCCGGCTTTCTGGGATCCGAGGCACGATATGGCCGGGAAATCGGTTGCGACCTCGATGAACGGCATCGGGAATTCCTTGATGTGCCCCATGCGGAAGTTGACTTCCCCAAGGCCACCCATGCAAATCTCAGTAAATGCCCTGCCGGCCGCATAGCCGCCCCGCGTGCTTACTCCGCAGTCAACAATACGGGCGCCATTGTCCAGTTCGTGATATGCGCAATTGAATTCCTCGGCCAGGTCGGCCAGGTTATCGAAAATTTCGAGTGCCAGTTCGTTTACACTTAACATGACAGAAAACCCCTGTATCATAAAAGAGGGGTTTGGGATAGATAATATTTTTGAA
>Ga0182011_10004834_pt1 | contig 10732 bp, 11 predicted proteins | sample 711E1DmetaG_FD_120481 | JGI IMG/M metagenome (GOLD analysis project Ga0182011, IMG submission 120481) | Permafrost microbial communities from Stordalen Mire, Sweden - 711E1D metaG | ecosystem: Environmental > Terrestrial > Soil > Wetlands > Permafrost | place: Sweden: Stordalen | collected...
GGCTTAGGAGCAGTATGCCGCCTATGTTCAGCTTTTGGCAGTTGTACTAAGAATCGCTACCGGGGACGGGAGTTGCTGATTGGACGGTATGACACATTATTACGAAATCACAGGAATTGGATGACAACGCCGCTAGCAAAGATAGCCTATGGGCGTCGTAAGGAATTATCCGAACCTACTTTTGGCATTCTGAAGGAACAGATGGGTTTCAGGCGCTTCCTATTACGTGGGTTAGATAATATTAAGGCTGAGACCTTTATGGTGGCTACCGCTTTTAACTTGCGTAGTTTGTACAGAGTATGGCATCAGCAGCGGCATAAAACATGGAAAACTGGAGCAACAGAAGTCTGTTTCTTTGTTTCTGGACTATTCTCACCGTTTAATATTTATATTGATACAAAAATATCAGAGAATGGGGTTTCAATCAGTTAGTAAAAATTCTTTTTGAGACAGGCTCGTAAGGTCGTGGGAAGTTTATTTAAAAGGAGAAAATTATTTTTATCCGGTCTTTTATCACATGTCAACATCTTTATAAAGGTTTAAAAGTCACAAAATAGCAGACTATATGACAATAAAAAGAGTTAATGTAATCTCAATTTGAATATAATAATCCAGTAACAAAATAGTACTTTGTTACGTTCGAGCATTGGGATGAATTTCCTTCCTGCGTAGGATTACCCTTCCAAGTTACCTTGAATAATAGCTAAGAACCCTAGATTTTATTAAATCCATGTCCGTGTGGAATGGAGTTATGAAAACCGAGAAAAAATAGATATTGGCAAAGGCATAAATCTATCCGCTGGAATCCAGTGTTATATACACCTCATAATCTTGGGAAATATCTATACCAATTCCTTCATTAGTAATATCGGATTTAAGAATACTATTGCTGCTGCTTGTACTTTCCATCCAATTATTAACAGCTAAAGAGGCTATCTCATCTTGGGAATAATACTTTGTATATGTCAGAACACCGTTTGTGTAATACCTTGTATTAATTTGGCTACACTTAAATATAATTTCAACTGCCGAAGTCCAGTTGGTAAATCCCGCCTGGTTATACTGTTGCGACACAGTTAATCCTTCCGGGGTTGTCCCATTAAAATAATTTCTTAATGCCATATCCTTGCTGTGGTTTTGTGCTATTACGCTTAGTGAGCTATTCCACGCTACAGGTTTTAGGTTATTCTTTACTCTTTCGGCGTTTATTAGGTTGTGAACCTGGGACTCTAATAGCAGTATGTCTATTTTAGGTGGTTGAGGTGGGAGAACCGGTTGTACAGACGTAGGCTTTGGTGTAGGTGTTGTGGTAGTTTGTACCGTAGTGGTGGGACTTGTTGCAACGGTAGATGCTGTGGTGGTTGGGGTAATCGGGAAAGTACAACCCCACAAAAATACGCAAGCCAAAATTAGAAATGTGGTTAATATTTTAGTAATTCGCATAAGTTTACCCTATTAATACTTCGTTTGGTTGATATTCAAATTTATTTAAGAATTTCACATTACCTCTTTTATTTGGTTCCATGAATAAAGAAGTGAAAAGAAAAATTGGCGGAGGAGCATGGCAATAGCGATAATTCAATTATGCCAAGAAGCTGGCGGCATGTCCTTTGGCCAGATAACTTCAATGTTCCCATTGTGGGTTGGTTTTTCGGTTTTATTTTCCTTGGTTGGTAGACACCGGTCACAACCACCCCTGCTTTCGCTGCATGCTTTCACTATATCAAGATCACTAAAATGTCTGCCATTCTCGCATATTATATCCATTGCATCTCCTACAGATGACGGCCTAGCCAAATTCCTATCAACTGTGGTGACTCTTATGATGAAACCCACCCATGTCGATAGTCGAATAAAAGTCAAGTCACCTTGACTAGGATAACAGAAATATTGTCGCTCCCCCCTCCTTCAATAGCAGCTTGTATCAATCGTTTGCAAGCTGTTTGAGGATTATGATTTTTGGCGATAATATCTTTGATCTCATTGTCTCGCACCATCTCCCAAAGACCATCTGAACAGAGAAGCAAAGAATTACCTGATTTCAATTTTTGAACGGACGGGCGTACTAGCAAATCTTTTTGGGTGCCCAAGCAATGCGTGATGATATTACGTTGAGGATGTGAATAAATTTCTTCAGGAGTAATTTCACCCGCATCAACCAGTTTGGCTACTAACGAATCGTCTTTCGTTATTTGTCTAAATTGCTTCTTTTCCCTGATATAAACTCGGCTGTCCCCGACATTGACGATGTATGCGGTGCTATTGATTATTAGCAAAGCTGCCAAGGTCGTACCCATCCTACAACTCTTTGTTTGACCTCGAGTGTATATCATTCGATTAGCAATTGCCACCGCCTTAATTAATGCTTGTCTTACCGATTCCTTGCTAAACGTAGTGTTATTCAATCTTAACCCCGATAAAAGAAGAGTTTCGATTAAGCTCTTAGCAAATAGTCTGACCGCGAGGCTACTAGCAATCTCTCCGTCTTCATGTCCACCAACTCCATCAGCTAAAGCATAAATGCCCCAAAATTTAATCTTTGTACCGTCTTCGATGTATGATTCTAGTGTCGTTAGGCTATCCTCATTATAGACACGGACTAAACCCGTGTTGGATGCCTTTCCCGTTTTATACCCTACTAATTTACGGGACCCTTTTCTTGTACTGATATCGATCATCTAATTCCATCCATTCCGGCTAGAGAGCTATTCAATTGCAATTTTTCGTACCTTTGGTGTATTTACTAAAATTGGTGATATATTACCATTTTAAGATTCAAAGTTAATGGACTATCTCTCTTAAGTTCTATACCATTCAATTGCCCATCCATGAATCTGCTCCACAACCCATTGCATGGTGTTAGTTTGAATATCCTGCCAACTTCCACCTCCAGACGCCCATGTTGTCGCTTTGGTAAATGAAAAACAAGGGTATGACGTCTCCTGTTGAAGTAGTGCAAAAATCCGGTTCAATTCCATTGGAGTGACCTTAAACTCTTTAATTATTATTCTTAACCCTAGGACATTTTGAAAATCTACCACATACTGCATAATAGCCAATTCTTGACATGCGATCACAATGTCCGATGATAGATTATGCTTCCGCGCTAACAATTCTGCCCTAACAAAATTCGGCCGATCTATGCAAGTTTGTATGTTAGGCGATGGGTCATCACTGGGTAACATAGGCGCTTTACTTTTTAGATTAGCGTAGAGGTCTTGAAAATATACTCCCGCTTGTTTAACAACTGGCGGCAATATGATGAGCATATCAACGACTGGTTCCGCATACATTCGGGGAATACCTATAGCCATAAATCTTTTGATATCTCTTTCTTTGTCTGGATGATCATCAATAAAAATCGCTGTTGCTATTCTAATAAAGTTTTCCACCTTTGCTGAGACCATTTCATCTTGTTCCAAACCAATCTTACTCAATATACTCGATATTCGAGCGTTATCAATAACATTTTTATCCATAACAGCATTCGCTAAAAGAGGTAAACCGGAATATAACTGCTTTAACTTCTCATCAGAACTTGTCATAATTTCTTCTCCTTATATTTGAATTATTCAATCTAAATTATCGCGTGCCTTGTTTTAACGAGAGTCTTAATCGATTTTGGAAATAATGGAAATGATCATTATTCTTTACGAGGTGGAACTACCATTTTTCTTTACCTAGAATGACATTCCAGATTTCCTGAAGATATGAAGGAATATATTTTACCCCTTGTCTCAATTCTTTGACAATATAGCTACTTATATTTAAGACCATTTTGTATCCATTACATGTGCAACGTTCCCAGTCGTGAATATTTTCATCGTAAGCAAAATTCCTTTGGCATTTTGAGCATCTTCTACCCGTCCAAGGACGAACTGATTGTGAAACGTTAGTTTTAAACATGGTCAAAAGTTCTTTGTCTTTGGTTGAAGATCCAATAGGCAATGGTTTACTAATTACATCCTCCTGAGATAATCCTTCCCATCGGGCAGTTATCAACACCCCTATCTCACCACTATTACTTTTCAATATGATATCGTCCCATATTAGTTCGCCCGCAGAACCTGGTAAGGTTGATACTTTAATTTCAGTGTTTTCATTCCCGAAATGAGATGGAGTTAATATCAATCGATCATTATGGACTACAACGTCACCGGGTCCTCCCGTTACTTTTAATACTGCATTCCCGCAATCTCTTGGTTTCAGAGAACCAAAATAGATATATTCCGGTTCAACTTTCAGTGGTAAATTATTATTCGATAACATTTCGCTTTCCAATTTATGATTCTCCAATGTTAAAACCTTATAAAACTAGGGGTGCCTATCGTTATAGTCATCGACACGCTTGTTAGGATGTGAAAATTCATGCTTGCACCGAAAGCACTCATATCGCTTAGCGTATTTATTATAAAAAAGTGATTTTTTATCTGGATGATCGGGACCACAGTCAGGACACCACGATAAAAGTGGTGGCTCCTTAGGTCTAATTGCTGTTTCTTTCATTTGGTCCAAACACGTCGGACAAATAAATTGGCGATTTTCTACTAATGGCCCTTTTATTCTTATTTTTAATTCATTTCCTATTGAATTCAACGAAATTAAATTGTCAGAATGTTTACCACATTGGCAACAGCGGGCCAATTCTAATTTGTCTATTTTTACGGCGATGGGGACTATTATCAATGCCCCATTATTAGTCACGACCTTAATGTAATCATCTAGCGATTTCCCATCTAGACTCCCAATCACGCTGGTTCTAATCAAAGTACTTCCATCTTTGGCGACAAGCCACCTTATGGCCATGGAAATCCCAATAATTTTGAGATCATAATCTCTACTATTCTCATTCTTAACGACCATTGCGCAACCAAGGTCTTTTAATTTGTTTGGCTCACAAAATGTTACATCTAAAATAGTTCCCCCGGTGACTCTAAATGTACGATTTGATTCATTTCCTGGTTTGATATGGCCAAAATCAATAAAGTCGGGTTCTGCGGAAGGAGGTTTGGGCTTAGTTTTGTCATATGTCAGAATTGCTGGGAATTTTTTCATGCCTAAAACTTCGAGCTCTTCAATTATTCTATTTTTTTCGGCTCCATGAATATCATTATGTGCTCTCTCAAGAATAGGACAAGCTCGTTCTAAAATTGCCAGTATCCAGTCGTGATTGTTATTAAGATGAACTTTTACAATTATTTCGTCTAAAGCTGCTTTATTGGGTTTAATTCCACCACTAATAGAATCAGCAAGAGAAGCGACTGCTTCCTGCAATTTATTTAATTCCTCTTCAGTGGGTTCAGTATCCAATGAAATACCTTTAATTACTTAATTATCGATAGGGACTTTGAGCTATTCGTTCACGACAAAAAGACGTCTTTCACGGCCCGGATTAATTATTGTTCCCGGTAGCAATGGTAAAGATTCCCCTTTGCTTGCTTTCAAAATACTACCATCGGCTTGGAGGTGTGCACGCCATGTCCCGCCCTCATCATTTACTAAATAATTCATTTTCCGATTTCTGTCTCTTGTTACGTAACCGATACTCACTTCTTTTTTCCTACTCATCGGAGGACTAGGGGCGTCAAGAACGTCTGAGAATAATTGCCAGCTTTCGTTCATTACCAAATAGCGTTGTGTAAATGCATATTTCCCATTTCCACGGGGTTCATATACTGAGATTACAGATGGTATATTGGTTGAAATTTGCTGACCACAAAAAGGACAAATTCGAAGTCGCACGTTTTCGATCCAATGAGGATAAGGAAAATGAAGATGGCAATGTTGGCACAGGTATAATTCGTCTAATGCGTAGCTCAGATTGTTAATCCATTCTTGAGCAGAAGGGCGTTTTAGTGGATTATGCAAACCTTCAATACACGCGAGTTGAGTAAGTCTTTGTAAACTGGGAGTTAGCATTTTGTAACTTAGCTCACCATCTCGAGTAAGAGGCAACCCAAGATTTTTAGGACGGTTACTATTATCTTTTGGATTCTCGCTAAAAGTGAGCCGGAGCCCCCACCCGAAATTATCATCTCGTTCCACATTGTCGGCATCGTAGGTTATCAACGGTTTAAAAACGTTACGGAATAAAAGGGTTTGCAAAATTTGAACAGCTAAGCTATGCCGCTCAGATAATTGATTTGGTTTAGTGCTTCCATTCATTATTTCAGGAGCTATCATGCCTTTTGTTCCCAAAACAGCTCCATATGTATATCCTTCAATTATTAGACCATCAAGATCAAAACAAATAACATCACAGGTTTCTGGATTAACGAAGAAATTACCATTGGATAAGTCAGCATGCACAGCTCCGTTCTTGTGTAAAAAAGTAACTGTCCTTGCCACACCTCTGGCAATTTGGAGGTAGTGCGACCATGATTTTCCAGAATCGATCTGCCTTTTTGCAGCAAAACGACTTTGGTTAATTTCGGCAAGTTTCGGAAGTGGTATATATCTGGTCAAACATCCAATTTCCGGATTCCCATCGACGGTTTGGACTACAGCCTTCGGCCAGCATAAAAACTTCTCTTCTTCGCTATTTAAATAAGTGCCGACTTCCGTTATTTTTTCCAAGAAATTTCGTTTCTCTAGTTTAACGTTCTGCGAATGATATATTTTTACTGTCCATAGACCGTCATTGGTTCGATAAACCGTTCCCTCTCCCCCACTTTTCAGAGGCTTATCTTTTTCTATTTCTACTCGATCTGGAGCACCTTTGGCGTTATGATAAAGATTTACAACAGTCATAGTTATCTCGTGATATCTCCGTTTTTAAAAACAATAACCATGGTCCTATCATCGAAGCTACCTTGCGCCTTATACATTTTCAGATAAACTTTTAGGTCATTTGCTGCTTGTTCAAGTGATATTATTGAACTTGAACGAATTTCTCTGTCGATGTCCTTAGCCCAAAGAGTCAAAATATTTGCTGGTGGTCCATATTGGCAGTCATCTGCAACTCCATCGGTCATCAAATAAAAGGTGATAAGATTGGCGAATTCTTCCTTGGTTACGTCCTTAATACTTAGGTATTGTTCCCAATTTGACTGAGTTAAAAAGAAGCTTACCCCAACTTCACCGGTACTAGGAGGATCTACAAGCGGTTTGGCTTCTCCGTTTTTACTGAGCCCTAAAATTAGTCCATCTCCGACTTGACCAACACTCATATCCCCAGATACAACATTCAATACGCAACCGAGTAGCGTACAATGAAGGTCTTCGGTTTTTATTCCATTTTGAGATGCAAAACATTCTAGACCCGCTCTAGTATCTTTAAAAGCTTGTAAGACTTTCTCACTTAATCCATTTTGACAATTTATATCATCTCCGTTTTCAACTCTCAGCGCGTCTATAATCGAGTCACAAAATGTATTTACTGAATATGCCGCTCCAAATCGGGATAAATCTCTGGAACCTGCACCATCAGCTACGCTTACAGCTAGCCAATTGCCACTAATACGGCCGGCAAAAGCATCATCGCGATGATTATGTTTTTCGGATTTTACATGCATCCTGCCTCGAACACTGGCACCAACAATTGATAATTGAACGGTTTGTGATAAATCACTAAGCTCGTCATTATTCTCATCTTGCAAGTTGGAAGGTCGTTTGTCACCAATCCAAAAAACAGGCTCGGAATTCATGCTATCACGCTCTCTTTTAGGGAATATATTGGAAAGGAGGTTGATCGATGTCAGTTGGTTTATCTCCTCCATCGGGTTGACTGACTGATTTGGCGATTTTTGAGGTAGTTTGACTCATCCATTCGAAGAACTTCTTGAATGCCTCAGAGTCATTGCTCATGATAAAAGTTGAGCCTTTCGGAGAACCCATGGATATGTCTTTTAGAGTCTGTTCATTTATCCTTGGCCCGCACCCGACAGTGATTAGATTTATGACCTTCTTTTTTTGTCTGTTAAGAATGGCTTCTCGCGGTTTTCGCCATTCATCAGTTGGTTCACCATCAGTCAGAATAAATATCAGAGGTTTATAATCGCCTTTTTCTCCGCCTTTAATAGGAGCTTTGATGTCCTTATCTAGCGATTCCTCTAGCAGCCATAATGCTTGTCCCAGAGGAGTTTGCCCATCTGCTGCAAGCGATTCAGTATTAAATTCGTCACGAAACTTACCAATCGGTATTAATCCTTTGGTTACGAAGGTAGCCTCTCCCCCAAAAGTGATAATACCAACGTGTACAGTTTCCTCTGCGAAAGGGTCGTTGAATACTTGTTCTTTGAAAGCCTCAACTCCTAAACGTACATCTCGAATTGGAGCACCAGCCATACTGCCCGAGGTGTCCAGCAACATATAAACCGGAAGTCGCCTAGTTCCTTCGCTTTGAGTGATCTGCCACTTGGTATTTTCAGTTGGTGTTGGATTGTTTTCGGATTCATTTCCTTTAAGCTGTTCTGACATTTGAATGTCCTCCTTTTAAACTGTTAAAGGTATTGTAATTAATTTCTTATTTGGCTTTCAATTGGCTAATAGATCATAAATAGTGAGCAAACGCTGAGTTTTTCCTGAAATTTTCAATAATCAAGACCAAAAATATATCATCTAAAACCTTAATCGATAGCCAACTCCACGGCAACTTTCTATAATATTGATTCCATCTAATGAAACATTTAATTTTCGGCGCAGACCATGTGCTAACGTGTTGATACGAACCTTGAGGTCAGCGTCGATGTCTCTTGACATCATGCATGTCCCTGGCCATAGGTTACTGCAAATATCTTTGAAATAGCACACATAACCTGTTTTTCGCCATAGAATTAGCAGGAATTCATACTCTTGACGCGTAAGGACAATTGACATTGGGCGGCCGTCCAATAAAAGAATACGCCTGTTAACATCTATGTTTAATCTACCTTGCAAACTTACCAGTTGTGATTCAAGGATTGTACCTTCGGCATGGTACCTGAAGTACTTTCCCAATTGTGTCCCAAGCCTTATGTCATCGTCTTGGTCCAAAAAGACACCTTTATTAGCTGTTATTCGTGTTCCATTGATAAAGGTGCCGTATGTGCTACCCTTGCCTCGTGTGCCAATATCAATAATGGCCCAGTTATCATCAACCTTTCGCAAAATCGCATGATGTTGAGAAACGGAGGTGAATTTCGGTTCGATTATTATATCGCAGTCTGGCAATCTGCCAATAAGTATTTCTTTCTTATCGAGTTTTATCGATTCACCAATATATTCGCCATTTGCATGTTCCAAATACGCTTCTATCATTTTTCTCAATTACCGCATTAGTAATAGATTCCCATTTGTTTGATATTTCTCGAAACTCCAGCTAATGATTTAGAAATTTGTGTTTTGCGTCTCAGCACAAATTCAGCATAAATATTCCATTATATGATCGTCATATAAATTAGAAAAATATTAGCATTGAACGTGTGCATTGTCAATTAATTGCAGAAAATATACGGATAACTTATACATTAACTTGAACTGACTTCTCACGTTTTTAGTATCAGCATCAATTTGGGGTGGGATTTTAGTCAACTAATAATGGAACGATTTGGCGAGCTGGTCGGAACTTACTGAGCTAGTTTCTTGGTCATTGTGTCTTTCCAATAAAGAAGTATTTTCCCGAATGACCTGCGTTTGGACATTTCCAAAAATCGCCAGAAATATTATAGATTAGAATGATTTCCCCAGGGCAACGAGGACAAGTTAGACTATTTTCTCCACATTGGTGCCAACATATATGCCCCTCTGGATTCGGATTTAGTGCACCGCACCTTCTGCATCTTGCAAGAACGCCAGAGCTTTCCACTTGTTGCACTCTTTCGATAGTTCTCCACCACCATTTTTCATCATCTACTTTTATTTTTCTGTCCTCTTTGGATAATCTTTCAAAGAAAAAACAATTCGAGTGAAGAGTCCCATGCACACACACGAATGGGTGAGTATAGAATTTCTTGCACCATGAACATTGCGAAGTATTAAACAGTACGAGTATGCATTTCTGCTCTTCAGACATAGACATATGCTTAACCGATGGTTCTAATGGTTTGGGCTCGGTCGGCACATCCGCATCTTTTATTGAATTTTGGGGGGATATGGGTGGAAGCCGTAATAGAACATAATCATCGCATGGTTCCTTGCGTACAAATCCCCTACCATCATTTATCACTTGAGTTGGTTGTTCCTTAAAACGGCAACCATTATTATAATTTGCGCAAGAATAGCATTGTGACCATTTGATAATGGGCAAATCATCCTTGTGCTTTGACAATGCAGTTCTCCATTAAACAATTTCATCAGAATGAATAAATCTATTCATTACCATAGCAAATCGATTAAGACGATTATATACCTTTGCATTGTAATTGTTAATACTTTTCACAATAAAATAACCAAACTATCTCGTGTATTTTCTCCAATTATGGCCTGTACAGTTTTGGGGTGAGGGTCATCGTTAATTGATTAAATCGCAAATTCAGTAGTAAAATAGGGCAATGTTATTTTTAAGAGATGCCAATGAATAGACCCAATTTTAGACAAAGCAACGATATTCGTAGATTAACTAATGATGGACAATACAGATACAAGATTACTCGTTTCCATGACGGCGATATTACGGTACGAATATACAAAGGGAATATTACTCAACGATACATAATAGACGCTTCGGGGCACGTCTTTCAGGAAACGGTTTATCGAGGACGTCCAAGAATAGGGTAAGGGCTTTGATCACAAAATAGTATTTCGGGGTACCTGA
>Ga0182011_10004835_pt1 | contig 10731 bp, 4 predicted proteins | sample 711E1DmetaG_FD_120481 | JGI IMG/M metagenome (GOLD analysis project Ga0182011, IMG submission 120481) | Permafrost microbial communities from Stordalen Mire, Sweden - 711E1D metaG | ecosystem: Environmental > Terrestrial > Soil > Wetlands > Permafrost | place: Sweden: Stordalen | collected...
CCGGGTATTCGACTTCGTTCTCGTCCACCCAATTCTTGCCGGTCCAGACGGCGGAGGGCAAATCGAGCAACTCCTGAAGCTCGTCCTGCCACTGCCAGACGAGTGTTTTGGGTACAAGCACCAGCACGGGCTTGTCACCGGACAAGGCCATCAACTCGGCGGCCATTGCGAGCTGGACTGTCTTTCCCAGCCCGACCTGGTCCGCGAGGACGAAGCGAGCGCCGCCGGGGTTGTTCAGGTGGGCGTCGAACGCCAGCTTCACGAAAAACTTCTGGTGCTCCCAAAGTCCCGCCTGCTTGCGATAAACCGGGGATTCGACGAAGACCGACGCGGGCGGCGGAGTCTGGCCGGCGGCCTTCGCCTCGTCGGTCCATTCTTTCACGCCGGGGACGATGGTGCGGTGGCTCAGCCGGGCGATGTCCTCAATGACGAAATCGGCGAGGGGAACCGCGGCGTGATGCGTCCAGAGCGCGTCAAATTCCTCCTGCACCCATTGCACGGCCTCGGGCGATGGGTCTTCCCACAATAATTCGTAATTGAGCGTCCAAGCCGACTTCGACTCGTTCACGCTGCCGAGAAAGGCGGTCTTGGTGCCGTCCGACAGCGTAATGACTCCCGCCTTTCCGTGGATAAGACCGAAATGCTGGTCGGGCAGGACCTTGACCTGCATCTTGCCGCTGGCGAGGAACTGGTGCAGGCGGGACAGGCGTGCTTTCGCCGGCTCGCCGCCTTTGTCAACGAGCGCTTCCGGCTGAAATCCGCACCATTCCTGGCGGAGGGCGGCGGCAGCGGCGCGGGCGGTAGCCACGTCCTGCGGCTGGAGGCCCGAATTGCAGACAACGCGAATCGGACCTTGAACGCTTTCTAGCGCCTCTCCTGCGGTTTCGAGGATCGAGCCGCAAAAGTAGCCGGCGATACGGTCATACGCTTTTGCTCCCGTCAGACGTTGCGCGAGAAACGACCGGTCCAGCTTCTGTCGGCGGGAGGAAAAGCGGTTCATTGGTTTGGACGCTGCTCCGGTGTTTGTCGGGGAATTGCATCACTCTCGGAACGAATTGCATCAGTCTCAGACTCGGTTGATGCAATCTGAGGCTGATGCAATAGGCGGGGACCGGGGGCATATACCGCTCCGCGACCCCGTTTGGCCGGCTTGACGAGCCAACCACCCGCGACCCATTCCTTAAGCGCACGGCTGGCGGTAATTCGTGTCATGTGCAACTCGCTTTGAAGATCCCGGTTGCGCAGATGACCCCGGTGGTTGAGGACCGGCAGAACCATGGCCAGCTCCGAAGGCATATCGGCCCGCATCTGTAGCGGCTGCTGGACTTGGTAGAGCCGGCTGCCCTTCTCAGCGGATCGGGCAGCACCCTTTCGGATCAAATCCTTGATCAGGGCGGATGCGCCGTAGATGTCCATCCTCAGGAGGCTCTGTACGTCGCGGCTGGTGAAACGATCGTCGTGCGCATGGGCCGATGCGAGAATGCGCTTCTGGTCCAGGTTGAGCGCCAGACTATCAAACTGCCGCAGCCATTCAGACGTTGCCCGGTCGTAAACCGGCTGGTTGCGCAGGGTCACCTGGAAGCTCATCCCGCCGGCGATGCTGAGTGTCGGCGGATAGTATCCAGCCCGCTCCATCTCGTCGAACATCCTGGGGATGCCCTCGCCGAGCTCCCGCATGAAGCCAAGCTCGACCAGAATCCGCACCAGGAGCGGATTGCGCGACAGGTGCAAGTGCTCCCGGCGGGCCAATGCTTCCAGGCTGACAGGGGCTGGAGGCAGACCTGGGCTGCGCACTTCCAGCCGATCGTCGAACATCGAGACTTCAACAGCGGCGCCCTGGATGCCGTAATCGCGATGGGCCACGGCGTTTACGATCGCTTCCTGCCAAGCGAAGGTTGGGTATTGCAGTTTCTCGGTGAAGAACAGGTCCTGGAGATTCTGGCGCTCCGGAATCTGGGGCTGGATCGCCTCATACGCCTTGCGAATAAGAACCGCCAGCGGTGCCTCGATCAGGAAACGCTTCACGACATTCAGTTCCGCACCGTGCTTGCGGTCGGTGCCCTGCCAGCGGACGAAGTCGATGCCGCAACGCGGGTGCCAGCGTGACGGTGACCTGCCAAAGGCAAGCAGAGCGGCGAGGGTCGGAATCAAGTGACCGCCACGGTCCACGACCAGTCCTCGCTCCTGGAAAATGTCCATCGGTTTGCGTGCGCCCCACGAGGCAGGCGAGATGGACGAAAGCAAGGCATCGTCCAGATCATTGACGGTGGCGCCGGGTGGGAAGGACCGCTCCCAGAGGCCCTGGCTCTTGGCCGCCTTGAGGGCTGCGATCTGCTCGGCGGGGAATGGTGCGTTCTGGTCTTTGACCCGCAGGAGGTAACGGCTGCCTGCAAGCTGGTGGACGGTAGGGCTCCAATCCACCTCGAAGTGCAGGAGGTAGTGTCCGTCGGCAGTGCGCAGTTCACGGACGTGCGCTGGAAGCGGGGGATTGACGTACGATTGGCTCCGATAGGCGGTGAGGACCACCGGCAGCCTGTCCTCCGGCACTGACACTCCGGTCACCGTGCCGTCGTTCTCCAGACCGACAATCAGTTCCCCTCCGTCGGCGTTGGCCATCGCCGCAAGCGTCTCGGCCACGTCCCAGGCCACATCTCTCGCATTGCGGGGCCGCTTGTTGCGCGGGTCCCCGTGAACGGCGGACTTACGCTCAAAAAACTGGCCTTCTTCGGTGGCGCTCCAGCGGGCCAGCTCCTCAACGGTGGCGATTGAAAGTTGCTCTTTCATCACACGTTGTCCTGGCGGTTTCGGAGCGCCCCGGCGAGGATGCCGGCAGCCTCGGCGTCTTTGTGCCAGTGCGGCAGGGAGGCGTTCTGGCGGAGAGCGGCGAGGAATTCGAGGATTTCAATGACGCGCTGGCGGCTGGAGGCGTAGTCCTTGACCTCGGTGGTCAGCCAGGTGATGCCGTCGCGGGGACTGTCGGTCTCCGCCGTTTTGCAGGCGGCGAAGAGGGCGTGGCGGACGATGCTGGCGCCGAAGCCGGCGGCGCCCATCTCCTTGCGGCCGAATTCGGTGGCGGTCTTGAGACGCGTTTCGTTAGCCTTGGCGCTGGCCAGCAGCACGGTGTATTCGTCCACGCCGAAACCACGCGCGAGTTCCTGATACACGCCGACGCGATGCTCGCCGTGGCTCTCCAATTCAATGCCCTTGAGGTAGAGCCGCTCCAGCGCGGTGAGGGATTTCCAGAGGTGCGTTTCGATACCGCGCGGCACGAGATGGTCGCAGGCAATCTTCACGGCACGCTCGATGAGCTCCTCCACGGGCGATTTCTCGCCATTCTTGCGCGTCTTGGTCAGTTCGTAGGCGACATCAATCTCCACGATTTTGCGCGAGGTGAGTACACGCAAGGCGGCGGCGTAGGCGGCGAGCTGGTAATCCGTGTCGCCGAAGTTCGGGTCCTTGGCGTCGTCGAGGTCGCGCATGGTGTCGAGCTGGCGGCGAACCTCGGCCTCCACTTCCTGGTAAACCTCGTCGAGAAATGCGGTCTCGGTGCCCGCCTGCTTCCGCAGCACCAGGAGCACGGTGCCTTGGACGTAGTTCCCTTCTCTCAACGAGGATGGTGTCTCCGTGGATACGCACCACGCAGCCGAAACGCGGAGCCCGGCCGCCCACAGAATCATTGAGAGGTCCGCCCACACGCTCGCATCTTGGTGCGTGAACATCACGACCTGCATCCCCTCGGCGGGCATGTGCGCTGAAAGTTGCTGATAGCACTGGACCATGGATTGGCGAAATGATTGGTCGGCTCCGGTTACGGCCAAAGCTCGTTTCGAATCCGAATACCAATCTGGGAAGACGCACGGCAGGTGCTTTTCGTACCACGCGAGGAAGAATTCTCCCAATTCGTGGTAATTGATGGCATCGGCGTACGGGGGGTCAGTAATCCAAATATCAGAAACCCGTGATACCAATCGGCAGTCTTCGGGCATAACGACAGATCCCTTGGACGTCGCGAACGCCTTCTGTGTCTTTAAAAACACCGAATTCAGCAGCACCAGCGACCGGCTTCCGTAACTGAAGAAAGGATTGAGCGCCTGGTTGTAGAAAGTGTCATAGACCCACCCGATGCCGCCGCTCGCGTGGATACTTGGCCCCCATTTCGACAGCCTGCTATCCCAGTTGGCGCAATCGCCGACGCAAAGCAGCGTTTGGACCAGCGCACCCCGAACTGCGGATGCATGGGACTTCATCAACCGCTCCAGCAACGATCCATGAACCAGCAGTTGCCTTGGTGTAAATAGGTGATGCCAATGTGTCCATCCGCGGGTCCGAATCGGTTCATCAGTCTTTGCTCCTGGTTCAATCCGCCGACTCGGGATAAACCCTTTCTTCTGCCAGGGCACAAAACGCTCCAGCAGCAAATCGAGCACCCGCTGCTCGCGCTTGAGGTCCGCAACGGTGGGCGCGGTATAGTGACGTTCATGCCGCTGCTCTCCATCGTCGCCAATCCAGGTATCAGTCCACCGAATGCAGTAAAGGCGTTCGCGGAAAATGTCGTCGGCGCGCGGCGCTACATCGCGGTTTTCCCATCCACGCAAGAGGCTCCTGCTGTCGCCGAAGGTCCCGCGTCCGTCGCCGCGAATCGCTTTTACTGGTGTCTTGCCTGAGCAATTTGGGCAGACAATCACAGAGTCTTTAACTGTGCCGGCAGCGACTGCAGCGTTTCTCTCCTTTTCTGACACATTCTCGATAATCTCGAAGTCGAATCGCTTCTCCTTCTTTTGCGGCACCAGTCGCGCGATGACGTTTGTCTTTTCAGCAACGACCCATGATGCGGCGAGCGGCACCCGCCAACCACACTCAGGGCAGTCTACCTCGGTGCAATAGAGGTAAGCTTCGGCCCGCCAGCGACGACCTGTCTTGGAGTCTGGTTCCCGATGTTCGATTCCCCACTCGCTGATCTGGCGATCAACCGCTTCATAGACCTCGCGCTGCACCTTTCGGGCCTCTTCCGCTACTTTCGGGCCGCCTCCTACGACATTGAGTGATGCCCAGGTTAGCAGGGCCGCCACGGGATTGAGGTCGCTGCCGTAGGCGTCGCAACCGATGCGCGCGGCTTCAAAGGGTATCGATCCGCCGCCGCAAAATGAATCGCCGACGCGCGGCACATGGCCGAAGCGGCGGTTGCCCAGCTCGGCCACCAGTTCCGGCAACGAAGACGCCTTGGTACCGAGATGGGCGTTGATGATTTCCCACGATTCAGGCGATGGTCCATCCACTTGTTCGGGCCGGTCACAGTATTCGAGCCGCTCGTCGTAGGAGAGCGACAGGAATACCCGTCTTTGGAGTTCCGCCTTGGCCTCCTTTGAAAGCTCACGCTTCACCCGGGCTTCCTCTTCCGTAGAACCCGGCTCGAAATATCGGGCGCGATCGCCGGGCGGCAGGCGGCGGAATAGCTCCTTGGCTGAGATGTTGACGGACTTGCGGCGCAACGTGCCGTCGTCATCCATCGTCATCAGACGGAGGAAGACCTCCCGGTCCCCTTGCGGATTGTCGGTTGCGGGGAGAAGCAGACCGAGGATGGTAGCGCGACAGAGCACCAGTGGCTTGCGTCCCCACCATTTGCCAAGGCCGGTCAGCGTTTGCCCCGCCACGGCTTTGCGTTCGGTATAGCTTTCGATAGACATCTTCGAGACGGGGAATTGCGTCTCGATGAAGCTCAGGTCGCCGAGGGGTTTGGCCGGCTGGCCGGGTGCGGGCTTGATTGGCGAGGGAGAGAATAGGTCGCTCATACTGGCTCAGTAGCGAAGGGATTTAGCCGCGAGAGAACGCAAAGAGCGCAAAGAATCCGAACCGGAAAGGAAACTCATTTCTCTCCCCCTTTTCGTGTTCTCTTGCGGCTACTCCGGTATTCTGTTTCGGCCTGCTCCAGCGGGCGTTCAGGCGGCGACGGGTGCTGGCCCTCTTCCCTGGCCACGCTTTCACTTACGAGCCGGAAGAACTCCGGCACCACCGGCTGGTCGGATACACGGTCCGTGACCGGATTCTCGGTGAGCGCAAAGCGGACGGCCTTGCGCCAGCCGCGACTTCGACCCACCTCAAAATGACCCGTTGCGGCGGCAGTCATCGTGTAAAGCCACCAGCGTTCCTCCGGCGAGAGCCCGTGCCAGTTGGCAATTGCGGCAGGGATCAACGCCGGGTCTGCATCTTCAATGGCCCACGCCAACAGCGTCAGTTCCTTTCCCAGCGTTCGGGAAACGGCGTTGAAGCCGGCCTTCCATTTCCCGGGTTTTCGGCTCTCCTTCCTCAAGCGGGCGTTGAACTCGGCGCGAACAGCATCCGCGATGGCGTTCCATTTGGAGCGGGCCAGGCGGCAGCGGACCTGCCCGTCGCTGCGATCACGGTCGTAATGGATTGAACTGCCGCACTCCTCGGGGTTCCAGGATAGGTTCTCACTGATGTCCACGGGAAGCGTCGAACCTTCCGGGATGTGGACGAGGAAATGCGCGACCGATTGCCCGGGATCGAATCCAAAACAGCCGCCAAGGATTTCTGAGGCAGGAGACATGTGGCTACTGCTTGATTTCTCCGGTCTTCAGCTCGGTTTTTGCCTCGTTGAGCCAATCGAGCAAGTTCTGGCCGGCGGGGAAGCTCACCTGTGCAGCGATGATCTCGATCTGGCCGTTGCCGGTAACGGGCAGTCTACGGATCGACTCAACCGCATCGGTAAGCTGGGTGGCGTCGAGTTCGACCAGTTCGTGCAGGTTCAGCTCGGCCCAACGATCGCCGGTAATGCTGATTTTGACACTGCCTGCCTTGCCGTTGAAGCGTTTGAGGCGGTCGATGAACTCGTAGGATTCAGGAGTGAAGTAATACTCGTGCTTGCGCTTCCAGATGACCGGTTTGGCCGGGTCAATCGGTTCGTCGTTGCCGGATTTCTTCCAGTCAATCGGGATCTGCAAAACGTCGGACTGAACCCCGTCGCGCTCGGCGTACGCGAGCACGAGGGTCGTGCCTTTCTTGACCGCGACGGGGCCATCGTAGGCGCCGCCGGAGAGCTTCGGGTCGGAACCGTCGGTGGTGTAGCGGATTCCCGTCTTGCCGTCTTTGTTTGGCGCGGCCTGGAGTTCGAGCATCTTCTCGTTCTTCCGGCCGGCGAACAGGCGGAACTTGAGGGTGACGCGGTTGTGCCAGGTGACGGCGGGACCGGGCGGGTGGAGTCCTGTCGAGTCAACGGCGAGAAAGGACACTTCGATTTCGTCGGTGACGAACTGGCCGTTCTCGACCTTTTTGGAGGCCGTGGTCGCTTCGCCACCCACTTCGGCATAGACGGTGTCGCCATTGATGGGAGTGAGCTTAAGATCAACAGCGCCGGTGTCTTCGTCGCGGGAGCGCTCCTGCCATTGCACGGTTGTCGTCTTGGGTGGCGGCGGGGAGCGGTCCACGTAGCCGGAGTCATCCTCGCGCCAGACTTCCTTGTGAACGAGGTCGTCTTTGAGGGCGTCCAGCGCGTCGCGGCGGTGCCATTGCCACTGCGGGTTCATGGCGGCGCGCTTTCTCACCTCTGACCAGAGCATGACCGGGGTGGTGAAAAGGCGGACTTCAACCTTTTTGCGGAAGGTGTCACTGGAGACGTCCTCGGTGTACTTCTGTTTTTCCTTCAGAACTTGCACGACCTGATCTTCGCCGTTGTATTTGTTGCCCTCGAACTTCATGAGGAAGTCGGCGGGATTCAACGTGTCTCTTTCGTTCTGTTTCGTCGGGTAGAACAGCGTGCTGAACGTCTCTTTCACGGCCGACAGAAACTGGCCCAGGATACGGTCGCGCAGTTCATCGGCCTGCCTGAATTGCGGATCCGTAGGCGGCACTTTTTCCGCGTCCATCTCATCAGCAATGTGCTGGATGGCCTTAAGGCGCTTGGCGCTCTCGATGAGGTTATCGAACGTGTTTCGTGAGCCGGTGAGGAAGGCGACGCGGTTCTTGAATGTCGTCTGGTCCCAGAACAGGCGGAGTTGAGGGTTCAGGCCCTGGCCGACAAATGGCTCGGAGATGACCAGCGTGATGCGGTCGGCGGCGAGGTTGATTTCGTCAATGGCTGGCAGGGGCAGAACGTCCTGGTAGCACCATCCGTTGACGGCTTTGAAGGCGTCCGCGAGGCGTTGGCGTAGTTCCTTGAGCGATTGCTCGCGAACGTAGGCACCGGCGAGCGATTCCAGCTTGGCATTCAGGTTCTCCGTATTCTTGAAGAAGAGCTTCCCGTCGCGGTTTGAGTGCAGATACCACGCGGCTGTGGCGAGCTTCTCCAACACATCGCCCTTGAGCTTGGCGAGATTGCGGCCCGGGGCGCAGAGGTAGGCCACCAGTTCTGGAATGGAGAGGCCGAGGACGGCGTTGGGCACGTTGGCCAGAGAGGCGACGAACAACAGGCGGCAGGCATCGCGGGAATCGTTGCTCCCGAGGTTGGCATCCATGACCTCCGCAACCGCCTTGCCCTGCGCGGCAATGTCGTGGGCAACGGCGTTTTCGAGCGTGGGATTGATCTGGCGGATCTCGGAAAGCGTCTCGGCGTCGTTCAGGTCCAGGTCCTGGACGGAGATGAGGAGTTTTTTGTCGGCGTCGCCAGACTGCCAGAGGCGCGAGGTGACGATGCGCATGAGCCGGATGAGGGCGCGCGTCTGCTGGAAGCCGGGATTCTCGCGGAACCGCGCATACAGGTCCTTGATGGCGGGATGGAACGGGTAGCTGGATTTGATGAGTTGGGCGAACTGCTCCGGCGACTGCGCAGTGATGTCCATCTGTTTCGCCTCGCGCACGGCCTTGGCATAGCCCTGGGCGATTTCGTCCACATCGCTCTCCTTCGGCGGTTCCGTGAACAGGCGTTTGCGGAGGATGTGATAAAACTCGTCGGTGTTCATCTGCACCGGCGTCAGATTCATGGCGTGGCGTTCCGCCTCATGCTGGAGTTGCTGGAGCAAACCCTGAATCTGGGCACTGGCTTCGGCGTAGGTGCCCACGAGGTCGGTGATCACGATACAGACATTGCCGAGATCGCTCTCGACAACCGCCTCGAACAAGTTGGACAGGGCCGTCGCGGTGACTTTCGAGAGATCGGAATTGCCGACGGAGACTGATTTGGCGTTGTCAAGGTAGGGCGGCAGCTCGTCCAGCAGGATCAGCGTGGGCTCGCCTTTCAGCATGTTGATCCATGCAGTCCGGCCTGGCGCCTTGAGGGGCGAGTAGTAGTCCCTGAACGTGTCGAATTTGTCGACTTGCCGTGCGATCTCACCCCAGATGCCGTGTGGTACGTCCGTCTCGCGGCCGGAGAATGCAACGATGCGGACCGGAGGAAGCTGCTTTCCATCGGGCAGTCCCGGGAGCACCTGAGGACGGAACTCCGGATGTTTGGCGAGCATGCCCAGCGTGATGAGATTGTGGGTTTTGCCACCGCCCATTGCCTGTGTCAGCTTGAAAACGGCCTGTCCGGACTTGCCCTGAAGGCGACGGAACGCCTCGACAAGCAGCGTCTTCATTCCGTCAGTAACCCAGTTCTCGTCGAAGAACTCCTTTCCCTTGATCTTCCCGGCGACGAGGTGCGCGAGGTTCAGGACAGTATCGCGCTTCGACACGTCAAAGACGCTGTCGCGCGGCGTGCAAAGCTTTCTGAGGGGTTTCATGCAGAGGGGCCTTTTTCTCAGGATGAAGAAAGCCAGCCTTTGTGCCAAGAGGTAATGCTGAGCTCACGGAGCTGACCGATCCCATGTCCACTCGCTCACGCTCGCGGCCACCCGATCATGCTGGCGCTCGCGGCCACCGGGCAGGGATGTTTTATCGAGGGCGCCATGACGGTGTCGTCTGGGTTGCCCTTGTCATCCTGCGCGGGGCGCGGAGACTAAAGGTCGATTCCATGAACCGCCGTGTCGCAAGCTTCCGCCTGGATTTTCCTCCCGAGCTGCCCATCAGCGCCCGGGTCGAGGATATCACATTGGCGATCCAGCAGCATTCCGTGCTGGTGCTCTCCGGCGAAACAGGGTCGGGCAAGACCACCCAGATCCCCAAAATGTGTCTGGCTGCGGGTCGCGGCACCACGGGGCGCATCGCGTGCACCCAGCCGCGGCGCGTGGCCGCGTTGTCCATCTCGCGTCGGGTCGCGGAGGAACTCGGCGTGCCGTGGGGCCGGGAGGTCGGCTGCAAGGTGCGCTTCTCCGACCACACGTCGCCGGCAACCGTCATCAAGTACCTGACCGATGGCATGCTGCTGGCCGAACTGCAGGGGGATCCGCTCCTGCGCGAGTATGACACCATCATCATCGATGAGGCGCATGAGCGCTCGCTCAACATCGATTTTCTCCTCGGTCACTTGCGCCAGCTCCGCTTCCGCCGGCCCGAACTGCGGACCGTCATCACGTCGGCGACGATCGACACCCAGGCGTTTTCCAAGGCCTTTGACGACGCTCCGATCATCGAGGTTTCCGGCCGGCTCTATCCCGTCGAGGTTATCTATGCGCCGCTGGACGAATTCGGTTCCGACGCCGCAGCCGACGACGAACCGAGCACGAAGGCGGAAGCCTTGCATTACATCGATGGCGCCGTGGCCGCCGTCGAACGGATCCTGCGCGAGAGTTCGTCCGGCGACCTCCTGGTGTTCATGCCGGCCGAGCGCGACATCCGGGAGACGCGCGACCTGATTGAGGGCCGGCAATTCGCCGGCACCGAGGTCATTCCGCTGTTCGGCCG